>TBL_comb47_HYPODRAFT_10000338_pt1 | contig 62061 bp, 48 predicted proteins | sample TroBogypolimnion_40_FD_10682 | JGI IMG/M metagenome (IMG submission 10682)
GCCCGTAGCCCTGAATCTTTCTTACTTTCTTGGTTGGGGAAATTACTTCTACTTTTTCATGAGTAGGCCTTCTGGAACTTACGGGGGCCTTAGTTACAGGAGCTTTTTTAGCAGGGGCCGGTTTAACAGTTTTTTTAGTTTTGACAACTGCTTTTTTAGCCGATGCCGGTTTTGCCTTCTTTACTACCGTAGAAGCAGCCTTTGGTTTTGACGCCGGTTTTGCTTTAGCCGCACTTTTTTTAGGCTTTTCTTTTACGGCTTTTTTAGGTGTTGCTTTTTTTGCCATTGTTACCTCCGTTTAGGCAAATATTAAACTTTATTTACTACTATGTTACAATCAAAGTCGTTTATTTTCCATTCCTGCCTGAATCCATCGGATACAGGTTCAAATGAAATTGAATCTGCTAATACTTCATTACAAATATATGCTGAAAACTTCTTTATATATTCTGTAAATTGAGTATTACATTCTACAAACACATTTATACGGTCTACAACATCATAGCCTGCATCCTTTCTCATATTCTGAACGCGGTTTACAAATTCCCTCGCATTACCTTCGGCAATTAAGTCCTCAGTCAATTCAGTGTCAACTGCAACGGTTACGCCTTCTTCAGATTCAACCATCCAGCCGTCTATATCGGTACTTATTATCTCTACATCCTCAATTGAAATTGTGACATTTTCACCGTCAACTTTCAATGTAAATTTTTTATCTTTTTCTATAGCTTTAATTGCCTCTTTGTTCATGTTTTTAATTTCATTAACAAGGGATTTTACAAGCTTTCCATATTTAGGACCGATCGCTTTAAAATTCGGTTTTACCAATTTATTAACTATTGCCGAATCATCTTCAAGAACAATCAGCTCTTTAATATTTACTTCATCAAGAATTACATCTTTCATATTCATAACCGAATCGCGGAATTTTTTATCTACGGCAACCATGATCTTCAATAAAGGCTGGCGGACTTTAAGATTATGTTTCGCCCTCATTGATCTTGTAAGATAAACCACATGCTGTGCAATATCCATTCTTGTTTCGAGGTCTTGATCACTGTAAGTCGACACAGGAAGCTCAGAAAGATGCACTGATTCAAATTTTTCTTTACCGGTAGCATTATTCAGTTTGCCGTAAATATCTTCACAGATAAATGGAGCAAATGGGGAAGCAAGCTTAACAATTGTGTTAAGGCATTCATATAATGTCTGGTAAGCAGATAGTTTATTTTGATTTATTTCCGATTTCCAGAAACGCCTTCTGCATCTTCTTACATACCAGTTTGAAAGCTGATCTATTGTAAAGCTGCTTACTGCTCTGGCAGCTTTGGTTAAATCATAGCTTTCCATCATTTCTGTATATTCTTTAATTACCGAATTCAATTTGGCTATAATCCATCTGTCAATTTCAGGACGTTCATCGTAAGGAATAAATTTTTCCGAATGATTGAAATTATCCACATTTGCATATAATGCGAAGAATGAATAAGTATTTACAAGTGTACCGAAGAATTTTCTCTGAACTTCTGCAAGCCCTTCTTCATCAAATAATGTAGGTTTCCATGCAGGACTTGTTGAAACCAGGTACCAGCGGCTTGCATCTGCACCATATTTGTTAAACAGTAAAAACGGGTCTACAACATTTCCCTTGGACTTGGACATCTTCTGCCCATCCTTATCAAGGATTAATTCATTTACAATCAAATTCTTAAATGAAATATCCTCGAATAGCATTGTAGAAATTGCATGCAGTGTGTAGAACCATCCGCGTGTCTGGTCAATACCTTCACTTATAAAATCTGCCGGGAAATTGTTCTTAAAAATTTCTTTATTTTCAAACGGGTAATGCCACTGTGCAAAAGGCATTGAACCGCTGTCATACCAAACGTCAATTAATTCAGGCGTGCGGCTGTAAACTTTGCCGTCCTTCTCAAATTTTATTCCGTCAACAAAAGGTTTGTGTAAATCTATTTCTTCGGCAGGAATATCTTTAACAAATACTTTTTTACCATCTCTTTCAATATAGCCATTTTTCAATTCTGCTATAGAACCGACACAGATCATATCGCCGTCTTCATTAAGCCATATAGGAAGCGGAGTTCCCCAGTATCTGTCGCGCGATAAAGACCAGTCTTTATTTTCTTCAAGCCAGTTGCCGAACCTTCCCGCGCCAACTTCAGGAGGACACCAATTGATTTTTTTATTTAATTCAATCATAAGCGGCGCAATTTCTGTGGTACGGATGTACCAGCTATCGCGTGCATAATAAATTAGAGGATTATCACAGCGCCAGCAATGGGGATATGAGTGGGTATAGTCATTGCCTGCCCGGTAAATTAAATTTCTTTCCTTAAGGTTGCGCAAAATGTCAGGGTCAACACCTTTCTCTTCATGAGTCTGGAATTGAATTGTCTTTACAAGCCTTCCTGCAAAATCTGTAACCTGATCAGTAAATCTTCCCCCCTTTGTAACTGGCTGTATAAAAGGAAGATCAAATTTCTTTGATACTTCATAGTCATCAGCACCGAATGCGGGAGCAATATGAACTACTCCTGTACCATCTTCCGTACTTACAAAATCGCCGGGAATTACATACCATGCTTTTTTATCAACTGGAATGTAGGAAAAGAGAGGCACATACTCTTTATTCAAGAGAGCCGAACCTTTCATCTTATCAAGAATCGTGTATTCTTCTTTAATTGCAGATAACCTTGCTTCTGCAAGATAAAGCACACCATGTTTTTCATGCTGAATTTTTACATAATCTATATCTTTGCCAACAGCAAGAGCCACGTTTGAAATTAATGTCCATGGTGTAGTTGTCCAAACTAAAATAGAAGCGTCTTCATCTTTCAATTTGAATTTTACATAAACGTTGGGATCCTGAACATCATCATAACCTAAAGCCAATTCATGCGATGAAAGAGGTGTTTCGCAATGAGGGCATTGAGGAACAATTTTGAAGCCTTTATATATTAAACCTTTCTTGAAAAGTTCGGATAAAGACCACCAGATAGATTCTATATAATTATTTGTGCAGGTAATATATGCATCATCAAGATTAATCCAGTAACCCATTCTTTCGGTAAGAGTGCGCCATCCTTCTTTCATTTCAATGTGATGATATACAAGATCTTTTGCTTTCTGGTTGAAGGCCGTAACACCATACTTTTCAATATCGGATTTTTGGTTAAAGCCGAGTTCTTTTTCAAGAGCAATTTCAATAGGCAGGCCGTGGGTATCCCATCCTGCTTTTCTGTGAACCTGATAACCTGTTAATGTCTTGTAACGGCAAACTGCATCTTTTAATGTACGTGCCATTACATGGTGAATGCCCGGGCGGCCGTTAACCGTTGGAGGGCCTTCATAAAAGGTGTAACTTTTCGATTCATCTCTTGTAGAAATGCTTTTATCAAATATCTTATTGTCTTTCCAGAATTTTAATATTTTTTCTTCTAATTCCGGATAATTTAATCTTTCGTTATACTGTTCAAACATAATTTAGCTTTTTTTAATTATTGATTTCCCTGATTTTCTTCGGACCTGTACTGATTTAACAAATCTTTTTCAGCCCGTATAAATTCTTTAATTTGCTGTTCAATTTTCATCTTATTAAATGTTGTTTCACTTGCTTTTTTTTCAGCTTCAAATATAATTTTTTCCGCTTTTAATTTTGCTTCTTCAATTATTAATTCTGCTTCTTTTTTGGCATTGGATAGAGTTAAAGTTTCATCATCAGGCCCGGATTCAGTTTGCTTTTCAACCTGCTTCTGAAGAATTATTACTTCCGATACAGCCATGCCGAATAGTGCCGTAGCACCTAATGAAATATTCCTGAGCAAATACAAAATTATATTTTCAACCAAAAAACTTGTGAACCCGAAATAATCGCTGAAAAGGGTTATTACAACGCATGAAAGGAATATAGCTGCAATTGCCACTGCAAACACAACCTTACCGCCGTGTGTATATCCAAGTGTCTTATTTATCACCCATCCGCATACGAATGATAATATAGAAAGAACAAACCAGACTGCAAAAGCAGGCATTCCCGCAGCAAAGAGATCTGTACTGAGAAAATTCGCTGCAAAAATAATTATTGCAAGTAAAAGTGCAGTAGTATAATAAATTGGTCTATATTTCATTAGATTCTCTTAATTACTTCTTTCATTATCAAAGTCATTTTAGGTTCTGCTGCCATTGCTGTTGCAATTATTTCTTCAACATTAACGGCTTTTAAAGATTCCGGGAAACATTCATCGGTAATTATACTGAACCCGAGAACCTTCATGCCCATATGGTTTGCTACTATATCTTCGGGTATGGTTGACATACCCACTACATCCGCTCCAATAGCGCGTAAAAAACGGTACTCTGCTTTCGTTTCAAGATTAGGGCCGGGTACTGCGACATAAACCCCTTTCTGTACTTTAATTTTATTTTCGAGAGCAGCTTCTTCGGCAATTTTAATCAACTCACGCGAATAGGCTTCACTCATATCTGGGAAACGGGGCCCAAGGCTATCTTCATTTCTGCCAATAAGAGGATTATCGCCAAGCAGGTTAATGTGATCCGACATAATCATAACATCGCCGCGCCTGTAAATAGGATTCATTCCGCCGCATGCATTTGATACCAATAATGTTTTAACTCCAAGAAATTTCATTACTCTTACAGGATATGTAATTTGCTGCATTGTATAACCTTCATAATAATGAAAGCGCCCCTGCATTGCTACAATTTTTTTCCCTGCTATTTTTCCAAAGATCAATTTACCTTTGTGGGATTCAACTGTAGATAAAGGGAAATGGGGCAATTCGGAATAATCGAATATATGTTCTATTTCTATATCTTTAACAAGGCCGCCAAGCCCGGTTCCAAGGATAATTCCAATTTCGTATGAATCACTTGTCTTCTTTCTAATTACTTCAAGTGTTTCATTAATTTTTTCAATTAGGCTGCTCATATTAATTTCTCCAAAATTTTGTCAACATTTATTTCAGTAGTTTCTTCCGCCTGCAATTGCGCCTGCGGTTTTTCGACTTCTATTTCAGTTTCAGAAAAATGAGTAGTTAAAAGTTCATTTTGCGATTCCACAATTGCGCTTAGTTTTGCAATAAGAAGATTTCTCTCCTCTCTTAAAGCAAGCACCGAATCACGTACACTGTTTGCAGTCTCTTTTGCCTTTTCAATAATCTGAGATGCTTTAAGCTCTGCTTCTTTAGTCATTAACGCAGTCTGCTTTTTAATTGTATCCATTGCTTTAGCTGAAGATTCCTGAGCCGAAAGTAAAGTTGCTTGAAGATTTTTTTCAATCTTCTTAAATTCCTTCAACTGCTCATCGAACAATTCAACATCCTTCTTAAGCTGATCATTCTCTGAGGTCAGCCTGTCAAATTCATCTGCTACCTTTTCAAGAAAAGCAGCAACTTCATCTTTATCGTAACCGCGCAGAACCTTATTAAATTCCTGGTTCTTAATACCAAAAGGAGTAAATTTCATTTGCACTCCCTAAATTGAATAATTTCTTTCACCGAAAATTGCAGTTCCTATCCTAAGCATTGTAGCCCCTTCTTCAATGGCAATTTCAAAATCATTAGTCATTCCCATTGAAAGCTCTGTAAGGGTTAGTCCCTTTTCATTCAGCCACAATAAAAGCTCTTTAGCCCTCCTGAAACAGTCCCTGATAACCTGTTGATCCTGTGTAAAAGGAGCCATAGTCATAAGGCCGCAAAGTTTTAAAGAACCGTAATTTCTGCAAAAATTTGCAATGTCTAATATATTATTTTTATTGCTTAATCCGAACTTTGAAGCCTCTCCGGATGTATTAATTTCAATTAAAATCTTCTGAATTATACCTTCTTTTTGAGCTCTTTGTCCTATTTCGCCTGCCAAAGCCTCAGAATCCACAGAATGTATATATTCCGCCTTACCTACCACATATTTAACTTTATTAGCCTGCAGGTGCCCAATCATGTGCCATCTGACAGGATTTGTAATCTGATCCGCCTTTGTTCTTAATTCCTGTGCTTTATTTTCACCAAAATCTGCCGTTCCTGCGTCAAATACCTCTTTTATTGCTGAAACAGGCTGTGTTTTAGAAACTGCGATAAGTGTAATTTCTTCCGGGTTTCTGCCGCAAATAATACACTTTCTCTTAATTTCCTCTTTAACTATTTGAAGATTATCTGCTATCATTTCTATAGAATTAAGGGAGAGAATGTATTCCATTTTGAGCTAAAAGTCAATTTTTTTAATTGAAAGAGGATAGAAAAATGAGTTGATTTTGCAATGTTTACACCTGCTTAAGCCGGAAGGAGAAAAAAATGAACACATAAAGTCAGGATATCTATACAAAGTAACATTTTGATGATTAGTACTATTGCCAAGTTTTCTGAGTCATAGTGAAGTTGCAAATTTCTTAATAAAAAGCTACCGCAAAAACAAGCTTAAAATATCATTTTCTGAATAGGAAGGATATCCTTTCATGCAAGAAATAAATAGATTATATGGTTGTATTATTATTTAATTTATATTTAGTAATATCCACTATATGACCTCTTTCAATTTGAGGTTGAGCAAGTAAGAAACGATTATCACGGTAATGTATTACAACATGCCAATACATACGACTTTCAGTTTCAGTAGTCCACATATTCTTTATTAAAGGTTCGAATTCATTAAATGGGATTAGAATGGTATTTTCTGCTGTACCGCAGCCATAGGCTACGTATTTATTTGCATATTTTGCTAAGTAATCATTTTGATAAGGATGGAATGCGAACCAAAATTTTTCATAATGTCCTTGTTTATGAGGTCTAGATATTGCGCAAATTAAACCAGTCGAACCATCAATGGTAGAATAAGCAATTCTTGATTGCTTGATTAAATTTAGATTTAGTTTATTTTGAATTAATTCAATACATTCATCATGAAAATTAACCGGAGTATCCCTAACTTGGCTATTAATTTTTATTTTTTTTACGATTGATATGTCATCTACTTCATTATCTTCTGGATCTATTACTTGAAGATCTCTCGTTGTCAAAAATATAAGTTCAATTAATTTGTCAATTCTAGTATATTCGTTTGGTTTTAATATTTCATTAATTTGTTGAATCGTTCTTATATCGTTCAGCGTTTCTTTTAAGTTTAATAGTTTAGTCAATGAATCAGAACTTATAAGTCGAATATCCCAAGCATGTTTCGAACCTCGAATTTGAGCTTCTAAATCACCCGTATCTTGTCTCCCAACTACTATAAGTATAGAAGAATCGTCTTTATCAATTCTTAATTCATCAACTAATTTTTTTCTATATTCAGCTATGGTATCAAGATTTATTCTATATGCATCAGTAGTTTTAACTTCAAGAACAAGATTATACCCCTCATCAGATGTCCAAATTCCGTCATATCCAATCTCGTTCTGTTTACCCCTATAAAGCCCATATTCAATCTTAAAACCTAAACGAGCCCCTATTTGGTTTATTATATCTTGCAATGCAAATCCATTATCTTCAAATTTAATTGTAAGACAATCTTCAACAAACTGTATAAGAAGAGACGAAGGCACTAAAGAAAGGAATTCTCTGAATTCTTTTGATGTAATGTTATTGTCTCTAAGTTTTCCATCGCCCGCAAACGATAATATTTGAGGTAAAGTTTTAGAATCAAATGTTTCCCTGCTTTTTTTCCAAATTGCATAAATGCTATCCATTTGACATTCCTTACTTAATAATAATCAGCATATGTTGAATAACAACAATTCAAACATAAATAAAATATTTCAAGAAAACATATAATAATATAAATGCAAGAAGCACATTTAATAAATTTATTTTTGTTACCTGAGGTTAAATTAAAACAAGTCATGATTTTCTCCCTCCTGTCCGCTTTTTGGATAGTAGGGTAAAAAATGCTGCTACTTAATATATTCTGTTGTGCAGAATACAAAAACGTCAGATGCATCAAAAAGCAGATCATTACCATTATCATCCGTTCTATATGCGGCTACAGTTTTAAGATATCCTTTACTTGCATTAATACCATCTTTAGCAGCTTTCCATTTAGATTCAAGAATGAATAATTGTGGTTCTCCGGCTGCATTTGTTATAGGTTCCATGGCAAAATAAAGAACCGGTTTTTCCATTTCTGTTATTGTTGTGTTATATGCCCATGTTCCCCTGCGCCTAACGGCAGAATATTCCAGACACAGGTCAGGCCCTGTACAGCCGTAGCAAAGAAATAACTTAAGTTCCGATGCCCTTTGATAAATAGAATCAAGCACTGCCCCGTTATGAAAACCAAGATCATAGACAGAAATTGTTACGCAGGAAGTTACACGCCTTATCGGCCTGCCATTGGAATCGACCCCTTCATCGGGCCAGAGGGTAATTTTACCAAGAAGGTAATCAGCATCCTGTGAAACGGCCCAGCCGTTCTCTTCAAGAATGTCGTGATACTGCCGCGCTGACCTGCATCCCGGCTCATTAACGAATTTAAGAAATTGGGTATCTGCTTTTTGCGCGATTATAGAATTAAGTGAAAATAAACTAATTGCAATTAGTAATAAATAATATTTGTTTATCTGCATAATTTTTCCAACTGACATTTGTTTTTGAAAAGACCTCTCAGAACAAATTTATGAAGTATAGAATATAATTGCAATAATACCAAATTATATAAATTATTCCCCCTCCTGTCCGCTTTTTGGATAGGAGGGGAAAATTACTACCGCTAACAGACCCTATTAAAAAGGGGCTTAAAGCCCCTTTTAGAATTTTATTTTTTCTTAGCTGCACCCGGTAGTAGCACCGCAGGTTGTGCATTTAAGGCAGGTTCCGTTTCGTACCATTGTCAGGCTCTGGCACTCGGGACAAATATCCCCGGTGTAGCCTCTTTCCCTTGCTTTTTTAACATCGTTATGGTTTGCAAGCATCCTTGCCCTATCTTCAGCCAGGCTAACATTTAACGGACTTTTTGTAATTTTTTCATCGTCATCAAGATTAATCATTCTCTCGCTTACAATTTCTTCACTTTCAAATTCTTCCGGTTCGGCAAGCAAAATTCTTTCTTTTGAATGGGCATTATCTTCGCCGTTAACGTGGGAAAGGTCATTCCTTCCAAGGTAGGTAACAGCAAGCTCCCTGAAGATAAAATCAATAACTGAAGTTGACATTTTTATTCTGTCATGCCCGTGAACAACACCGCTCGGATCGAAACGTGTAAATACAAATGCATCAACAAATTCTTCAAGAGGAACACCGTGCTGTAAGCCGAGAGAAATGGCAATAGCAAAACAGTTAAGAAGGCTTCTGAATGCAGCACCTTCTTTGTGCATATCTATAAATATTTCACCTAACTGGCCGTTTTCATATTCCCCTGTCCTAAGGTAAACGGTCTGCCCATTAATTTTTACTTTCTGTGTATATCCGTTTCTTCTGAATGGCAGCCTTCTTCTGTGGGCAATATAACGGTGAATAATTTTTTCCGCAATTTTAACAATATCGTTTTCTTCTTTCTTTTCTAGAAGTTCTTCAATCTCTTCTTCAGTAACTGAATTAAGAGGCTGTGAAAGCTTGGAACCATCCCTGTATAAAGCATTTGCCTTTAAGCCGAGTTTCCATGACTGCATGTAAACATCTTTAATATCATTAATAGATGCATTATTGGGGAGGTTAATTGTTTTGGAAATTGCACCCGAAACAAAAGGCTGTGCAACCGCCATCATGTTAATGTGTGCGTCTGCTTTTATAAAACGCGATCCTTTTTTGCCGCACTTGTTTGCGCAGTCGAATATGGGATAATGCTCATGCTTTAAGAAAGGAGCGCCTTCAATTGTCATTGTACCGCATACATAATCGTTGGCGGCGGAAATCTCTTCCTTTGAAAATCCAAGTTTTGAAAGAAGATCAAAATTGAAATCATTTATTTCATCTTCATCAAATTTCAGGTTCCCTTTCAGGTATTTATCGCCGAGGGAATATCTGTTGAATGCAAAACTTAGTTCGAAAACCGACGGAAGCATTGTTTCAACTTTAGTAATTACATCTTCAGTAAATCCTTTTGCTTTAAGGGATTCATGATTAATAACCGGGCATCCTTCAAGCGAACCGGAGCCTTTGGCGTATTTTACTATTTCATTAATCTGATCCGGATTGTATCCAAGTTTCTTAAGTGCAGGCGGAATAGACTGATTAATTATTTTAAAATAACCGCCCCCTGCAAGCTTCTTGAATTTTACAAGCGAGAAGTCAGGTTCAATTCCTGTTGTATCGCAGTCCATTATTAAACCGATTGTACCCGTCGGTGCAATTACGGTTACCTGTGCATTCCTGAAACCGTATTTGCTGCCAAGCTCAAGAGCAAGATTTGCATCTTCCCTTGCGGCTTCAAGTAAATCAGACGGACAAAATTCAGGATTGATACCAACCGGATAAATTGTCAGCCCTTCATATTCTTCTTTGGGAACATTAAATGCAGCGCGCCTGTGGTTACGTATAACGCGAAGCATATGCTCCCTGTTTTCTTCATATCTGGGGAATGGTTTTAATTCTTTAGCCATCTCTGCCGATGTTGCATAGCTGTGCATGTGCATTATTGCTGTAAGTGCGCCGCAAATTGCCAAACCAACTTTGCTGTCATATGCAATTCCCTGCCTCATTAATAATGAGCCGAGGTTTGCATAGCCTAAACCAAGAGTCCTGAATTCATAGCTTAGCTGTGCAATTTCTTTACTCGGGTATTGGGCCATTAACACACTGATTTCAAGTACTACAGTCCAGATCCTAATTGCATGGCGGTAAGCATTTATATCGAACTTGCCTGTTTCATCATCATAAAATTTTACAACGTTCAAAGATGCAAGGTTGCAGGCAGTATCATCAAGGAACATATATTCGCTGCATGGATTTGATGCATTTATCTCGCCGCTTTCGGGACAAGTGTGCCAATCATTAATTGTAGTATGATATTGCAAGCCGGGGTCTGCGCAGGACCATGCTGCGTATGCAATTTCATCCCACAAATCATTTGCTTTAAGAATTTTTGCAGGTTTTGCTGTTCTGCCGTCTTTCTTTGCTTTTGCAAGCTCAGTTCTAAAATAAAGGCCCCAATCGGCATCATTAACAACAGCCTGCATAAACTCATTTGTAACACGTACAGAATTATTTGAATTCTGCCCCGCAACAGTCAGGTAAGCTTCCGAAGTCCAGTCTTCATTATAAACAGGCATATTGATTGATTTGAATCCAAGTTTTGCAAGTTTAATTACACGATCTATATAATTTTCGGGAACATTGAATTTGCGTGCTTCAATAACTGCCTTACGCAGATAGAGATTTGTCTTTTTATTAAAGCGTTCATTCTCAGGATGTTCTTCATAGCAGGCTTTCATTATATTATTTAAATGAAGATTAAGAATTTTTGAGCCTGCAACAAGAGCGGCAACTTTTTGTTCCTCAATAACTTTCCAGTTCACATATTCTTCAATATCAGGATGATCTATGTTAAGAGTAATCATCTTGGCAGCGCGCCTTGTAGTACCGCCTGATTTTATTGCACCTGCCGATTTATCGCCAATCTTTAGAAATGACATTAACCCTGAAGATTTACCGCCGCCGCTTAATGGTTCATTAGCACCGCGCAGGCTGGAGAAGTTTGAGCCGGTACCTGAACCATACTTGAATAATCTGGCTTCACGTACCCATAAATCCATTATGCCCCCTTCATTGACCAAATCATCCTTAACGGATTGGATAAAACAAGCATGGGGCTGCGGATGCGTATATGCGTCTTCGGACTGAGTCAGCACTCCAGTCATGTAATCAACATAATAATGCCCCTGAGAAGGCCCGTTTACGCCATAAGCCCAGTTGATGCCTGTATTAAACCACTGCGGACTGTTAGGAGCGCAGTATTGTGCCGCAAGCATATAAACAAGTTCATCGTAGAAAGCTTTGGCATCTTCTTCGGTATCAAAGTATTTAGCTTTCCATCCCCAGTATGTCCATGTACCTGCCAGGCGGTGAAAAACCTGCCTTGAATCAGATTCACATGAATATCTTTCTTTAACCGGGAGTTCTTCCAAAGTCTTAGTATCTGCTTCAGAGGGCTGAAGCCACTGTGGAATACCTTCTTCCTTAACTTTTTTAAGAAGGCGCGGAACACCTGCCTTTCTGAAGTATTTTTGAGCAAGTACGTCTGTAGCTACCTGCGACCACTCTGCCGGAGCTACAACATCTTCCATATGGAAAACAGTGGAACCGTCAGGATTCTTTATTTCAGATGTACGTTTTATAAATTCTACTGATTCTAAAGGGTCAGAGTCAGCATTTGTAAAAAGACGAGTAATTTTCATTAACTCTCCTTCAAAATTTAGTTATCTATTAAAAAACCGCCCCTTAGCGGCATACTTTATTTAAATTAAAATAATCAAATCAAATTAAGTGGAAGGCAAAATAATTTTTTTTTACTTCTCAAGCAATAAGTTTCTAAAATTAATTTTCGATAATACAATTGACTTATTTTTTAATGTAACCAAAAGAGTCATTTTGCCCTTCAAAAAAAATATAATGAATAAAAAAGCTAATTTTCAATTGTTTTTTAAAAAGAAATCAATTGTTCTCATTTCCATGTAAATTCAACTAAAAAAAATTAAAGTGGACAACTTAACCTTTCAATTTGTTTGTTTTTAATAACTACTCCCCATCGGAAAACCATTGCAAATGTGATTTTTATAAAAGATGATTATAAGTTAATTGACTTATCAGAAATTACGTGACAAAACACACAACTATATCTTTTTATTCATAAATATCTTAATTGTTATTTTTTTGAAAAAAATTTTTCAATGATTAATTATGAATTATATGGTGTGAATATGAAAAAACCCTCTCACTGTAAATTGGAATCAGAAAGAGGGTTCTGAAATGTTTTAATTTTTATTTGCTATTTATGGCCGTCAATAATTTCGTCAGGAGTTTTACCAATGTTCTGTAATTCAGGTTTTGCAAGTCCCGCATATTCTGAATCGGGATATTTTTTAATCAATTCTTCATATTTTATTTTTGCCGAATCTAAAATTTTTAATTCGTTTGCATATATATAACCGCTGTGAAACATGCATTCGGCTGAGTTTGCAGCATTAGTAAATTCATTGTTGTACTTGTTGTAATAATAAACCGCTTTCTTACAATTATCAATTCGGCTGTTAGTGGTAATTACATTGCTATTATAAATACTTGCAAGTTTATAAATTGATGTGGGGCAATAATCGCTCTTAGGGAAATCTTTAACAATACTTTCATATTTTACAATTGCCATAGGAAATTTTCCGTCCTTAGCTAACTGTGTTGCTTCGTTGAAAAGACTTTCATCATTATTCGATTTACTCTTACAGGCTGCAAATATAAACAATGTAGCTAAGCAAATATTTATTACTTTTTTCATATTTCCTCTTTATTGATTTTTAAACACCTGGAACAAATCCATAAACTATATTATTCCATATTGAATTATAAATATAATCAGTGAAAAAATAAATCGGCATTTCGTATAAATCTAAGCCTTTATAACATTCTCCTGTAAATAACTTAAATAAATTAGTGCTTTTATTAGAGCATCATGTCCGAATATATAAATTTTTATTACTTATAGATACCTTTTTGAATGAACCTTAATAAAAACTATGATGTTATTACCCTTTAATGACACTCATTCTGAAAAATTTTATTCATTAATAATTATGAGGTGAAAATGGGAGAACAAAAACTTTCCGGTGAATGTTTCTATCCTTCTCAGGATGTAATTGATAAAGCACATATTAAAAACCGCGCTGATTTAGACCGCGCTGCACAAGAGGATTATCACGGATTCTGGGGAAAAATTGCTGAAGAGCTTCATTGGTTTAAAAAATGGGATAAAGTAATTGACGAGGAAAAGAAACCATTCTATAAATGGTTCACTGGAGGCAAGGTAAATATTTCTTACAATTGTCTGGATGTCCATGTTAAAACTTACAGAAGGAATAAACTCGCTTTAATATGGGAAGGAGAGAATGGAGAATCCAGAACATTTTCATATTTTGCATTGCATAGAGAAACATGTAAGTTCGCCAATATTTTAAAAAGTATGGGCGTCAAAAAAGGAGACCGCGTTACAATCTACATGGGACGTGTTCCCGAAATCATAACCGCTATGCTTGCATGTGCAAGAATAGGTGCAGTGCATTCAGTAGTTTACGGGGGTTTTTCAGTTGAAGCACTCAGTGAAAGAATTGAAGACAGTAACTCGAGAGTATTGATAGTTGCCGACGGCGCATATCAGAGAGGTAAAGTAGTCCCGTTAAAACAGATTGCAGATGAAGCACTGCAGCGCTGTGGTACTGTTGAACATGTAATTGTAGTTAAAAGAACAGGCATTGAAATAAACATGGAATTCGGCAGGGATATGTGGTATCATGAATTATGCAATCTGCCAATTGCCAATCAGAATTGCGCACTTGAAATAATGGATGCTGAAGACCCGCTTTTTATTTTATACACTTCCGGAACTACCGGCAAACCAAAAGCTATTTTACATACACACGGCGGTTATATGGTAGGTACATATGCAACCCTAAAATATGTTTTTGATATTCATGAAGAGGACAGATACTGGTGTGCTGCAGACCCCGGATGGATTACAGGGCACAGCTATATAGTTTACGCTCCCTTATTAAACGGTACTACATCCTTTATGTATGAAGGAGCGCCTAATTTCCCCTACCCTAACAGATGGTGGGCAATGATTGAAAAATATGGAATAAATATTTTATACACTGCACCTACCGCAATTAGAGGTTTAATGCGCTTTGGCGAATCATGGGTTAACAGGCATAATTTAAATTCATTAAGGTTACTCGGTTCCGTAGGTGAACCGATAAATCCCGAAGCATGGAAGTGGTATCATAGAGTTGTAGGAAAAGAGAATTGCCCGATAATGGATACCTGGTGGCAGACAGAAACAGGTATGTTTATGATTGCCCCGTTTCCTTCAATGGTTTTAAAACCGGGTTCGGGGACAAAACCATTCCCCGGTTTGGAAATGGATATTCTTGATGAAAATGGAACTCCCGTCAAAACAGGCGAAGAAGGATTCTTAGTTATTAAAAATCCATGGCCTGCTATGATTAGAACTGTATGGAATGACCCAGACAGATATGTAGACCAATACTGGAAAAAATATCCCGGCTATTATTTAACCGGCGATAGTGCACGAAGAGATGAGGACGGCTATTACTGGATCATAGGCAGAGTTGATGATGTAATAAAAGTTTCCGGTTACCGTTTGGGCACTGCAGAAATTGAAAGTGCGCTTGTTTCGCATTCTGCTGTTGCAGAAGCTGCTGCAATCGGTTTGCCGCATGAAGTTAAAGGTAATGCAATTTATGCTTATGTAATACTCAAAGCAGGCATTCAGAAATCGACACAACTGGTAGAAGAACTTAGGCAGCATGTTAGCCACGAAGTAGGCCCAATTGCCAAACCGGAACATATTGAAATTGTAGATTCGCTTCCCAAAACAAGATCTGGTAAAATTATGCGTCGGGTCTTAAAAGCAAAAGCCTTAGGACAGGACCCTGGCAACCTTTCAACTTTGGAAGAGTAAGAAAAAACTCTGTAAGGGAAGCTGTTTTTAAGTTTTAAATTTAACTGTATGGGACGCACTTTTTAAGTTAGGAACTTACAGAAGTATGGGACGCATACTATGCGTCCCATACAACTAAAAAACGGCTTTCCATATAACTAAACTGCGCCCCATACTATTAGAAGCTGCGTCCTAAGGTTGAGAAGCAGCACCCCGAACAAAGTACTCCTCAAATGCATGAAAAGAAGCAATCCACATTAAAAACCACCTAACAAGCATTTTACCCACACCCAATTTTTCTTAAAACTAAAAGGATTTGTCTTTAGCATTTTTTATATATTTAAGGGGTAAAATAAACTCACTAACAAAACAGAAGAAATATGCAAATAGGAATTGTAGGGCTTCAATTCTCAGGTAAAACGACTCTCTTTAATACACTGGCTAAAATAGTTGCACCGGCAGGCCAGCAGTCCAAAGAAGAAGCGGTTATTGAAGTTGTAAAAGTACCTGATAACCGGCTTGATGAATTAACCAAAGTATTCAATCCGAAGAAACAAATTAATGCAGTGATTGAAATTTTCGATACCCCCGGGCTTAAAATGGGGGAAGACGGAAAGGTCAAGATCACAAATGCATTTTTAAATAATGTAAAGAATAATGACGCGCTTTTTTACGTCATCAGACAGTTTGAAGAAGGTTCCGTATCTCATCCGATGGACAGCATTAACCCATTACGTGATATTTTATTTCTTGAAACAGAATTCCTACTTTCGGATCTTGCCTTCCTTGAAACAAGGCTCGAAAAACTGCATAAGGAAATGCTGAAGAATAAAGATGAAAGGCTTAAAAGAGAATTGCCTGTAATAGAGAAATGCCATGCCCACTGCGAAAAAGAACTTCCAATTCGTTCCCTTGGATTAGATGAGAATGAATTAAGATGCTTATCGGGGTACCAGCTTTTAACATTAAAACCTCTCGGCATTGCAATAAATTTCGATGAAGCATCAATTGCAGATGCAGGTAAATATATTGAAAGCATCAAAAAAGAATTAGAGAAGAGCCATGCTTCCATAATCCCATTCTCTGCAAAAATTGAGAACGAACTTTCAAACCTTCCTCCGGAAGACCAGCAAGCATTTATGGGAGATTATGGTATAACTGAATCAGCTTTATCAAAAATTTTAAATACATCTTACTATCTGCTCGGGCTTCATTCTTTTTTCACAGTAGGAGAAGATGAATGCCGTGCGTGGACAATTAAGAAAAATTATACTGCACAGCAGGCTGCAGGCGTAATACATACCGATTTCTTTAACAAGTTTATCCGTGCCGAAGTAGTGCATTATGAAGACTTCATGAAACACGGCTCTTTTAACAAGTGTAAAGAAGCCGGCGTATGGCGCCTTGAAGGTAAAGAATATATTGTAAAGGATGGGGATATTTTAAATATCCGCCACAATTAACATTTAAGGAGAATTTATATGTCAGCAAAAGCAATTGAAGGATTAAAACCGGAATTATTATGGCAAAGATTTTATGAAATTTCCCAGATTCCGCGCGGTTCAAAAAATGAAGAAAAAGTAATTGAGTACGTTAAGAATTTCGCTGTAACAAGAAAATTAGAATACAAAAAAGATGAAGTAGGCAATATCGTTGTTAAAGTGCCCGCTGTTAAAGGATATGAAAATGCTACAGTTGTAGTACTTCAAGGGCATGTAGATATGGTATGCGAAAAGAATAAGGATACGAATCATAATTTTGAGAAGGACCCGATAAAACTTGTCCGTGAAAATGAATGGATTACTGCAGACGGTACAACACTAGGTGCAGATAACGGAATTGGAGTTGCAGCAGGGCTTGCAACTGCAGATGACAATTCCTTTATTCACGGCCCTCTTGAAATATTATGCACAGTAGATGAAGAAACAGGATTAACAGGCGCAAATAATTTACAGCCCGGATTTATTGATGGTAAAATGCTTCTAAATCTTGATGCAGAAGAGGACGGAGCTTTCTATGTAGGGTGCTGCGGCGGACAGGATTCTGCAGGATCATTTAAAATTGAATATGAACACCGCAACAAAGAATTTGCCTGTTACCAATTATTATTAGGCGGACTTAAAGGAGGCCATTCCGGAATGGATATTAACACCGGAAGAGCAAATGCAATAAGGCTGCTTGCAAGACTGTTGAACAGGTTCGATTTCCCTTACCAGATTATGGATTTAACAGGCGGTTCAAAAAGAAATGCCATACCAAGAGAAGCTGAAACAGCTGTCTTCTTTAGCAGTTCCAATGAAAAGAAAGCAAAAGAAATAATAAAGGAATTTGTGATTGATTGCCTGAAAGAATACAAGAAAAATGACGGCGGTTTGAAAATTGATTTGCAGCCAAGTAAACTAACAACCGATAAAGTATATACAGACAGTTTCAGGAAAAAAATTATCAACGTACTTCTATCTCTGCCTCATGGTGTAATAGCAGTAAGCCCTGATATTGAAGGACTTGTTGAAACATCTACAAATCTTGCAACGGTAACCGCAGAGGATGACACACTTAAAATAGGAACAAGCCAGCGCAGTTCAATTGAAAGCGCAAAATATTTTATTACCGATGCTGTAAAAGCTGTTTTTGAACTTGCAGGAGCAAATGAAATTGTTGTTAGCGACGGTTACCCCGGCTGGCAGCCCGATATGAAATCCAAACTGCTTTCAGTTGCTAAGAATGTATTTCCGAAATTTTATAATAAGGGACCTGAAATTAAAGCAATCCATGCGGGATTGGAATGCGGCATACTCGGCGGAAAATATCCCGGTTTACAAATGATTTCTTTCGGCCCTACCATTCAGGGCGCCCATTCTCCTGACGAAAAAGTCAACATACCTGATGTTGAAAAATTTTATATTTTATTAAAGGGAATATTAGAAAATATAGCTAAAAACTAAATATAGCTTATTTACCTTAAGCGGCTTTATCCTGTAATCCGGTTTAGCAGTTATTAATTAATAAAATAATAATTAATAAAACATTGGTGAGGAAATGAAGAAAAATGTTCCGCTGTTCAATGTTCCAAAAATATTTTCGGTTCAGGAGATGATTCTGCAATCTGCAGAAAAATTCTCTTCAAAAATAGCACTTGAAGATTTAAACCCCACGCCTATACCTAAAGTAACATATAGGCAGCTGCTTGATTATATTCGGCATTTCGGATCTGCATTGAAGGAATTGGGATTGAAGGAAAGGGCACACATTGCCATTATTGGAGAAAACCGCGTTCAATGGTCCATAAGTTACCTTACCTGCATGTGTTATAACTACGTTGTTGTGCCAATTGATAAAAACCTCACTGCAAATGAGATCCTGAATATAATTCATGAATCGGACTCGGAAGCTATAATTTTTTCGGAGTCTTATTCCGACCTTCTTTCTGAAAAGCATGTGGCCCTTAAAAGGATTAAACATTTTATCTGTATGGATAAAGCCGGCAGTTCTAAAAACTTCGAAAGTATGCTCGATTTAATAGAACGAATAGACCCAATGCATCTTAAAGCAATGCCCAACATAGACCCGGAGGACATGGCAGTAATTATTTATACTTCAGGTTCTTTAGGAAGGGCTAAAGGGGTCATGCTCACTCAGAAAAATCTTGCAACTAATCTTATGGATATGGTAAGCATGATTATAATTGACAGAGATGATAAATTCCTTTCCGTACTGCCTATGCATCACACTTATGAATGTACCTGCGGAATGCTCTGCCCTTTATTTGCAGGAGGTTCGGCACATTATGCAAGATCATTAAAAACTGTTGTAGACGATATGCAGAAAGTAAAGCCTACTATTCTTTTAGGCGTTCCACTGCTTTATGATAAAATGTTCAAAAGAATTGTTAAAGCTATCAAAGACGATAAAGTAAAAAATATAGTTGTTCCGCCCCTTATTAGGCTTACTGATATAGCATTGAAAATCGGCTTTAAGAGTTTAAAAAAGAAGCTGTTCCATGAAGTACATGAAAGATTCGGGGGGAATATCAGGCTATTCATTGCCGGAGGCGCCGCTCCGGATCCTCTTGTAGCAAAAGGACTTGAAGGCTTCGGGCTTACCTTTATACAGGGCTACGGACTAACCGAAACATCTCCCATCTTAGCTCTTAACAGGCTCCATTATTATAAACATGATTCAGCCGGAGAGCTGCTTCCTACTGTTCAGGCAAAGATTAATAAACCTGATGAAAACGGTTCAGGCGAAATCTTTGTTAAAGGGCCTAGTATTATGAAAGGCTATTATAAAAATGATTTGCAGACAAGAGACGCTTTTGAAGAAGGCTGGTTCAAAACAGGCGACATCGGTTATTTTGACAATGAGGGATTTCTTCATATTAATGGAAGGCAAAAGAATGTAATAATTTCAAAAAGCGGTAAGAATGTTTTCCCGGAGGAGATCGAAGACATTCTGTGCAGAAGCCCGTTTGTACTTGAATGCATTGTTTCGGGGGAAAAAGATGTGAAACAGGGAGAAATTATCTCTGCACAAATTGTTGTTGATTACGATGCATTCATTGAACTTTCCGAATTAAAGGATGTTCCCATTACAGAAAAGTTTATCAAAGACACTATTGCCGAAGAAATAAATAATGTAAATAAAGAACTTGCGTCCTATAAACAAATAAAAAAATTCAACATAAGAGAAAATGAATTTGAAAAAACAACTACGCAAAAAATTAAACGATATTTGATTAAAAAAGACGAATAATAATTTCTTGTAAATAATTCAGAAACAATTTTCGATAGGGGCTTTCAAAGCCCCTATTTTATTCTAATATATAAGGGCAAAAACAAACATTACCAAAATAATAATTTTTATTGTGCATTGTGCGAAGATTCTTTTGTAAAATGACTTGCAGGTATAAATAAAAGAATGACACAATTTGCTTATAATAAAAAGATATATATATTTATACAATAAAAATCAGAGGATACTATGACAGCGCTTTTAGGAAGAATTACCATAGACGAGAATATTTGCAATGGCAAACCTACTATAAGAGGTAAAAGAATTGCAGTTCAGACAATTATCGAGTATCTATCAGCGGGAGAAAAAGAAGAAGCTATTCTAAAACAATTTCCTTCTCTTGAAAAAGAAGACATTATGGCTTGCCTTAAATTTGCAGCAGAATTAATGAATAAAAACTATTCTGTCAGGGCTGTCTCCTAATGAAAAAATATTTAATTGATGTCAATCTGCCATACTATTTCTCATTATGGAAAGGTGAGGAATTTATACACCAGAAAGATATTGATGATAAATGGACTGATAGTGAGATATGGAGTTATGCCAAAGAAAACAACCTTACAATAATTACAAAGGATTCTGATTTTTCACATAGGATAGTTATTTCAAAACCCCCGCCTAAAGTAATTCATATTCGTTTCGGGAATCTTACTTTTAATGATTTTTTTAAAGTTATGACTGACAATTGGGATGCAATCATAGATCTCAGCAATAAAAATAAGCTTGTAAATGTATATATTGACAGAATAGAAAGTATTGATTAAAGTCAGTAACTGTTGAGGTAATAATTACCTACAATAAAAGTATAAAAAACTGCTTTATTCCTTAATCCCCAATAAATCCAAAATAAATGCATACTGAAGTGCAGTGATTTTATATCTTTCTAACCTCCCCGAAGCGCCTCCATGGCCGGCTGACATATTAATGTTAAGAAGCAGCGGATTACTGTCTGTTTTCATACTTCTTAATTTAGCTACCCATTTTGCAGGTTCCCAATATTGGACCTGAGAGTCATGATATCCCGTAGTTACAAGCATTGCAGGATAATTTTTTACCTGAACGTTATCATAAGGAGAATAGGAAAGCATGTAATTATAATATTCTTTATAAATGGGGTTACCCCATTCATCAAATTCACCAGTAGTAAGAGGTATTGTAGAATCAAGCATGGTAGTGACAACATCCACAAAAGGTACAGCCGCTATAATGCCTTTAAAAAGTTCAGGAGCCATGTTGGATACTGCACCGACAAGCAATCCTCCTGCGCTTCCTCCCATTGCAAAAAGTTTATTGCTGTTTGTATATTTTTCACTGATTAGAAATTTGGCGCAATCAACAAAGTCGGTAAATGTATTTTTCTTTTTAAGAAGTTTTCCGTTTATATACCAGTTCCTCCCCATCTCCTGTCCGCCTCTAACATGTGCAACAGCATAGATGAAACCTCTGTTAAGCAGGCTTATTCTATCATAACTGAAGGAAGGAGTAGTACTAATTCCATACGACCCATAGCCATATAGCAGCAAAGGGTTGTTACCGTCTTTTACCATTCCCTTTTTATATACTAATGAAATAGGGACCATAGTACTATCCGCAGCTTTTGCAAATAGCCTTACGGACTCATAATCATTCTCATTATAACCGCCGAGAACTTCATTCTTTTTAAGAAGTTTGTTTTCTTTAGTTGACATGTTAAAATCGTAAATGGAGTTGGGCGTTCTGAATGAAGAATAATTATATCTGAGAATATCTGATTCAAATTCAGGATTATTACCTAAGGAGGCAGAACAAACTTCCTCCGGAAAAGGCATACAATAGTCCTGTTTCCCCTTCCATGGAATTATATGCAGATTGACTGAAGCATTTGAACGTTCGGTAAGCACAATATAATTTTTAAATATTTCCATACCTTCAAGAAGTACATTATCGCGGCAGGGAATAACTTCACTCCAATATGATTTTGCAGTCTTCTCTACCGGGGTTTTCATTAGTCTGAAATTCAATGCCTTCCAATTCGTAAGAATATAAAAATTATTTCCAAAATGGTCAAAGGAATATTTAAGGTTTAATTCACGCGGGTGAAATATTCTAAATGCTCCATCCGGGTCATTAGCATCGAGCAATCTGTAATCGTCGCTTAATGTACTGTGAGATGAAATTACAATATATTTTTTAGATTTTGTTTTAGATACACCGGTTTCATAAGTGTTGTCAGTTTCTATAAAAACAAGTTTATCCACAGCTGATGAAAGACCTATTTTATGCCTCTGTACCCTGAACGGGCGCAAAGAATTATCCTTTTGAGTATAAAAAATGGTTTTATTATCATTTGCCCACACAACATTGCCGGTTGTTTTATAGATCCTGTCATCTGTAATTTTACCGGTTCTAAGATCCTTAAAATATATATCATAATTTCTTCTGCTAACAGTATCAACCCCATAAGCAATCTGATAATTATCCGGACTTACATAGACACCGCTGACAGCAAAATATTTATGCTCTTTTGCAATAGCATTAACATCCAGCAGTGTTTCCTCTGCACCGTTTAAGGACCCTTCCTTTCTGCAATATACCGGAAATTCTTTTCCATCTTCAAATTTTGTGTAATAATAATATCCGTTCTCTAAATAAGGTACCGATTCATCTGATTGTTTAATTCTTCCTGTAATTTCATCATAGATTTTTTTCTGTAATCCTTCCGTATGCTCAAGTACAGCATTACAATATTCATTTTCTTTACTCAGGTAGTCCAGAACTTTTTTATCATCTCTTTGATTAAGCCAGTAATAATAATCTGTCCTTTCAAGTCCGTTGGTAACAATTACTTTTGCTATTTTCTCAGCAACCGGGGCCTGTGGAATTTTAGAACATCCTGATAGAGAAGCGAGTAGAGCAGCGCATATAAATAAATATGTTATTAAAGATTGATTAGTTTTCATACGTTTGTCCTATTACAATTTATTTCAATTGCTGAAGAAATTAAAATAAGAAATCTTTATATATGACAATATGGCAATAAGTAAAATAATTGTCCAATTAAAAAGGAATGTAATAATCCATTTTAACCGAAATAACCCAATTTTACCTTAATAACGGCTTTTTTAACATCCTGAGGCACATTATAAATAAGGCCGGGTATATGTGCATCCTGCGGATATGCTATGGCAAAAAAATCCTTTTCCAGCTTAAAAAAATCTCCGGTTCCTTCCAAAAGTAAGAAATCCTTTTCCTCGTTATATTGCTGAACCGTTTTTAAACTGTCCAGATGTGAATAGCCGAAATTTTCTATTCCTTTAAGAACCAGATGAATATCAATATATTTCCTGTGCGCTTCCCATTTGCATTCAGTCAGGCCTTTGGTTTTGTAATCTGAAATCATTACATAAATTTCGCTGCCGTCAATGTCGTGCCTGCCCGGTTCTAATTTAACAAGGTCATTTCCCAGAATGTATTCAAATGCTGTTGAAAATCTGGTATTCATTGAAAAATAATTGTGGCAATGTATTATTTTATCGACTATCATATTTCACTCATCTATTGATTAAACATTAGCAGTTGCTTTCAATAATCCGTTCTTTACCAGAATCGGCTGAATAATACTTCGAATTTTAGAAATATTAGAAACAAACCACAAGGCAGAAATTAAACAAAGAGTACCTCCAATAAGCAATGAATAAGGAGCCCCTGCTTTTTCTGCCATACTGCCAATTATGAGGCTTCCAATTGGCATAGTTCCCTGGAACGCCATGGTATATAAGCTCATAACCCTTCCGCGCATTTTATCTTCAATGATCGTTTGTATAATAGTATTGCAGGAAGCGGTCATTGTCATCATACTAAAACCTGCCAGAATTACAAGCACCTGGGACAAGGCATAAACTTTACAGAATGAAAATGCAATAAGCATCAATGCAAAGAAAACAGAAGCCTGAGCAATTTTTTTCGTAATGCCTACAAGGCTTTTTCTTGCTGCTAATATAAAAGCACCTGAAAAAGCTCCCAAGCCAACACCCCCCATTAAAAAGCCCAAGGTTTGTGCATTTCCATTAAGAATAGTTTTTGCATATAGAGGCATGAGCACTGCAAAAGGTGTTCCAAACAGACTGGTAATTGTAATAAGTATTAAAAGAGTTCTTACCGGAATAAAATTCCAGGTATAAGAAAAACCTTCTTTTATGTCAGCGAACAGCTTTTTAGGTTTGCCTTCGGCTTTTTCTTTTATTTTAACCTTCATCATCCATAGTGCAATTATTACACCAATAAAACTTACGCCGTTAAGAAAGAAGCAAAAAGATTCCCCGAACAGCCAAACTATAATTCCTGCTATTGAAGGGCCAATTAACCGGGCGGAATTAAACATCATAGAATTCAATGCGATTGCATTGGAAAGATCTTCTTTATTTTCCACCATTTCAATTACAAATGCCTGCCTTACAGGTGCATCGAAACCATTAACAATTCCATTCCAGACATTAAGAGCAATAATAAACCAGATATGTATTGAGCCGCTTATAACAAGAGCGAACATGATAAATGCCTGTAACATAAAAAGTGTCTGTGTGGTAATAAGAATTTTCTGCCGGTTCAGCCTGTCTGCAATAGCGCCTGCAAAAGGGGAAATGAAGAACGATGGAAATAAAGCTGCAAAAGTAGAAAGGCCAAGAAGAAAAGCAGAATTTGTAAGCCTGTAAACGAGCCAGCTTATAGCAACATTCTGCATCCAGGTGCCCATAAGAGAAACAACCTGCCCGCCGAAAAAGAGCCTGTAGTTTCTATATTTAAATGTACGAAGAGCGCCTTCCATAGCGGCGCTCTTTACTTTGTCCAATATTTTAATACTCAAAAAATTTCCTGCACTAAAATGAGATTATAAAATTTTGTATAAAACGCCAATAGAAAGAATATAATAATTGTTATTGACTTCAACCCCGGTAAAAAGTTTATACTTATCGGTAAAAATATATTTTGCATCGCCTGTAAGCAATAATGGCCCTAATGAAATTTGTGCTCCAACCCCAATATGGTACCCGACACTTGTTGATGTTTCATCTGAAATACCGGGGATATTATAAATTATCTTCCTGTTGAACCAGTCCATTCCTGCATCAGCATAGATGAACGGCATAATATTTACCATGCCCGTTATGGATATCGGGTAATTTTGAATCTTGATATCACCGTTGAAATATTTGCTTTCACTGTATCCTACAGTTCCTTCAACTCCAAACATGAGAAAACTAAATCTTGCCGCTCCGCTGAATATATAAGCGCCGTCATCGGCATCTTTTGATTTAAAATAACCTAACTGCGGACCTATTGCAAGGGATTGTGCAAAGCTTGTTGAAGCAGCTAAAATAAATACAAGTATTAATAATGCCTTTTTCATATAACGCCTCTTATCTTAAATTTTAATCTGATTGTTAAATGCTGTAATGTTGCGTTTAATCTGATTTATATGCTGGTATAAATGTTCCGTATACATATTGAGCACATCAAGCAAAGTAAGTTTACCCCTCTGCGGATGCATAATAAAATTATTCCATTTATCTTCGCTTAAGCCGGATAATAATTGATAATTAATTACTCTGAATAACTTAAACAATGCCAATGAATTTGAAATATCCTGGCTTTTATAGTACAACTTATCTGCCCAGGCATCCTGGTCATATATATCAACCGTGCATCCTGATTCTGCAATTGCTTTCCTTAAACGGATATATCCATTGCACTCTGCATCTGCCAGATGTACAATTATTTCAGCTATGCTCCATTTCTTTTCCGAAGGCTTGTAAAATAAAATATTACCATCGGTTTCCTTAATTATTTTAGCAAGCTCATCGAAACCATTTAGATACGATTCAAGAAGATCATAACGGTTCATAAAATCTCCTTTTAAATATAATTTAATAAATTCTCGGCATCCGCAATATTTCCTTTTTTGCCCAAATCAATAAATTTCGTATTCGAGTGGTTAAAATAGGTAATTTGATGTTTTGCCGCAATTGAAAGATAAAAATCTATGACAGAGAATACATCCTGCGGCGGCATCATGGTTCGGATTTCTCCGCTAACAGCATGAATACCGCTAAATGCAAAGCGTTTCAGAACACCCCCATGGCTGCGTACAATTTTTTTCTCCCCGGTTTTAACATTTTCCCATCCGCAAAGGATTTTATCATCATCAAAAAGAAAGTAGCGGGATGATTCCCTTTCCTGTACAGCAAGCGTAACAATTGCTTCATTTTCCAGATGATAGGTCATTAAACCTGTAGGATTAAGATCTGTTAAAATATCAACATTATGTATAAGAAAATTTTCTTCTTTCAAATAATTAAGAGCCTGCTTTAGTCCGCCCCCAGTATCGAGAAGTTTATGCCGCTCATCTGAAATTTTTATATTCAGTTCGAAATTATTTCTGCTTTCAAGGAACTCGATTATCTGTCCGCCGAAGTGATGAATATTAATTACAAAAGTATCAAATGAATATAGAGCAAGCCTTTTTAAAACTATCTCAAGCAGAGTAATTCCGTTGATTTCTAAAAGTGCTTTTGGGATTGAATCTGTAATTGGTTTTAACCTGGTACCAAGGCCTGCTGCCGGAATGAATGCTTCCATAGTTATTATTTAAAAGACTTTTTAATATTTAAACGAATATGATTAAGATTAACTATTACATCCGGTTTTGAACTTAAATACAGAGCAAGTTTTTCGGCAAGGTAAACCGATCTATGCTGCCCTCCTGTACATCCATAGCTTACCATAAGATCAGTCCAGTTTTTACTCAAATAGGTATCAACGGAGCTTTCTACCATTGAACAGGAATGTTTAAAAAATTCCTGTGCCGATTCTTCCTTTTCAAGAAAGTCATGAACATTCTTATCAAGCCCGGTAAAAAGTTTAAATTCATCGAACCTGCCCGGGTTTAGAATTCCGCGGCAATCAAACACAAATCCGCCTCCGTTTCCCGATAAATCCTGAGGAATTTTATCTCTGTAGGAAAAACTATTAACCTGTACAGTGAGTTTATTTTTAGGTGAATCTTCCCACCTGTATTTCAGTACTTCCTGCGAATTAATTATTTTTTCTATAATGCTTAATAAATAAGGGGTTTTAATATTAAGTTTCCTGCTTCTCAAAAGCCAGTCAAGATTACCGATTGCAAAAGGTATACTTCTTAAGAAATGGTCTTTCCTCTCAAAATATCCTCTATAGCCATATGTTCCAAGTACCTGAAATATGCGCAGAAGAACATAGCCGTAATAATATTTTAGGAATTCAGCAGGGACAATTTTTTTAAATTTTGCCACACTTAGAAGATAGTGCTCAAGCAGTTCATCCCTGAAAGTCTGGGGAAGATCTGCTTTTGAATCATACAACAGGGATGCAACGTCATACTGAAGCGCTCCTTTTCTACCCCCCTGATAATCAATAAAATAAACATCCCCATTTTTAATCATTACATTGCGGCTGTTCATATCGCGGTAAAGGAAATATTTTGCATCAGCTTTAAGCAAAAAATCAGTAAAGATTTTAAAATCATCTTCAAGCAGTTGTTCGTCAAATTCAATCTTTGCCAGTTTTAGAAAATAATATTTGAAATAACTCAAATCCCATGTTATCGATTGCCTGTCAAATGCGGGGCGGGGATAACACTTACTAAAATCAAGCCCTGCTGCGGATTTGATCTGAAATCCCGGTAGTTCTTCAATAACTTTATAATAATATTGTATTATTTCTTCCGGGAAATTATTATTAGTCCTTTTTTCGGTAAGAAAAGAATATAAGGATGCGGTTCCTAAATCTTCAAGAAGGTAAATCCCGTTATCCAAATCTTTAGCATAAACTTTAGGAACGTTTAATTTATTCTTCTTAAAATGTGCACTTAAATAAAGGAAGGCTTTATTTTCCTTTTTATCTGGATTTATTGCACCGATAACTGTTTTGGAGTTACCGGAAAGCCTGAAATATCTTCTAGATGAACCGGAAAGAGGAAGAGGAGAAATATTTTTCAATTTCTCCCCTGCCCATTCTTCAAAAAGTAGAATTAATTTTTCTTCTTCTTTCATAAACTATTAATTGCCGGGGCCTCTTTGCGGCTGCTTTGTAGGATCAAATGGTTTTCTTGGAAACTTACCATCGCGCATTGCAGCATTATATATAAAGATAGCCATAATAGTGGCTGACTGTGTTAAATCATCTTTAGGAGCATGATCAAAAGTATCCATGGTTGTATGATGTATCCTTGCCATGTATGCAAGAGGATCCTGTATGAACTGGAATCCGGGCAAGCCTACACCATCAAATGACTGATGGTCTGTACCGCCTGTATTTCTTGTAGTAACTGTAGTAGCACCTAAATCATTTAGAGGTTTAAGCCATTCTTCAAAAATCGGTTTTGCATCTTCATTACCCTGAGTATAAATGCCTCTTATTTTTCCTGCACCGTTATCATAATTAAAATAGACATAGAATTTATCATAATCAGGTTTCGGTTTATTTGCAGCTCTGTCATATAAATGAGCACTTACATAACCGCGTGAACCGACTAATCCAAGTTCTTCAGAATCCCAGAGGCCAATCTTAATTGTTCTTTTAGGATGCAAATTAAGAGCTTTTAATATTCTTACGGCTTCCATGCAGACTGCAACTCCGGCGCCGTTATCAGAAGCACCTGTTGCTCCATGCCAGCAGTCAAGGTGCCCGCCGAGCATTACAATTTCATCTTTTAAAGTCGGGTCGCTGCCCGGTATTTCTCCAATTACATTATAGCCAATTGTATCAGCTTCAAAAAATTTATTTTTAATTTCAGCTTCAACAGAAACAGGTACATTTTTGCCGAGTAATCTAACCATACGGTTATACTGCTCTACAGAAACAACGATAGATGCAAACCCTTCAGGATCGCCTGCTTTTCTTGAGCCGCCGCTGCCTGTACCAATTGTACCGTAATCTAATGTGCTCGGTTCAATAACAAGAGCAACGCCTTCATCCTTTAACAACTGAGTGATTTTACCCAATAATGGGTTTCTTCCCGGTCTTTGAGGCTGTGGCTGAGCATTCTGAGGCTGGCCCTGCTGCTGATTCTGCTGAACTTGCTGCTGTGCCTGTTGCTGATTTTGCTGAGGCTGCTGGCCTGGCTGCTGCTGTGGATTTCTTGGGGGGACAGGTTTCTTTAAATCTTCAAGTTCCGCATCAGTATATCTTTTGGCGTCGGGAGTAAAATGTTCCTGTAATATTCTTTCAGCACCATTAAGTACGATTGCGCCTTTTAATTTACCTTTGTATTTTTCCAGATCTGCTTCTGTCTTAATATCAAGCCAGATAACATTTCCTTTAATTAACCCGTCTGTACTTCCTGTCCATGCTTTAGGTGAAAGGAATAATTGCATATATTGAGGAGCCGTCATTGCTCCATAGGCTTTTTCAGTAACCCAGCCTCTTCCGTTGGAACCGCTTGGGTCAAGGGTAACATTTTCAAGCCCTATTGCATTTAATTCTTTTATTGCCCATTTAGTTGCTTCCTTATAAGCAGGAGACATAGCTAATCTTGGAGCCAGATAATCACTTACCCATTCAAGATAATCCATTACCTTGGAATTTTTCAAGCCTTCATCTCTGATTTTCTGAATAGTTTGAAGGTCCAGCTTTTCTTGTGCTGAGACAACAAAAGCGAAGAGTAAAAGAAAAATAATAGAAAATTTATACTTCATAATCTTTCTCCTTTATGGTTTGTAAGCAAAATTACTTAAATATTAATGAGAAAACGAGAGTATGGAAAATTTATTTTAAATTTTTTGTCAATAAAATTTAATTTTAAATTTCTTACTTCTTTTAATTAATAATTTAAAATCGGCCTTAACCATTGTTCGGCTTCGGTTATACTAATGCCTTTTCGCCTGCCATAGTCTTCAACCTGATCTTTTGGTACCTTACCGGTATTAAAATACTTTGCATCTTTATGTGCAATATACAAACCGCAAATAGATGCTGCCGGGTACATTGCTAAATTTTCCGTAAGTATAATTGCTGCATTTTTCTCAACATCAAGTAATTTCCAAATTGTGTACTTCTCAGTATGATCAGGTTGTGAAGGGTAACCCGGTGCAGGCCTGATACCTCTGTATTTCTCTTTTAATATTTCATCAGGAGTAAGATTTTCATCTATTGCATAACCCCAGATTTCCTTTCTTACTTTCTCATGCAGAAGTTCTGCAAATGCCTCTGCAAGCCTATCGGCAATTGCTTTAACCATAATGGAATTATAACTATCGTGCTGCTTTTCAAAGGATTCAATAATCTTTTCAATGCCTAAACCGGTTGTAAGAGCAAAAACACCAATATAATCTTTCAAACCTGATTCCTTTGGTGCAATGAAATCGGAAAGAGCAATATTGCTATTCGGTCTATCTTTTAAATACTGCTGGCGTATTGAATAGAATCTGGCAGAAATTCTATTTCTGGTTTCGTCTGTATAAACTTCTATGTCATCCCCGTTTGAATTAGCAGGGAAAATTCCAGTTACCGCCTTTGCTGAAAGGAGATTTTCCTTAATTATTCGATTTAACAGTTCATTTGCATCGGCAAAAAGTTTTTTAGCTTCCTCGCCGTACTTTTCATCGTTAAATATTTCAGGATATTTTCCTTTCATCTCCCAAGTTATAAAAAACGGATTCCAATCTATATAATTAGTCAGCTCTTTCAACGGGAAATTATTAAATACTTTTATTCCAGTCTCTTTTGGTTTAGCCACAAATTCCTGATTCCAATCCAAAACTAATTTATTTTTCCTCGCTTCATCAATAGAAATATAATTTTTTTCCTGTTTTCGTTTTTGATATTCATCTTTCAAAGAGTAATATTCCGCTCTGCAATTCTTAATATATTCTTTCCCTGTCTCCTTATTTATAATGCTGCCGGCAACCGTAACACTTCTTGAAGCATCAAGGACGTGATATGCCAGACCGCTATATTCCGGCGCAATTTTAACAGCAGTGTGAACTCTTGACGTAGTTGCACCGCCAATAAGTAGTGGAATTGATAGTTCCCTTCTCTCCAGCTCTTTTGCTATATGCACCATTTCATCCAAAGAAGGAGTTATCAAGCCGCTTAAGCCGATAATATCCACATCTTCTTTAATGGCTGTATCAATGATTTTATCGGCAGGAGTCATTACCCCTAAATCAATAACTTCATAGTTATTGCATCCAAGTACAACGCCAACAATATTTTTGCCAATATCGTGAACATCCCCTTTTACTGTTGCCAGCAGGATTTTTCCCGAATTTCTGCTTTTTCCGCTATTTTGTTTTTCTTTCTCAATATAAGGGATAAGCAGCGCAACTGCTTTTTTCATTACACGCGCACTTTTAACAACCTGCGGAAGGAACATCTTTCCTGATGCGAATAAATCCCCCACGGCATTCATACCATCCATCAGAGGACCCTCAATAACATTAATTGGAGAAGGATATTTTAATCTCGCTTCTTCAATGTCGGTGTCAATATATTCCACTATGCCTTTTATAAGGGCATGCTTTATTCTATCCTCAACAGAGGAATGGCGCCATTGTTCATCTTTTACCTCTGTCTTTGATTCTTTAGAAATAGTTTGAGCAAATTCTATAAGCCTTTCGGTAGCGTCGTTCCTTCTATTTAATATAACATCCTCAACTCTTTCAAGAAGGTCTTTAGGTATTTCTTCGTACACTTCAAGCTGGCCTGCATTTACAATACCCATATCCATACCCGCTTTTATTGCGTGATAAAGAAATGCAGAATGAATAGCTTCTCTTATTCTGTCATTACCTCTAAAGGAAAATGAAATATTACTAACGCCTCCGCTTATTTTTGCGTATGGCAAATTAGTTTTAATCCATTCAATTGCTTTAATATAATCGAGTGCATAATTATTATGCTCTTCAATGCCGGTGGCAATTGCAAAAATATTCGGGTCAAGGATTACATCCTGCGCCCTGAAACCTGCTTTCTCAGTTAAAAGTTTATATGCCCTTTCACAAATCTTTATTTTTCTTTCCAATGTATCGGCCTGCCCTTTTTCATCAAAGGCCATTACAATAACAGCAGCACCGTATTTAAGAATTTTCTTAGCATGCTCTAAGAAAACATCTTCCCCTTCTTTCATGCTTATTGAATTAACAACTCCCTTCCCCTGTAAACATTTCAGGCCTGCTTCAATAACCTGCCACTTGGAGGAATCAAGCATAATTGGAAGCCTGGCAATTTCAGGGTCGGACGATAACATATTAAGAAATTTAACCATTGCCTTTTCGGAATCTATCATTGCCTCATCCATGCTTACATCAAGAATCTGCGCGCCCCCTTCAACCTGCTCTCTTGCTACCGATAATGCTTCTTCATATTTATCCTCTTTAATAAGCCTTGCAAATTTTTTGGAACCTGCAACGTTTGTTCTTTCACCGACGTTAATAAAGTTAGCTCCCGGCCTGAATATAAGAGGCTCAAGGCCGCTCAATCGGAGATATGGTTCTATAACAGGAATTTTTCTTGGCGGATATTTCTTTGCAACCTCCGAAAATGCTTTTATATGTTCCGGTGTAGTACCGCAGCAGCCGCCTACTATATTGAATAGCCCTTCCTTTGCAAAATCTTCAAGAACAGCAGCCATTGTAGCGGGTGTTTCATCATACTGCCCGAATTCATTCGGGAGCCCTGCATTCGGGTAAACACTTACAAAACAGTCAGCTATTTGTGATAGCTCCTGAAGAAAAGGCCTCATCTGTTTTGGACCAAGTGAACAATTTAAACCAATACTTAAAAGATTTTTAGTATGTGATACTGATATATAGAATGCTTCAGTAACCTGTCCCGATAATGTTCTGCCGCTTTGGTCAATAACTGTTCCGGAAATCATAACAGGTAAAGAAACTCCTTTTTCTTCCAATAATTCTTCAACTGCAAAGATTGCCGCTTTAGCATTAAGTGTATCAAAAATAGTTTCAATAATAATAATATCGGCACCGCCATCAACAAGCCCTCTTGCCTGCTCCTTATATGCCGCCGACATCTGGTCAAACGTAACAGCCCTGTACCCCGGATCGCTTACATCGGGGGAAAGTGATAAGGTTTTATTTGTCGGGCCTATTGCACCAGCAACGAACCTTGGTATCGTGTTATCCCTGCCGATAAACTCAAGCGCCGCTTCTTTAGCAATTTTAGCTGATTGATAATTAAGTTCATATACCAAATCTTCAGTTTTATAATCTGCCTGAGAAATGGAAGTGGAGTTAAACGTATTAGTCTCTACTATATTGGCACCGGCTTCAAAGTAGGCTCTATGTATATTTTTTATTATTTCGGGCTGGGTAATTGATAGAAGATCATTATTCCCTTTAAGGTCACTGGGATGATTAGTAAAGCGGTTCCCTCTGAACTGGGCTTCGGTTAGTTTATGGCGCTGAATCATAGTTCCCATTGCGCCATCCAGAACTAATATTTTATTATTTAATAAATTTTTTATTTCGTCGATTATCATTATAACCTTTGTTTTTTTGAGTCAGAAGTTTTTGATGTTGTTTAGTAATATATGTAAATTGACACATAAAAAAAAATGTAACGAGGTTTGCTATGATAGTTGTAACCGGAGGCGCAGGATTTATAGGGAGTGCATTAATTTGGCGCCTAAATCAGCTTGGTGAAGATAAAATAATAATAATTGATGAACTTGGAACCGACGATAAATGGAAGAACCTTGTCGGATTAAAATTTATGGATTTCATGAATAAAAACGAATTCATAAAAAGGGTTACTGAAGAAAATGTTCCGTTTGATATAAGGGCAGTACTTCATATGGGTGCCTGCTCTTCAACTACGGAAAAAGATGCGGATTTCCTAATGCGCAATAATTACCAGTTCAGCCTTGAACTATGCAAATATTGCCTCCCAAGAAGAGCCCGTTTTATTTATGCATCTTCTGCTGCAACTTACGGGGATGGTTCTGCCGGTTATTTGGATGATATCAATAAGCTTGAAGCTCTTAGACCTCTTAACATGTATGGTTACTCCAAACATCTGTTTGATTTGTGGGTTAAGAAGAATAACATTGAAGATAAAGTTGCCGGGCTGAAATATTTTAATGTTTATGGCCCTAATGAATACCATAAAGGAGATATGCGCAGCCTTATCAATAAAGCTTTTTACCAGATTAAGGAAGCAGGCAAAGTTAAATTGTTTAAATCCAATACTCCTGAATTCAAAGACGGCGAACAGAAAAGGGATTTTATCTATGTGAAAGATGTTATTAATATGACTCTTTATTTTTTAGAGAATCAGCAATATAATGGAATTTATAATATTGGTACAGGCAATGCCAGGTCCTGGAATGATCTGGTTAAAGCTATTTTTAAAGCCATGGATATTACAGAAAGGATAGATTATATTGATATGCCTGAAAACCTGAAACATAAATACCAGAACTTTACTCAAGCCGATATTAAAAAACTGAAAGATATAGGATATAAGCTGCCTCTCACTTCTATTGAAGAAGGCGTTCAAGATTATATAAAGAATTATCTTATACCTGATAAATTTCTTGCAAGTTAAAATCTTTAAGGCGGGTAATTTAACACCCGCCTGATTAATTCTTCCTGTATTTCTAAAAAAGGGTTTAAAATGAAATTAGCTACTCTGTGCTATATCATGCAAGATGGTAAGACTCTTATGCTATACAGAAACAAAAAAGAGAATGATTACCATGAAGGGAAATGGAACGGCCTTGGAGGCAAATTTGAACTCGGCGAAAGCCCCGAAGAATGTGCTATCAGGGAAATTAAGGAAGAAACCGGACTTAATGTCAGAAATCCGCAGATGAAAGGATTTATAACCTTTCCCTTATTTGATAAAGTTGATGACTGGTATGTGTTTCTCTTTGTAATGAAGGATTTTGACGGAGAATTAATTGACTCCCCCGAAGGGCACCTTGAATGGATACCTGACGATAAATTACTTGAATTAAATCTATGGGATGGAGACAAGCACTTTATTCCATGGCTGTTTCAGGATAAATTTTTCTCTGCTAAATTCAATTACACAGATGGTAAGTTTACAGATTATTCTGTTGAGTTTTATTAGACTTTTCCTTTCTGCCGCGGACAATACCGCGACATAGAATAGATCAATTAACCTTTATTCTTCTGCATAAAATTTCTAATTAAATCATTTACGCATTCGGAATTTTCAAGCGGTGCCATATGCCCTGCTTTGGGAATAACTGCATATTCCGAATTTTTTATCTTATCTGCCATAGCACGCATAACAGGAGGCGGAGTTAGATTATCGAATGAACCGCCAAGCACTAATGCCGGAATTTTTATTGAAGGAAGAAATTTCGTTGTATCAGTCCGGCTTAGAATTGCAAGCAATGCACCTTTAACTCCGACTTTACTAAACTGCTTTGACCTATTTAAAACAGAATTATAAAGTTCCGGATCATCTTCAATAGTTTCATCAGCGAAGAGACTTGTAACAAATTCATGGATAAAGGTTTCAGGGCCTTCTACATTTATCTGCTTAATTTTTTTAGTCCTTCTAAGCTTAGCTTCATCGCTGTCTGCATCCGGACGGGTATCGCACAAAATTACTCCTTTAAATTTACTTTGATCTCTTTCCAATGCACGGAGGGAAATGTAGCCCCCCATGGATAAGCCGCACAGAAATGGCTTATTAAGTTTTAGCTCATCTATTATACTAAACAAATCATCTACAAACATTTCCAGAGTAAACTGGCCGCAATCTGCGGGGCTCTCGCCAAGGCCTCTTACATCATATGCTATACAATAGTAGTCTTTTTCAAATTCTTCAATCTGAAACTCCCACATTTTATGGTCAAGCGGAAAGCCGTGAACAAATATTACCGGCTGATTCTTTGGATTGCCGAACTCATTAACAGATAAGCCATTGATTACTTTTTTCATTAATATCCTCTTTTTACCTTTCCGGTCTCTTAATTTTATTAGCAAAAATGAATTTATTTTGCAAAACCAGTGTTATACATTTATATTCACACAAATATAGTTTTTAAAAATGAAAAACTTTAAGAAAAATACAGTTTTATTAAAATTTCAAAAGGGACTGAACCTCAACTTCGGGTATGTGACTACCTGCATATGTTAACCCCCCAATTATAACCCAACTTATAAACCTAGATAAAAACTTATTTCTTTAATTTTAGGAGTTATTGCCTTGCGTAATAATCTTATTTCACTTAAAGAATTTTCAATAAATTTATCGAAAATTCATGAAAAGCATACAATTTCAAATTCTCTTAAGAGAGATTCACAAAATTTTATAGATAACCTGCTAAGGATACTGTTCCCCCACTTTTCGGAATCTGTTTCATATACTCCGGAAGAAATAGAAAGTCAGTTTATTCTGCTAAAAAGAGATTTAACAAGCATAATTACAGGCTTGAATAGTTTTACAAAGGAAGAAATTCAAAAATTAACCGATAACTTCTTTGCAGAGATTCCCGGGATAAATGAGGCTCTTTGGCTTGATGCAGAAGCAATAAATAATGGAGACCCTGCAGCAGAAAATATAGATGAAGTAATACTCGCCTATCCCGGATTTCTGGCTATTACTATCTACCGTATTACAAATCTTCTTTACAAGCAAAAAATTCCCATTGTACCAAGAATATTATCAGAGTACGCACATCAGTTAACCGGAATTGACATTAACCCGGGGGCGGAAATCGGCAAATCATTCTGCATTGATCATGGTACAGGAATTGTGATTGGAGAAACAGCACAGATTGGGAACAATGTTAAAATGTATCAGGGGGTAACCCTTGGTGCGTTAAGTGTTGATAAAAAATTCTCTAATTCGAAAAGACACCCTACCATTGAAGATAATGTAGTAATTTACGCTCAGGCAGTCATACTTGGAGGCAATACTGTAATTGGTGCCAACAGCATTATCGGAGGCAATGCATGGATTACTTCCAGCATTCCGCCTGATTCTGTAGTCTATAACAAAAGCGAAGTGAAATTAAAAAGAACAGACGGGCTTGACCCGATAGAATTTTACATTTAATATAAGAAAGGAATTTGCCATGAAAGCAAATAACATTTTGGAATTAATAGGCAACACCCCACATATAAAAATCAATAATCTGTTTGATAAAAAAGCGGAAGTCTGGGTTAAACTTGAAAAATCCAATCCGGGCGGAAGCATTAAAGACAGAATAGGCATTGCAATGATTGAAGATGCCGAGCAAAAAGGATTCCTAAAAGAAGGCAGCATTATTATAGAGCCTACTTCAGGAAATACCGGCATTGGCCTTGCAATGGCAGCGGCGGTTAAAAATTATAAATTGATACTCGTTATGCCTGAATCTATGTCGGTAGAAAGAAGAAAATTATTCAGTGTTTATGGTGCAGAGTTCGTCCTTACTCAGGCTTCAAAAGGGATGAACGGAGCAATTGAAAGAGCCGGGGAAATGGTAAAGGACTTACCAAACGCATGGATGCCTCAGCAATTTGAGAATGAAGCAAATATACAAATACACAAAAAAACTACTGCAAAAGAAATAATAAACGACTTCTCGGATGGATTCGATTATTTAATTACGGGTGTTGGTACTGGAGGGCATATAACAGGTGTTGCCGAAGTACTAAAGGATAAATTTCCTAAATTAAAAGTATATGCAGTTGAACCGGAGCTTTCCCCTGTAATAAGCGGAGGCAGTCCCGGCCCGCATCCTATACAGGGAATTGGTGCAGGGTTCATTCCTAAAAATCTTCATAAGGATATTCTTGATGGAACGATACTAGTTTCAAAAGAAGAAGCATTTGAATATGCAGTCCGCGCAGCAAAAGAGGAAGGCATATTCGGAGGCATTTCTACAGGCGCATCATTAGCGGCAGTTGCAAAGAAAATTCCGGACATGAATCCCGGCAGCCGCGTACTTACATTCAATTACGACACAGGAGAAAGATACCTGTCGGTAGAGGGATTGTTTTAAATTAATTTCCTTGGCTGTCAGGTTCGAAACCTGACAGCATATTTTTCATTAGCTACAAATCTATTTGGCTGGACAGGCCACTTCGTGACGGATGAGGCAGTAGTAATTATTATTGTACGAATACTGAATTAAGGTTAATTGTTTGGGCGTGGAATGGTACATGATAGCCCGAAGAAAATTTCGGAAAAGAATATCGGCAACCGTGTGCTTACATTTTGAAAATAAGTTTTACTTTATAATAATTTCCTTTTTTCTAATAATGTTCAGATCTTTATCAAACACATATATTATCTCATTGCCAACATCTATATATTTCCATTTTGAAGGCCTATCAGTCTTAATAGGGAATAGATTGCGAACAAACGAATTGTCAACAGCTTTTTGTTCTCGCATAGTAATTATTAAGGAATCATTAATAATTTCTTTTTTAATAATTCCCTTTTTTTCACCAAATATTACTTCTTTCATTATATTGTCGTTATATGTATCAATTAAATATATAATATAACTTCCCACTACTCCATTATCTAAATCCGAATTTAAACTACAAAGATAAAATAATCTACAACCATAAATAAGAAAGCGTGCCCATGTGTCTAATGCAGGTAAATTTATTTCATTTACTTTGGAAATACGATTTGTAACTCTGTCATATACAAAAATGCCTGCATTCGTAATATTATTCCCTTTTCTAAAAAAGCTAAACCAATATTTATTATCAAAATATATAGTTCTTATTGAGTCAGTACTTTTAAAATCTTCTGTCGATAAATAAGAATTTTTATCATGAGAAATTAACTCATGAAATGAGATATTCCGAAAATTATTTTTAAGGAATATTTGACAATAAATACAATTGCCATACATAAGGTAAATAACTAAAGTAATTAGATAATACTTAGACATTCTACCTCCATGAATATTAAACTTAACTTCATTAAAATTAATTACTTGGTGCAGGTGTTATCCCCTGGTGCTGAACCTGTTTGTGCTGAGGCCTTCTACTCCATAGAACTGAAGCCAATGGTGTTGGAACGAATCCGAATATTTCTTCTGCATTATAATTTGTCATTAGTGGTAATTTTACATTTGGGTATTTACCCCCGCCATCCATCTCTAATTAGGGTCAATGATTTTTTATGTAATACTGCGTACTGGTATCCGAGACATTAAATCTGCCTATCATATCCATACCAAATATATTTGCACTCTTTAAACTACCTGAACTTGTGTAATAAATCAAGAGTGTGCGCCCTACGGAATCGTTAGCTTAAGTGCTGACAGAACGACAATTGCTGGTGACAAGGGAACAGGCATGATGCAACTATGCCCAGCTGAACGAAATCTTTATCCTTTTATTACTCCCACCGGTTTTAATTTTGCAACCTTAGTACTTATTCCTGCACAGTGCATAACATTTACTACTTCCGAAACATTTTTATAAGCAAAGGGCATTTCTTCGGCAATAGTTTTATAACCTTTAGCCTGAATTATAACTCCCCTTTTATTAAGTTCATCAATCAGGTTTCTCCCTTCCCCTTCTTTCAGAGCCATGTGCCTGCTTTGAAGCCTTCCTGCACCGTGACAGGAACTTCCGAATGTTTCATCCATTGCACGCTGCGTTCCAACAGAAATATATGAATAGCGCCCCATATCTCCGGGGATTAATACAGGCTGCCCAATATTTTTATATCGTTCAGGAATTTCATCACTCCCTGCCGGGAATGCACGCGTAGCCCCTTTTCTGTGAACACACACAGTTTCCATTTTTCCATCTATTACATGATTTTCAATCTTGGCAATATTATGGCATACATCATAAATAAGCCTGAAACCAAGTTCCCTATCCGAAATACTTAAAACTTTTTTCATAATTTCTTTAGCAAGGTGCATAATGATCTGCCTGTTATTCCATGCAAAATTAGCAGAGCATTTCATTGCGGATAAATAGTTTTGCCCTGCTTCAGACTTCACCGGAGCACAGGCAAGCTGCCTATCTGGAAGATTAAAGCCATACTTCTTAGAATCATTTACAAGAAGTTTTAAATAATCTTCACAAACCTGGTAACCTAATCCGCGTGAACCTGTATGAATTAAAATAACAATTTGCCCCTCGAATAATCCGAATACTTCAGCAGCAGCAGCATCATAAACTTTCTCAACATAATCAATTTCAAGAAAATGATTACCGGAGCCCAAAGTTCCCGCCTGATCAAGACCACGTTCAATTGCTTTCTCACTAACAGAGCCGGTATCTGTATCTATTAATTTGCCATGTTCTTCAGTAAAAGTAATATCTTCTTCAGTTCCGAAATTATTTTCCACCGCCCACTGAGAGCCTTTTACAAGAATTCTCTTTAATTCATCCTTAGATAACTTTTTTATTGCGCCTTTAGAACCCACTCCCGTGGGAACTCCGCGGAATAGCTCTTCCACTAATTTTTGAATTTTATTTTTACTGCGGTTATAATCAATTGAAGTTCCTGCAAGCCTTACACCGCAATTAATATCATAACCTACTCCTCCGGGGGATATTACGCCATCATCAACTGATGTAGCTGCCACGCCGCCGATTGGGAAACCATATCCCCAATGAATATCGGGCATAGCAAGGCTGTATTTCATTATGCCGGGCAAATGAGCAACATTAACAACCTGCTTTACGGCATCGTCATTTTGAATTGAATTATAAATCATGTCCTTGGATGCATAAATTCTGCCGGGGACTTTCATTTCTCCCTGAATAGGTATTTCCCAGAGCATTTCATCAATCTGATTTATTTCATATCCTTTTATGTTCATTATACTCTTGCCTTTTAAATATCAAAAATTATTCTTGTACAAAAAATATTATTAATTTTTTCAATTTCCATTTGATGGAATGTTACAGCTTTAATTTCCTCCTTAAATATATGCTTCTTTGTATTGTATTCTTCAAAGTTTAGTTCAGCTTTTAATAAATAATTATCACTTGTTAAAAGTGATAAAGATTTAACTGAAACAAAAACAAAACTTTTGACATACAGCAAATAATTCAATTCACTCAGAAAACCTACAAGCATTCCTTCAAGGGAATTATCTTTTAGTTCAAATTTCATTTCAACACAATTTGCTGCCGTAAATTCTTCCAGGGCCGATATTTTCCATGCTTCAGCGCTGATTTTGAAAAGGCCTTCAATGGAATCAGATTTTACTTCAACAGCAATATCAGCCGGATGATCAATAAACTTAAATTCATTCATAAAAAAAGCCCCGCAATTACGGGGCTAATTTGGTGAAACAATAGGAGAAAATCAAATTAGAAGTAATACAGATATTTAATTTTGAATACACCCGCTCTTTCTCTGATATTCATAGTATCATTAGAAATCTGGATTCCGTTCATGTATTGGGGACTTCTGTCATGTATTTCATTGACTGCCAGATAAATCCAGCTTTTTGGCGAGAACTGGTATGAGAAGAGGAAGCCGACAATTATCTGTTCCATTCTGTCTGTAGAGCGCAGGAATAAATTATCTGCATACATCCTTATATTACAATCGTTCAGCGGAGTAAAAGAAAAATATGGACGTGCATCATAAGTAACTTCATCAATATTGTTAGCAGGATTTAATTCTATATATGAACTGAAAGATGTTCCAATCTCAAAAATTTTACTTGCCTTCCATGAAAAATCTCCGCTAACATAGCCGTACCCGCCTAGATAATTCCGAGGGAAATTATAGGTTTTAGAATAACCACATTGAAAATCCGCATTCCATTTGGGGGAAATATTATACCATGAGGAAAAGGATAGATCCCAATTATCATAAATAATTCCGGAGTCTTTACACTTGCCCAAATCGAAATCAATTTCATAACCCCAATTATCCCTGAAGTTCATATCCATACAAAAAACAAACGCATTATCAGTGTATGCTTCAACATGCTTATATGTAAATGCACCACCTACAAGAATAAGAATTTCATTAATATAACCTTCGGAAAAATGCCATCTCGGCCCTCCGAAAGTAAGTTCAGATATAGTGCCGGTCCATGGTACATAACCAATCTGGCTTACATCGAATTTGTTTCCTACATAGCGCCCTCTGGATAGAATCATGTAATCATCGCTGGTTTTTCTATAGCCGTATGAAGCTGCGAAATCGGATGAATCATGGTTAAATGCATTAGCTAACTGATAGCTTAGCTGCCAGTCGGACCCGCGGAACGCTCCGTCAATGTCAACTACACCATATGTTTGAGTTGCAGTTTGCTTGCCTACGAATAAAGCACCGATGCTGGAGTTGCCAAAAATTTGTTTTTTAACACGTGCCGATTCAAACACTGCAGCAGGTTCTGTAACAGTGTGCCCATTACTTTCATAATCGGCAGCAGAAGTCTGTGCAACAAATCCGCCATATTCAAAATCGTCAAGCCTGCCGAATACCTTCGCACCATAATTAAGAGGCACTTCGGTACCATCCGATAATTTTTTACCGATTCTTCTCCAATAGAATAACTCAAGCGGCTGATAAAAACCGGAATTATTTTCCTTGCCCGATGCCATAAATATTTCATTTCCCTGAGTAAAGAAGGGCCTCCTTTCAGAATAGTATGTTTCATATCTTGAAATGTTAAAGTTATAGGGGTCGGCCTCAATCTGTGCAAAATCAGGATTAACAGTAGCCTGCAGCGTTAATTTAGGAGAAGGATTATAAAACACATCCAGCCCTGCAGTAGGCTTAAATTTATATTTTTCCGATTCAGTATTATATTCAACTTTTGTCAAACCGACAGGATAAATTTCAAGGTTAAGCCCTTTAACTGTAGGCTTGAAATCCTCGAATACTAATTTCCCGAATTTTGAAATTCTGGGGCCTTCACTCTGTACATAATTGCACCAACTTATATCTTCACTGTTTATTAATCGGCCTCTGTTAAAATCCAATCCCCAGTAAGTAAGTTTTTCATCATACTGAATTGATTTATAGGGAATTTCCATTTCAACTACGTATCCCCAATCATAAACTCTTGAAGAAGAAAACCAGATGCCATCCCAATTAAAATCGCGGTTTCTGTAATCATCAAGAAGCCTGCAATCGGCCCTTGCTCCGCTCGCACCAACAATAAATTTATAAGCGGTTTTCTGATCATTGAAGGTATCAATCATAAATGCAACGGCATCACCGTTAAAATTATCCTGCAAGCCGGTGCTAAGGCTTAAATTTTCATGTTCATCATAACAAATGAAAAGTACAAAAATTGAATTTTCACTTGTTAATAATTTTACAGTCGTTTTGTGAGACGGATTTTTTCCATAGTATGGAAAAAATTGATTAAAATCAGAAACCGAATCGGCCTGATTCCATGCGGGATCAATAATACCGTCAATCTTTATTGGGCCGGGTGCCCTTTTTAGTTTAAATATTTTGTTCTGATTGGTACTGCTTTGAGCCCAAACACAATTTAAAGCCAATACAAGAAACAGCAGTAAATACTTTTTCATCTCAACCTCTTTTTCTCTCTCTACAATTAAGACTCGCAATGGTACGAAAGGTTTCGTGAAAAAATATTTTTTTTTGAAATTTTTTCTTTAACATTAAATATTTTTTATTTCAATATGGGAAATATCAACGATTGGATTTATTGCACGAATAGAATTAACCGGAATGCATTATTTGCAAAAGGCTGCCCTGCGGATTGAGAGCAGCCTTAAATTGAAAATATTAAAATTTCATATCGCTGAAACTTTCTTCGGATGAAGTACACAGCATAGATTCAAATTCATTGAAAATAATTTTATCCGGTTTAAGAGGAAGGGGCGGCAAATTTACAGTTGTTTTATCCCCTTTAATTGCTATTCTTAGCCTTACGAAACGGTCATCATCAAATTTAACTGTAACGGGAACATACATTTGGAAATCTGGTTTAGCATTTTCTGCAAGTACTTTAAATGTTACCTTATATTTTCCATTATCTTCTTTTACATCATAAGCATATTTTATTTCAGGAATGTAAGTATCATAAATCCATTCTTTAAAAAACCAGGTCATATCTGTTCCACAATGTTTTTCAACAACGGCTTTAAAATCTTCAGTTTTAGCTTCTCTTCCGGCAAAAAGCTGGTAGTAATCTTTCATCATATTATTAAATGCGTTTTCATTCATTGTTTTCAGGTCAATCAAAAGCATTCTAAGCATATGTAGAACCCAAGCTCCTTTTTTATATATAATAAGATCATAATCTTCATTTGTTTCAACACCTGAAGTTCTGTAACCAAAATAAATAGGGCCGGATTCCATGCCACTATCTAGAATAAATTTACGGTTGCTTAAAATTGATTTTTTATATTCACTCAAAACATCAAGAAATTTCTCATTATCTTTTGTCTTAGCCTGCAGATACATAAGAGCAGAATATTCGGCAAATGCTTCACTAAGCCATTGATCATGATACGTGCTAAACCCTGCTGAGATACCCCACCATTGATGTGCAATTTCATGCGCTCTGAAAATTTCATTCATGCCTTTAGTATCATCAGCATAAAAAGCAGCAATAGATAAATTAACTAACCCATCATATGATTCTCCGTACAATCCGGGCATTTCAGTAATATAAATATTGTTTAAATCGCTTTTTCCAAACAGGGTAGAATAAAAGGTGAGGCAATTCAGCACTTCATCCCCTACTAATTCATTCATTGTAGATCCTGCACCATAAGTATCGTTCAAATAGTTATATACAGTTATATTCGGATACCCTTTTCCATCTACTTTTAATTCCTTATATAAACCCATATTAAAGGTAATCAATTCTTCCGGCTTAATAGATGCCCAATGGGAATTAGTAAACTCTCCTGTAGAAGATGTGTCAATCAGAACTCCTACACTGCATAATTTATATTTTGTGGGATGCTTGAAATACAACTCAAAATCCATTTTTGATTTAACATCATATTTCGGATACCATAGATCATAGGATTTAACAATTATCCAGCCATCCTGATCCCTTTCCAATAAAGGCCCGCCATAATAAAAAGTAATGTTATAATCCTTACCTTTATCAAGTGGTTCCGGCATACCAATCCACATTTCTGTAATATCTTTGTCTTTAAAATAATTTGTTGTCTTTTTTCCATTTACTGTAATTGAATCAATTTCCATTGTTTTAAATAGTTCGAAATTGATCCATCTCTGATGGGGAATATTTGAAGTGAATAATATGTTAACTTTAGTTTTGAAAGATAAATTGCTTCCTATATCAGTGTGAATTGTATATTTTTTAATTTTAATAAAGTCTTCCATCTTGGGAGCGTTGTTAATTTTCACATCCCGCGATTTGAACATATTAATATTTGAAATATATTTTCTTACACTTGAATGCTTGCCGTAATTAAAAACAATACTTTCTTTTTTATATGGGTTTAATTCATAACAAAAGATTTGTTTGCTATCCCCCTTAAATTGAGCATAAAATAAACCGCTCCTGTCATTCTCGAGAAATGCTTTAAATTGCTCTGCCGGATATATAAAGCGGGCATCCCCCGTTTCATACTCTATATTAGTACGCATCAAATCATTTGCATCTTTAATATTGATTTGGCTGCCTAAATCTTCTTTCTTTACAGGTGTACCTTGTTTTACAATATTCTCATAAGTAGAGTCTGCAAAGGCCATAAAAAGATATTCAATATCCCTGTGAATTTTAGAATCCTCACAGTAACGTACAAGCTGATCTTTTTCGTAAAAAGGGACAGGTTCGTAATCAACACTTCCTTCACCTAAAAAAAGAGCAAAATGAACAGAACCATTTACCGGCTGTCCGAAAACTACAATTCCTTTTTTGAGAACAAATTTTGCAGCTTCTTTATCAAGTACAATGTTATTTACCTGATAGGCCTGACCTTCATCAATTGTTAATCCTGTTATACCTTTATAGATATTTTCGAAGGCAGGTTGTTTTTGTGCATTTGCATTCTTGTTTAATAAAAAAACGAAAAGAATACATATAAGGACAAATTTTAATATGCGATGCATAATTACCCCGTTATAATTGCTATTTTAGTAGATTATATATTCTATTTGCTTAATCAATTTCAACTAAAATGAACAACAGCACATCTTATTCCTGATAAAAAATCAAAAGCGAAAATACTAATGCTTTATAATGTCTATATATCAAATAATTTAATAATTCCTTCTGTTCCAAGGTCCGAAAAGAAAACTTTTTGCCAGAGTATTAAATTGCATTATTAACTTTATAAAAATAATTAATATTTTTGATAAAATATATTACTTATGCAATAATTATATCTTGCGAAGGGGTTAAAAAGATGTGAATCGGATATTAAGACTCTACTTGAGTATTTAATGCAATTTCTTCGAGAATACCGGATACTTTAAGACAGCTTTGAAGGTCCCCTGTAAATACACAGGCCTTCCCTTTAAAATGAACTTCAAATGTAAAATCCTTTGCTTTGTCAAAAGAGCATTTAAGTGCTTTAATTAATTGTGTAATAACTTCATCAAACGAATGAATTTCATCATTGAATAAAATAACCTTAAAAGGAAGCCCAATAATTGTTTCTTCCCCCTTTTCAGTCTCAAAAACCTGATTTATATTCTCTTTTGCCATAAATTAATATTCTTTGTACATAATTTATGAAAATGAAATTAAAAGGGAAATAATTCTATCTTCTTTGTATATTTCAAGCTCGAATTATATGATTTAACTAATTTTGCTAAAAAATTGGAGGATAAATGAAAATAGCAGTTTGTGTTAGCCATGTTCCCGATACTGCTGCAAAAATCAACATTGATGCCAACGGCAAAACAATTGACCCGGCAGGCGTTACTTATGTTGTAAACCCATATGATGAATTTGCCATTGAAGAAGCTTTGAAAACAAAAGAATCCCTGGGCGGTGAAACAGTTGCAATAAGCCTTGGCGGTGACGCCAATAAAGAAACATTAAGAAAGGCTCTTGCAATGGGAGTTGACAGCGCTGTTTTATTAAAAGACGAAAACTACCGCGATTCTCTTTCGGTGGCAAAAGCCCTTGCTGAAGAAATTAAAGCACAAAACGCCGAACTTGTATTCTTCGGTAAACAATCAGTTGATTTTGACAACTCAATAGTTGGACAAATGACAGCTGAATTGTTAAACTATAATTGCATTAGCGTTGTTGTGGCTTTTAAAATAGAGAACGGTAAAATTACGGCTGAAAGAGAAATTGAAGGGGGCAAGGAAATTCTTGAAACCTCACTTCCGGCTATAATTACTGCTCAGAAAGGTTTAAATGAACCCCGTTATGCTTCACTTAAAGGTATTATGGCAGCTAAGAAAAAAGTAATTGAAGAAAAACCTGCCGCAGCATGTACAAATCATGTTGAAGTACTGAAGATGAAAAAACCCGCAAGCAAACAAGCCGGCAAAATTCTTGGTTCCGATGCAACTGCAGTACCTGAATTAGTCCGTTTATTAAAAGAAGAAGCTAAGGTAATCTAAGGGGGAAATCATGGGAAATAAAATATTAGTATTCGTAGAACAAAGAGACGGCCAGATAAAAAAATCTTCATTCGAAGCAGCAAAAACAGCATCCAATATTGCACAGAAAAATGGATCTGATGTTGAAGCTGTTTTATTTGGCGGTAGTGTAAGTAACATAGAGAAATTAGGAAGTTACGGAGTTAAAAAAGTTTACTTCTACAAAAATGCAGAATTAGACTTATATGCTCCTAAATCATACACAGAATTAATTGCAAAACAGATTTCTGATTCAGGTGCGGATGTAGTCCTTTTTGCAAATACCTCAATGGGCAAAGACCTTGCACCCCGCGTTGCTGCTAAAATTGATGCAGGAATTGCAATGGATGCTATTGCAGTTGAATTCGAAGGCTCGGAACTTATTATCAGCCGCCCTGTTTATGCAGGCAAAGCGATACTGGATGTTAAGATTACCAGTCCTGTAAAAATTATAACCCTCCGCCCTAATGTATTTGCGGCTGGAGAACCTTCAGGCAGCAATGCTGAAGTTGTTACAATTGAAGCAGGCAGTGTAAATAATTCTGTTAAAGTTACCGAGATTAAAAAATCTGCAGAAAAGCTTGACGTTGCCGAAGCAGATATTATTGTATCAGGCGGCAGAGGAATGAAAGGCCCTGAACACTTCCATCTGGTTGAAGAACTTGCATCTATATTAGGTGCAGCAACAGGTTCATCGCGTGCGGCAGTAGATGCTGGATGGCGCCCTCATAGCGAACAGGTAGGACAGACAGGCAAGACGGTTTCCCCAACACTTTATGTTGCATTAGGAATTTCCGGGGCAATCCAGCATCTTGCAGGTATGCGTTCATCTAAATATATTGTTGCTATTAATAAAGATAAAGATGCGCCAATATTCCAGATTGCAGATTATGGAATTACAGGAGATATTTTTGAAATAGTTCCTGCTTTAATTGAAGAAATAAAAAAAGTAAAGTAGAATAAATTGAACAAAGTACAAGTTGAAATATCCGGCTTATCTTCAAGCCCGTCAGCGGGGGGCGCATACGCCCTCCTGCTGAAAGAAATGTTCGGCATTAGAAGAATTCCAATTATTATCGGTGCTTATGAGGCGCAATCTATTGCTTTAGAGCTTGAAGGGATAAAACCTCCGCGTCCTCTTACTCATGACCTGGTTGTAAACATTATAAAAAATCTCCATGCTACTGTTAATGAAGTTGTAATTACAGAATTACGTGAAAATACTTTTTATGCAAAAATTTATTTTGAAGTTTCCGGGTTATCTAATGATATTGATGCCCGCCCAAGTGATGCAATAGCTATTGCTGTAAGGTTAGGCGTGCCTATGTACATTTCCGATAAAGTAATGGATATAGCTTCTTTTGTTCCTTCGGGCGATGAAACCAAAGAACCCAAAGAAGACTTTGAAGATGAACTTGATGATGAAATTGAAGATTTGACCCAGGATGACCAGTCTAAATCCTCTTCCGATATTAAAATTGCCTCATTGCAGGATCAGCTGAGAGATGCTATTGAAAAGGAAGATTATGAAAGGGCAGCCAAATTAAGGGATGAGATAAATAAAATTCAAAATCAGAATTTTAATTAAAAACCACTTTACCTATTTCACATTCCAGACATTTATTTTTTGAACAGAAATTTCTGAATAATTCAGTCATCCCCTGAGAATAAATTGTGGAATGAATGCTATCCATTATATCAAGATTGCCGGCAATTTCGTTAATAATTTTATTTTCCGAAACCTGATTGAACTTGTCATAAAGAGAGAATACTTTTCTGGAAAGATCTTTCTTGCCGAAAATTTCAAAATAAACCGAAAAGAATGGGAGTACAACATTTATAAGAATTTCATCCGCTCTCGTTGAACCGATAAAATATTTTACTTCATTGCTTGCCTGCTGATCAAACACGTAATGATGCCGCCAGTAACCTTCCGATTTAACAACAAATATTGAACGGAGAGAACCGATTAATACATTCAGATTATGTATTTCCTCAATCTTTTTTATTAAAACGGGAATCATATTTTCTTTTAATAATTTCCTTAAAAGCCTTGCACCGCCGGCAATTCTTATAGTAGGGAAATTCTGAGGCCTGATGCGGAAAAAATGCCACTGCGTTTCATCAAAATATTTATTATCATAACCCGGCTTAATTCTTTCCCAATTCTCTTTAACAAATTTCATATACTCAGCAGTCCTGTTATCATTTGTATTCAAACTGCCGGGAATAAGTCCCCCTACATTCAACAGGGCTGATTCAACATTTTCTACAAAACTCCCACTGCCTGAATCTACAGATTTAAGAAATGCTACGTTAACATGCTGTGCCAGGTTGAGCATGATGCCTTTATTTTTGGAATAACCAAGCGCCTCAAAAATAAATTCGTAAAAGAGCTGTTCCCATAAATCTTTATCCCTGAAATCCTCATAAGCAAATACTCTTTCCTGAAATGCTGCTGTAAGGTCATATAAGATTACCGGTTCCTTAAGATTCATTTCCTTCAGATATTTAAGTTCTTTAAGCCTGCCGTAAATACGAGTGCTTTTCTTCTTAAACCTTTCAACTCCCAGTTTGGAAATAAATTTCAGTTTATCCTCTTTAGATACCGAAGAAGCGGCACCGTTGCATTTTAAATGGTGAATTGAATTTTCATCTTCCTCTTCTTCCACAGGTAAAATTTCACGGATATCCTTTGCTAAAAAATCGCTGAGTATAACACTCTGTACTTTTCTGCCGTCTTTGGTATAAACATAAGGCTGATTGTTATTATTATGCAGGGCAACATGAAGAATAACTTTGCTGTATTTTGAATCTATATTATGACCGTGCGCCTTCCAGTCATTGTAGGTAGGATCAATTTCCACATCACCTACATAGATTAGGTTTCCAATTCTTATTCTTGCATTTTTAAAATCGGGGCCGCTTATATCATTATTTTGTACGCCGGGCTCTACAATAACAATATCATCGCCATTGACAGTAGCTAATTGGGTAAAAGCGTTGTGCTTTTTCCAAAGCTCATAAATTTCCTTTTCGAAAACTTTAGAGCTGCGATTCACCGCATTCCTCTATATTAAATTTCAGAATTCAGTTTGAATTTCTTTCCCTAAAGCAAAATAACATTTCTAAGAAATAAAAGCTATACCGATTTCTTTATTTCATCAATTTTTTTGTTGTATTCTTTTAGAGTAGAAGTAACAGAATTTTCGAAGTTTTCAGAGGAATCGCAATAAATCAATGCTCTGCTGATATTGATAATGTAATTATTGTGGTTAGCCGATTGGAAAATGCGGACAGTGTCTTCAAGGCTTCCTCCCTGAGCACCGACTCCCGGAAGTAAAACAGGCATCCCTGCAAACCTATCAACATTTTCTTTTAGTTCATTAATCTTTGTAGCGCCGAATACAAACCCGCAATTCTTATTAGTATTCAGTTCTACTATTTTCGATATAACCTTCTGAAACAGGAAGGAGCCGTCAAACAGCTTAAGTTTTTCAAAATCGTTGGCACCGGGGTTGGAAGTAAGTGCAAGCACAAAATTAAGCTTGTCTGTGTAAGCAAAAAAAGGCTCTAAAGAATCGCCCCCCATATAAGGATGTAATGTAACCGAATCGAAACCGAAAAAATCAAAAACGGAAGAAGCATACATTTGTGAAGTGTTCCCTATATCGCCCCTCTTTGCGTCTCCAATAGAGAGAGCATCACCGGGAATTAAGCTTATAGTTTTCTTTAGCGATTCAAAACCTTTTAAGCCGTGGGTTTCGTAAAATGCAAAATTTATTTTATATGCAGCTGCAATACCTTTTGTAGCATCAATGATCCGTCTATTAAATTCAAAGACGGGGTCTTCATATGATAGAAGATGCTTAGGTATCTTATTAATATCAGTATCCAGGCCTACGCATATATGGTAGCCTGAATCAGTTTTATTGCTTAATTTTTCTAATGCTGTCATATCTATTACGCGTGTTGTTTTCTATTACGGTAAATATTCATTACAATTCCCATGATAGTAAAGTCTATCATAAGAGAACTGCCTCCATAACTGAGAAACGGCAGAGGAATCCCTATTACAGGTGTGACGCCTACGTTCATTCCAATGTTAATTGCAAAATGAAAGAAAAACATCATAAGTGTACCAATCAGGAAAAGGCTTGAGAATGAATCTCTAGACTGAGAAGCAAGTTTTAATAATCTGTAGAAGATCATAACGAAACAAACAATGATTATAATACAGCCAATAAAACCAAACTCTTCACCTATTACACAGAAAATAAAATCAGTCCATTGCTGCGGTATAAAACGGAGCTGAGTCTGGTTCCCCTGCATAAATCCTTTACCGAACCACCCTCCGGAGCCTACGGCAATATTCGCCTGAAGCGCATTGTAGCCCGTACTTAAAGGATTTGCATTAGGATCAATAAAATTAATGATTCTTGCCTGCTGGTGAGGTTTAAGTATCATATAAACAAATTCAAAAAAGAAACCTGCTGCTAAATTAACAGAGAAAATGGTTATGCTGTTAAACAGGTCTTTCTTAAATAAAAATAGTGCGACAACAATAAGCACCAAGATAATAATGAAATATGAAAAGCTTAACATTCTGGCAAGAATAGATACAGCCGGCGAAAGTACAACAAAAAGCCCGAACAAACTTATTCCGCTCCAATATACCATGGCAAGTGTAATAAAGAAAAACACAAGGCACGTACCAGTATCCCCCGCAACTAGTACTAATATAATGGGCATAAACCCGATAGCCAATGCGAGGCCTATATCTTTAATAGTATTAATATCTCTTTCTTTATACGAGAACCAATAGGACAAAAATAAAATTGTAGTCAACTTGGCCATTTCAGACGGCTGGAAACCAAAACCGCCAATACCGAACCAGCTGCGTGAACCGGAGACTGTTTTTCCAATGGCTAATACAGCAACAAGAAAGAATAATGAAATTAGGTAAGATGCTAATGAAACATATTTAAATGTAGACTGCGGAATAAAATAAATTACAAAGAAAATTATTATTGATATAAAAGCAAAGAACAGCTGCTTATTAAAACTTCCGGAGGCTTTGGGATGATTAGCCGTTGATGAATAAATTGCAAGCAGCCCGAAAATGATTAATATCATCATAGGCACAAAGATCATAAAATCGAATCTATCCTGCAGCTTATAATTTATCTTCAATTTTTACCCGTTGTTTTATCTTTTTTAACATTGACGGAATCTGAGCCGTTATCCTTCTTGTCTTTAATAAGATATGCTTTAATAATATCGCGTGCAATAGGTGCAGCAGTAGTGGCACCGTAACCTGCATTTTCAACCATTACAACAACTGCAATTTTAGGATTATCATAAGGAGCAAAACCTAAAAACAAGGAATGAGGTTTCCCTTGTGAATTTTGCGCAGTACCGGTTTTACCTGCAATTTCTATGTTCGGCATTCTGATAGATGTTGCAGTTCCATTTCCATTAACCACCTTATACATTGCACCGCGTACAATATCAAGAGTATTTTTGCTTATATTCAATTGAATTTTATGTGTCTGTGCCGGAACAAAATTACCTGTTTTATAATCTATGTATCCGCGCAGAAAGTGAGGGTCGGCAGTTCTGCCGTAATTGGCAAGAAGGGCTGTATATTTTGCAAGCTGAATTGGTGTAACGCTTAATTCTCCCTGTCCTATTCCTAAGCTGACAAGAAAACCTTTTGTCCACCCTTTTTCCCCTTTTGTCTGATTGTAGTAATCTTCATCAGGAACCAGTCCTTTAACTTCTTCCCCTATATCCACCATAGTCTTTTTGCCAAACCCGAATTTAGCAGCATACTTAGACCACTTTTCAAGCCCTAATTTCAAAATTAATTGATAGAAAAAAACGTTGCAGGAATGTTCAATTGCACCTTCAACATTTAATGAACCATGTACATGTTCACACGCAAAAGTCCTGTTTCCATAAGTGAATGAACCGGGGCAATTAAATTTTGTTTCAGTTGTAATAACTCCTTCTTCCAGCGCGGCAACTGCAGCAACCATTTTAAAAGTAGAACCCGGTGAAAACACCGACATGGTGGCTCGGTTAAACAATGGTTTTGCCGGATCATTGCTAAGTTTATCCCATTCATCCTGCGAAATTGCATTTGTAAATTGACTTAAGTCATATTCCGGTGCACTAACAAAAGCAAGTATTTCCCCTGTTTCTGGCTCTATTGCAATTGCAGCTCCATGATATTTTTTAAATGCTTCTTCAGCAACCTTTTGTGCATCAATATCAATTGAAAGAACAAGATCGCATCCTTTCCGGGTCTGTTTATCTTCACTGCCGTCTTTATATCTTCCAATGGTCTTCTGGCGGGCATCAACCAGCATATATCTCATTCCTTTATCACCGCGTATTAAATTCTCGTAAGCTTTTTCAATACCATTGTTGCCTATGTTATCGCCAATAATATATTCTTCTTTATGTTTGGCCAAATAATCCTGAGATATTTCTTTTACATAACCGAACATATGCGAGCCTGCAACGCCGAATGAATAATCACGCAAAGTTTCCATTACATAATGAACACCGGGTAATTTATCCTGATTTTCTTCAAGCCATGCAATTGCCTGAAAATCAACATCACGTTTAATTTTTCTAGGAATAAATTTATTGTACTGAATCGTATCTTTTAAAATATTGGAAATATAACCCTGAGGAAGATTCAGCATATTTTCAAGTAACGGGTCAATAGATTTGTTTTTATATTCGGCAGGAATAATCTGTACTGTAAATGAGGGTTTATTACTTACAAGAATGTGATTATACCTGTCATAAAAAATTCCCCGCGGTGCAGTTTGCGGAATCGGTTTAACACTATTCTCATTCGATTTTTCAGAATACTGCTGTCTTTGAATAATCTGCATGCTGAATAATTTAAGTACAAGAATTGCCGAAAAAATAGTAATGCCGAGAAATAAAATACGCCTTCTAAAAGGAGCGCCTACTGTCTGTTCCATTATTCAACATACTTTTTGTTATTAAACATAACCATCGGAAAACTTATTAAAGCAGTAAAAGCACCGGGGAAAATTCCGCCGAATAAAACCAGTACAAAGAATGACTTCGGTGCTGCAGAAGATAATGCAGTATATAAAATTGAGTCAATTGTAGCAATAATAAATACAATCAGAACAAAAACATAAGTCCGGGTATTAAAATCGATTTTATTTTCATTGAAGAAATATCCTGTAACAAACCCGGCTACAGTTTTAGAAAACATTGCAGTTCCTAAAATTCCCCCCGAAAAAAGATCAAAAAACAGGCCGTAAGTAAAACCAAGCATCGTACCATAAAACTGTCCCACACTTAGCACTGAATATACCAAAACAATTATTACCAAATCAGGTACCACATTTTCTATTTCGATTAGAGGAACTACTCTAAGCTGCAGCATTACGGCAATTAAAAAAAATAAAAATAATTTCGGGTATTTATATTTTGTCATTCTTTATTCTTGAAAAGGTTCATTTCTAAATTATTAACTTGTCTGCTGAATACAATTCTAACCACAAATACATTTCTTACAAAATGAAAATCGGTAAAAGGCTCAATAATGATTTCATTCATAAGCCCTTCCAGTGTATGTTTTACCTGGACAATCTTACCTATTGATATAGACGGAGGAAGAATAGAGCTGAATTCTGAAGTGGAAATTAAATCTCCTTCTTTTACATCATTGGTTGCAGGAATATTTTTTATAATCAGGTCTTTTCCGTCCCACGAAAGAATTCCGTTAATTTTGCTGCGCTGATCTGTAACCGCAATATTCAAGGAACTGTTCTTTATTGTTTTAACAACAGCAAAATTAGTATCTACGTCCGAAATCAGGCCAAGCAGGCCGTAGGAAGTTATAACAGGCATGCCAATTTCAACTTTCTCTGCTTTCCCTGCATTAATAATAAAATTACCCTGATACCTTGCAACCAGTTTTGAAATAATTGTAGCCGGCTGAAGTGAAAATTTTACCGAGTCCCTCATTTGCAGCATTCTTCTTAATTCTGAATTCTCGGTTTCAAACTGCCTCATTTGGTCAAGCCTTAACATTAACTCGGCATTTTGCCTTTTCATTTCTTTTAGATCGGAAGCCGATGCAAATGAATTTGCTATTCCTGAAAATAAGGAATTAAAATATGCATAATTTCCAAAAGCCAGGGACTGCAGTTTTAAGGTCTGTGGTTTATCGCTTTTTGAAAGACAAAAAAGGCTTATTAATAATAAACCTACAAGTAAGAGATACTCTTTTAATTCTAAAATAATTCGTTTAAAAGTTTTTAACATTAGTAAGATCTTTTACGTAAAAATACCTTCGAATATTTATTAATATTTTCTATTGCCTTCCCTGCGCCTCTAACTACAGCAGTAAGCGGATCATCTGCAATGTGTACAGGAAGATTTGTTTCCATTCTAATTCTTTCATCAAGCCCTTTGAGTAATGCGCCGCCGCCGGTAAGCATAACGCCCCGGTCAAGTATGTCGGCCGATAGTTCAGGCGGAGTCCTTTCAAGAGTCTGTTTAATAGCTTCTATCATCTGTGAAATATTTTCATTAAGCGCTTCTCTAATTTCCACAGAACTTACTTCAGTCGTCTTGGGAATACCGCCTACCAAGTCTCTTCCTTTAACCTGAATTGTAACTTCTTCTTTTAAAGGAACTGCTGACCCTACTTCGCACTTAATCGATTCTGCGGTCCTTTCACCAATAAGAAGGTTATAATTCTTTTTGAAGAACTGCATAATGGCATTATTCATTTCATCGCCTGCAATTCTTATTGATTCTTCATTAACAATACCTGCTAATGCAATTACTGCAATCTCAGTAGTGCCGCCGCCGATATCAATTATCATGTTTCCAACAGGAGCTTCAACATCAACTCCAATTCCAATTGCGGCAGACATAGGTTCTGCAATAAGGTGAACTTCTTTGGCGCCTGCATGTTCTGATGCATCGCGCACTGCACGTTTTTCAACTTCGGTTACGCCGCTTGGAACTGCAATTACAATTCTTTTACTTGAAATGCTTCCGGGAGTGACCAATTTAATAAATGCTTTTATCATGCCTTCGGCAATTTCAAAATCAGCAATAACTCCGTCTCTCATAGGGCGAGTGACTCTAATTTCACGGTGTTCCCTGCCCTGCATTTCTTTTGCTTTATTTCCAAGCGCTAAAATCTTTTTTGTATTTCTATCATAAGCTACAATTGATGGCTCGTTTAATACTATCCCTTTTCCTTTGATATAGATAAGAGTATTTGCCGTGCCTAAATCAATTGCAACGTCGGTTGCAAAAATGTCAAAAATACCCATAAAACCTCTTAATGTTTAAAATTTCTGATTCCGGTAAAAACCATAGCAATATTATATTTATTTGCCGCTTCAATTACTTCATTATCTCTTACGGAACCGCCGGGTTGAACAACTGCCGTTATTCCGTGAGAGGCTATAACTTCAAGTCCGTCTGCAAAAGGGAAATAAGCGTCGGATGCTGCTACGGCGCCATTTAAATCATGCCCGAATTCCTTTGCTTTCATTGCTGCTATTTTTGCAGAATCAACACGCGACATTTGTCCCGCCCCAACAGCAATAGCCTTTCTGTCTTTTGTGTACACAATGGCATTCGATTTTGTATGCTTGCATATTGCCCACGCAAACTTCAATTCTTCCAATTCATTATTAGTACATTTTCTGTTTGTAACAGTCTGAATCTTTTCTTTATCAAAAACAGATTTATCTTTATCCTGCAATAAAAATCCGCCGGGAACATTCTTAACAATCATTTCATTTTCAACCGGCCTTTTTATCATCCTGATTAATCTTCTGTTCTTTTTTGTTTTTAAATATTCAAGTGCCTTTTCTTCAAACGCAGGAGCAACAATAATTTCTAAAAATATTTCATTTAACCTAAGAGCTGTAGCTTCATCCACCGGCCGGTTAAATGCAACGATACCGCCGTATGCCGATACAGGGTCGCACGAAAGAGCTTTTTCATAGGCGTCCAAAACATAACTGCCTATTGCTGCTCCGCACGGATTAGTATGCTTTATAATTGCACAGGCAGTTTCATCAAATTCATAAACAAGATCAATAGCGGCAGCAAAATCCACAAGATTATTGTATGATAATTCTTTGCCTGCCAGAGTTTCAAAATATTCAAAGAAATTTCCGAATAGATTTGCCTTTTGATGAGGGTTCTCGCCGTACCTTAAACTATCTGCCAGTTTAGCATTAATTCTAAGTGCTGTTTTATGCCCTAAAAATTCTGTTTCTAAAAAATCTGCAATTAAAGTATCATAGTATGAAGTATAGGCAAAGGCTGCTGCTGCAAGTTTTTTCTTTGTTTCAATGCTGACAGCACCTTCAGCAAGTTCCTCAAGAAAACTTTTATACTGAGAAGGATTGGTAAGTATAGAAACATCTTCATAATTTTTTGCAGATGCTCTTATAAGGCTTGGGCCGCCGATATCAATATTTTCTATTTTTTCCTCAAGGCTTACACCTTCTTTATTTACCACCTGAGGAAACGGATATAAGTTTACACATACAATATCTATCGGTACAATATTATTTTGCCCCGCTTCAACTTTGTCTTTGGGATTATTGCGGCGCATTAAAATACCGCCGAAAATTTTAGGATTAAGAGTTTTAACCCTTCCCGAAAAAATTTCAGGAAAACCGGTAAAGTCGGCTATTTCAGTACATGCCAGTCCGTTATCCTTAATTAATTTTGCTGTGTTCCCAGTTGCAAGAATATCGTAATTGTACGAAATAATTTTTTTTGCAAAATCGATGATATCGGTTTTATCCGAAACACTTATTAATGCAAATTTTTTCAACAAAACTCCTTAGTTAAGACAATATTTTGGGTTTATTATTTTCTACAATTACTTTGCCGTCTGCAATTTTTTCTACCACGAAAGGAAGAAGTTCATGTTCAACAGCCAAAACTTTTTTAGCAATACTTTCCGGTGAATCCGCATCTGAAATATCAACAGCACGCTGAGCAATTATAAGACCGTTATCAAAAATTTTGTCAACAAAATGAACCGTAGCTCCTGAAACTTTCATGCCGGCATTAAAAACAGCATTATGAACATTAATACCGTACATCCCTTTACCACCGAAAAAAGGAAGCAAAGCAGGATGAATATTTATTATCCTATTTTTAAATGCATCAACAAAATGGTCGGGGATTTTCTTTAAAAAACCTGCAAGAACAATAAGCTCTATTTTGCCTTCATTTAATATATCAATAAGTGAAAAGTAATTAATAAATCCCTCATTTTCTACATTACTGACGCAGTAATGAGGAATTTTATACTTTTCTGCTATTAAAAATGCGGGACAATCGGCTTTATTACTTATGACTGCTGAAACTATCGCTTTTGCAGAGGGTACTGTTTCCACAATTGATTGTAAATTGGAACCTCTACCCGAAACAAAAACGGCAATTTTCATTCTTTTTATTACACTTTTTTATCAAAGAAAATTATCTAAATATTTAAAAAATATCAATTAAAATTATAGGGAAAATGAGGGAAAATTCAACTTTTTACACAAATTTAATAAATTTTTCTCTTCAGATTATTCAATAACTCGCCTATTTCATCGCTAAAGTCATAATCGTTCTTATCTAAGGCTTTTTGGTAGAAATATTGAGCGGACTTCCTATCCCCTTTAAAATAGTTTAACAGGGCTCTTACATACAAGGCTCTTGGGGTAATCCATTCAGCGTCACTGATCTTAATGGAATCCAGATTATCGAGATATTTAGCAGCTTCGTCCAATCTGTTAAGGTAAACTAAAGATTCGGCAAGAAGTAAAAAACCGTTTGCCTTCTGATCGCCGTCTGAGATTGACCATACTGAAGAAGATAAATTCTTTAATACGTTCGAATACTTTTTGCAATCGAAATCATTTTTACTTTTGATAATCAATAATTCATCATCTGTAAAAAACCTTCCGTTCATTGCCTTGCTAATTCGTTTTGCAAAGGCATCTTCAAAAATATCGGTATTCCCCTCACGTGCCGTTAACAATGATTTAACAAAAGCATCTTTCTTCTTTTCTACACATTGGCATATTGCCAGCCGGTAACTTGCAATTCCGGTATAATCAGGGTCGGATGCATTTGAAATAAATTCTATATAGCATGCTTCGGCATCTTTAAAATCATTTTTCTTAAAATAAATATCCCCTTTTAAAAATACAGTCAGGGAATTCATTAATGGTATATCGGGATATTTTTTTTCTAATATTCTATCTACATATTTTAACGCATCATCAACATTGCCGTCCTTTATCTGGGCGATAACCATTTCGTAGCAAAACAATGGATTTTTGGGATACTGGGTAAGTAGGTTTTTTAATATTACCTTAGCGCTGTCATACTCGGCAACATAATCTGTAAATATTTTTGAGAGATGAAAAGCAGATTCAATTTTATCGTCTGTACCTTCTCTGTATGCTTTGCGCACTAAATTTAATCCAAGCTCTTTATCCGGCTTCATCCCGGTTAATTTAACCGCCCATTTAAACACACCAGGTACAAAATCTAAAAAATAATGAATCAGGCCAAGCCCTTTATCTGCATCAAAATATTTAGGATTAATTTCCTTCGAATTTTCAAAATAGGAATTAGCCGTTTTACAATAATTAAAAGCTTTAATAGGAGAACCATCTGTTTCGGCAACAACAGCTTTTAGAAGATAAATATTTCCTATAATACAGATAAGCCGGCAATCATTTTCGTTTTTCTTTAATGCAGATTCCGTTTTAGAAATTGCAATATCGGACCACTTTTCAAAATTTTTCTTTTCGTTTTCATTCTTGGAAGCACCGAAAAGCCACGCATGGTACTGTGCTATAAATACGTATGCATCGGGTTGTGAAGGAGCCATTTCAATAGCCTGATTAAGGATTCTATTTCCTTCGGCAACCTGAAAATTGTATAATAAATTTGCCCCTTTCTTTACAAGACTGTCATAACTATTCTGAGAATAAACCGGAGAAGAAAATAATAAAAGAAAAATAAGAAAACGAAATTTCATATTATTGTTTCTCAGAATACTCTTTTGCAGCTCTTACAAACTCTCTGAAAAGCGGATGAGCATGTGTAGCCCGTGATTTCAGTTCCGGATGAAATTGGCATCCTACAAACCAGGGATGATCCTGAAGTTCAATCATTTCTACGAGACTTTCGTCAGGCGATAATCCGCTAATAATCATACCATGTTCTTCCAATACTTTCCTGAATTGATTGTTAACTTCGTAACGGTGACGGTGCCTTTCTGAAATAGTACTCTTTTTAAAAGCGTTAAATGCTTTTGTGCCTTTTTTCAGGTTGCAAGGATAGGCACCAAGGCGCATCGTACCCCCTTTATCCATAACATTAAGCTGGTCGGGCATAATATGTATTACATTGTATTCATTTTCAATAAATTCAGCGCTGTTGGCTTCGGGAATTCCGCAGACGTTCCGTGCAAATTCTATAACTGAACATTGCATTCCAAGACAAATACCGAACAGTGGAACATTATTTTCACGCGCATATTTAATTGCCAAAATTTTACCTTCTATGCCCCGTTCGCCGAAACCGCCCGGTATTAAAATACCATGGAAGCCTTTAAATATAGCTTCAGGCCCTTTCTTTTCAATGTTCTCGGCACTAACAAATTTAATATTTACTTTTACATGATTTTCGGCACCTGCATGAACAAATGCTTCAGATATACTTTTATATGCATCCTTATTATCTACATATTTTCCGCATAGGGCAATTTCAACCGAGCCCTGCGGTTCTTTTATTCTGGCAACCATCTCTTCCCATGCTGAAAGTTTGATATTTATATCGGGAAGTTTTAGTTTCTGAAGTACAATTCTATCCAGGTTTTGATCATGAAGAACAAGAGGCACTTCATATATAGTAGAACAGTCATAATTTGAAATTACACATTCTTTTTCAACGTTGCAGAATAAAGCTATTTTCTCTCTTAAGTCTTTGCTTAATTTATTGGTAGAACGGCAAATAAGCAGGTTAGGCTGAATGCCAAGCTCTAATAAATTTTTTACACTATGCTGTGTTGGTTTAGTTTTT
>TBL_comb47_HYPODRAFT_10000339_pt1 | contig 61963 bp, 56 predicted proteins | sample TroBogypolimnion_40_FD_10682 | JGI IMG/M metagenome (IMG submission 10682)
TGNCAATTGTTGTAGTCTTCATTTCGGATGCCCCTTTCTATTTGAGTGGTTGTTTTACAGCCTCTACTTTGGCACTTTGATGCCGTTTTAGGAAGTGGGCGTCCATTCCATTAATCCAGTGAGTTTGTCTTTGCGAGTCGCTTGCGACGAAGCAACCCAGTCAATTAAAGAGCTAGGGTGAGTATCTCTACCATGTTGTCGCAGAACCATTCTTCAATGTCCAGACTTTATTGCCCATCTGATTAATAGACAACGTCCCGTCATCTGCCTGCGGCCTTCCAGGCACTGGTGTTGCGGTCAGCGTATATACACTCGCCGAGCACCCGGGACATGAAAAGCTGTATTTTCCATCTTTGGATGTAGCGTTCCAACCCAAACCACCCGTGGATTGTCCGGTGTAGGCGTCAGTAATGATGTTTGTGGAAACGCTGTAACTATTTGAATTTAAATAGATTTTCTCTTCAATCGCAGCCGCTTGCATTAATTCTGTTTGTACTGAGGCACGACTGCCCTTAACAATAGAACTGTTATAGCTGGGCAGTGCGATCGCAGTCAAAATCCCGACGATAGCCACCGCAATGAGCAGTTCAATCAGCGTAAATCCCTTTGTAGTATTTTTCATATATTCTCCGCTTTGAGCAAAGTGCATATTCGCCCTCAGCCTCAGCAACCTGATTAAAGTCCGATCAATTCGCGCCAGTTGATTCTACCTGAAACCGGCGGCGATCCATTTTGTTGTGATGTATTGGTTGGCGGGACACCGGAAGCGGTCGTCGTGCTTGTGTTTCCTCCTGTCGTGCCGCCGGTACCACCCGTTGTGCCGCTTCCACCACCAGAAGTATTCCCGCCCATCCCGCTGCTGATAGCTGTTACCGCCGTGCTGGTCGTAGGAAGGGTAGACGAACCATTGGAACCTACCGACGGATTGATAAAACTAGCAGTGCGCGGATCATCGTACAACTGGTTATAGGTCGGACAAGGCGGCAGGGTGGTTGCCGAGTCTTGCGGTGGGGAAATCGTCCAACCAGTAGGACCTGTGGTACTTCCAATAGCACCGGCATAAGGCGACGTATTCGCAGCGGCAAAAGCGGTTGTCTTCCAGGTCGGCGTCCCCGACGCATTGTTCATTTTTCCGCTCACGCAAGTCAGAATACCTTTGGTGGTTGAAGTGTTGTTTGCGGTGCTGCTGGTAAAGTTCGTTGGAACCGTTTCTTGTGTTGGCCACCATGGATCCTTGGAGTTATTTGTCGTTGCCCATGTTTGCGTATTTCCCATGCACTCTGCATTCGGGTGGTGCCAATACAAGGTGAATTCGGCGAGTACATCCGTCGAAATCTTGCTGTCGATCACGCGGAAGCCGTAGATCGGTTTACCCGGTACATTCATGCGCACATCGGCATTCGGCGTAGTAGATTTAATAATCTGTACTGTCAGAACACCGTCGTGGCGCTCGCCGTTTAAACCGGGCTTATTTGTTGATGTTGTAGTGTCAGCATTGGCGCATCCCGGAGTGATCGGCATCACACCGGTCGACACCACACCATCCCCGTTCTTCCACCAGTCCTTGATATTAAATCCATTGCTGGGCATGGAAAGCTCTAATCCGCCCACAGAGGCGCGAGCTCCCGCAGTTACCGTGGTGGTGGTACACCCTGACGGCAGTGATCCTGTAGCACCGCTACGGCAACCGATAGAACCGGTGGTCACTACATTCACGATATTGACCTTGCCGGCGACATCCGTGGTTGTACTATTCGGCACGACGGTGTAATCCGTGCCAGAGGTTGCCACAACCGTCGTGCCGGACAGATGCCCGACCTTAGAGGTGACACCGGTAAACGACGGCAGGTTAACCACATCCAGACAGCCGACGCCTAAATTGCCCGCCGTGGCTGCGACGCAGGTTACGAGGTTATAATTGCTGATCACATCGGTAGTCAGCATGGTCTGGTAATCACGCGTGCTTCCTGCCCATGTGCCGATGCGCAGATTCATAGCACGATTCCATCCCTGGTTCATCACCAGTACCTTATAGGGCGTGGTTGCCGTCAGGCCTGTAACGGCGCTTAAATTATAAGCACTATCGTTTGGATTCAAAGGGTTAAGTCCATTTGTGTCATAGGTTTTGTCGTATTCGTGCACGTGCATAGCACAATTAAAACCATTGCCACCATTACAACCACCACCACCAGGACCATTGCTATAGAAGGAATCTACGTCAAAGTGTCCGCCGTTTACACCCGTTCCAAGGTTACCCGTGTTGGCTGCGTTATAGTTTTGGTTGTACAGGGAAATTCGCGTAGAAGCGAGCTGTATCAATATCGGTTGAGACTGCACCCCGTTGGAGGTGATGTACCCTACCGGGATCAGCGTAGCCGGAATCGTGGTGGTGCCGGTCAGCAGATCCGAGCTATTGATCAGGCCATCCTGACTCAAATCCATAAACGGACCGGAGCCGGCTCCACCGTACAGATAATCCAGTTCAACCTGATAATTCACGCCATAAGTTGATGCACTCGCACCGGGTGGTGTGTAGGCCACGGCGGGATTGGTGACATTGAACACAAACTTTCCGTTGTCCACGAAGGCGTTATCGCCGGTGACACGCTCGCCGCCCTGCAACTGTAAGGGCACTGTCCAGCCGCGATTCGTCGTCCAGTTCGGTTGATTGTCGGTCGTCATGTTGATCACGGAGATCGGTGTAGTGGACGGACTGCCAGTGGGCGGGGTATAGGTACTGGAGGTGAGCGCCTGCGTGAGCAGACTGGAGACCGGTATGGTGGTGTGGATCGCGGGGTTGTCCCATAATCCATAAGCTGCATAGGGCGTGGTCTGGTCTGTCGTATCGTCGATTGCGGCGGTAGTCGATGGTGAAATTACCCCCGCTCCCGCCTGACTCAGGATGCGACCGGTTGCGAAATTAACCATATAGCCGCCCAGCGGGTGTACCGAGATGGCAGGTGCAATCGTAATGGCGATAGGTTCCGGAAAAGTGCCTTGTGCGGCGGTAAACAAGGGTTGCGGTGTCGTACCCGACACAATCGCCACCTGCCAGCTCGAGGCAGAGGCGCTGCTCAAATCAAACACCCATATATTGCCGTTGATGTCTCCGGCATAGGCACGATCGCCCTTGCCATCGCCATTGCTGTCGATCACCGTGACGCTGGATAAACCGTTCGGGCTGGTGGTCGATCCTACACCCGTATCGATCTCCCTGATCAGTGCGCCTGTCGCCGCATTGATCACGTATAGCGAGGCGTGCCCGTTACCGGTATTGTTGTAACCATTGCCGACCACTACCGAGGTATTGCCGTCTTGTGTCGGTACAAGGACCGGATTGCTATAGGTATAGCCAAGATTCGCGTAGGGGTTGGTGCCTACGGTACATCCTGTGCTCGCAGGTCCGCACTTGATACCGGTGTTAGTGATTTCCCATAAAGCCTTGCTGCCCGCAGCCGAACCGCTCGCCGCAGTCAGGCTAGCCAGACTCAGCGCATACAGTCCCTTGCCGCCCGCGCCCAATGCACCAACCAGAACAGGGGTGGTGCCGGTCGATGGCACATTGCCGATCGCCATGCTGCCGTCGACGAAATAATCATGGGTATAGGATGCGGAAGGGAGCATTGCCATTTTGCTGGCCGAGATCAGCATGGACGGAACATAAGCCCATCTTTCAGTCCCGGTAGTCGCATTGAAGGCGTGCAGCATACCGTCGTTAGCGCCCACGAAAACGGTGGGATTGGCATTATTATTTGCCGCATCAGGCCAGTAGTAGGGGCGCGAGTGGATAATGTCGCCCAGCACGGTAGAGCGTGAGCGCAAGCCGGTGGGCGAGAGTGAAGTGCCGCGTATCCAGTTGATGTTGGCCGCACTTCCCAGCGCCGCTTGTTGAGTGGTTGTCAAACCGGTGGTGCTAAATTCCACACCCGACGGAGTTGTCGCATCGCTTAATGTACCGATCATACGGACACCTGACGCAGCCTGTATATCCAGCGGAGAGCCGGCTCCGGAAGTGAAGCAGGGAGAGGCCAGATTGACATAACCAGTTGCAGAGACCGGATAGCAGCTAAATTGCCCTGACCAGTCGAAATTGTTAAACATACCACGGTAGATTTTTTCCAGTCCCGAGGTCACGTTATAGTTTGACAGGGTAGGTTGACCTACATAGCCGATAGGTTGGGTGGTGGCGGGGAAAAAAACGGCGGCGTAAGCCAACAGCGCAGTAATTCCCAATAGCGCCGTAAGGCCGATGAAGGAGGAAAATCGTTTTATAGTTGGTTTAAACATGTTGCTCTCCGGTCATGCACGAGGCAGAAAATCAGTAATTATGGTGCGGGCACTTGCACAATGGATTCGACATAGCGCACAGCGCCCCGCATGGTTTGTCCACGGGCCGTAACCCGGAACAGGTAATACTGGGTGGGTGGTGCGACACCCTGTCCACCCATGGACAGACAGTTTTGACCCGGCGGGCATAACTTGCTGGCGCTGATGAGCTGGATGATGAATTGCTCGGTTCCGGCTGCGTCAACAGATGCGGCTGTCGGCCAGGTCGTTAATAGATTTTGTGTCAGTGTGGCATTCGGCCCGTAATAGGGTTTAGCAGTCGTACCCGCAGACCCTGCACTCAGATCGAAAAACAGCGCATCCTGACTGTTGGTGCCGGTCAGCAACCTGTTTTCACCTGCGATCAGCGCGGTCTCGGCCCGGTTCATCGCTTCGTTCTGGAACTGTAAATTCCCCGCCAGCTTTGTCATGGTGTTAGAGGCTTGCATCGCACTCAAACCCAGCAACATCAGCATGATGAGCGTAATCATCGCGACTAGCAGTGTCATCCCTTTTTGCTTGTTGGCACAGCTGGTAAAGTGTCTCATAATTAGTTTCGCAAACTGATGGTAGTCATAAATAGTTGCCGACGAAATTTATCACTAGTCCCCACGGTGGGCACAAAATTGACGTTACCCATCTGGTATGAAGTCTGATTAGAATATCCGCCATTTCCCTTACTGTCGCTGTTACGCGCCAGTAACCATACCCGCACTGACTTCACCTGAGTCCAACTGGGATAAGTGGTGGATGGCCAGGTACTCATTGCGGAGGCGTCCACGTATTGAGTATTTCCACCTGTATTGACGACCCCATACTGTACTTGCAGATTTTCGATTCCGCTGGCGACCAATTCCGGCGTCATGGCACCCGCTACTAGACTCAGGCGAAATAACGCCGGGATACCGTCGGTGCCTGTCGTGTTCGGGCTGATGTAATACACGTAGGTTCTCAACAATTGATCCTGCATCGGCCCTGTGCCGATCTGAAACGGGGCGGTGCCATTTTTGAACAGCGTGCTGACCGCATAGGATGAACGCAGGAATATGTCATTTGTGACACTAAAGGCCGGTGGCGTCGTCGCGGTTGCAGGGTTGACGGAAGTCAGGTTTTGCATGTCCGCGTAACGCACTACCAGAATATCGCCCGCTAAATAACTGGTTGAGGGGATGCACATGGTATAGGGGTTGCTGTCATCGCTGCCCGCTACAGGTTGTTCCAGTCGGAGCGCAAAGTTAGTGTTGTCGCAATCATTAGTGGCCGCCACGCCGCTGGCGATATTAAAGAAGCCTTTTTGTTGCGAAGTGAGCAGTGTTGCACTGGGCATCAAGCCAGATTGACCGGCGTGTTCCACATCGCGCAGTATCACATTGAGTGCATAACGTCCGTTGGACTGCATTTCCGAGGTCTGATCATTGGATTTGGTGCTTCTGCCGGCACTAGACAGTACGGCTACGAGTGCGCCCAGCACGAATAGGCCGACCGTGAGTGCGACCATCATTTCGATCAGAGTAAACCCTGAAGATCTGATTTGTTTTATTGGACTCATGTTTTTCATACCCGCGTTAATTCGCTATCTGTATGTTGGTGGTGATCGAAAATGTTTCTGATGGCTGTGCTGCTCCAGCCGCAGCGTATTTGGTGTTTGTTTTGCGATCGACCCAGCTAATCGTTACCGTGTAGCTGGCTGGAGTGGTCGCTGTGCCCGCAGTGGTTTGCGTGACGGTTCCCGTGCCTTGCGGCAAAACGGCAAGGATGGCAGCTTGCCATTTGGCTATATCGTAGGCGGCCAGCGCGCCGGCAGAACAGGGCGCCGTATAGCAATTCGTAGTCATTCCGGCAGATGAGGCGTTGTCTCCATAACTGGTCGTTGTACTGACCGCGTATGCCTTGTTTGCTTTCATGCGCTCAACCACGTCATTCAACAGGAATACGGCCTGATTGCGATACTGGCCTCCCAGGTTGGTCTTCATTGCATAAACCTGTAGGCCCGCGCTGCCCAGTACGGCGATCGATATGATCAGCATAGTGACCAGAATTTCTACCATGCTGAACCCATATTGTCTGGGTTGGTAATCAGCGTCCATTTGCATAGTAACCTTCATAGTGTTGACACACTGCCTGTATTCGCTACCACTACATAGCCGGTTGTCGCGCCCGTCCCGCCGGTGAACGTAATCGTTTGCGGGGAGACGGCGGTTCCGATGGGTCTAAAGGTGGCGCCTGTACTACCTGTGATGGCCACGCCACGTGGTGCTGGTGCGCGTACCACAACGACCGTACCAGCAGTACAATTAACTGCCGTTCCGGCATTGCAAATCAACCACCCGTTGGTCGCCCAGTCGGTACCACCGGAACAGTCGGTGGGCGGTGTAACATTATTTGACGGGCAAACCACCATCCTGAGGCTGCGTTTGATAGACTCACTGCGCGCCATGTTCATGTCGTTTGCCAGCATTAATTTGGTTCTAGTCAGGCGATTTTGGTTGATCATGCTGCTGAATGAAGGCGCTGCGATGGCTGCCATGATGCCGATGATGACCACAACAACCATCAACTCCATCAAAGTAAAGCCACGTTCTTTGCTTGCGTAACTCATGGACGTTTTCCGGGAGGATTTATGAGTGGCATCATATTCAAAGCCGCTTGGCTTGTATAGCAATTACCGATAATAGGTTTGTTCTGCATGACTAGCGGCAATTGAGTTGATCAAAAAATTCAAATATCGAATAATTAATTGAAAATCTCAGTCTTGCCGATTTGCATTCAAAAATATATTATGAATGCATCGAATGCAATTTTATGAGGTGTTGTTATGGCCATGCTAACTGTACATAATCTGCCCGAACCCCGCTGTGCGATCCTGGTTGAACGATCAAGTTGCTGAAACGCTGTATCTCTCTAGCGTGACTTTGGCCGAACTGCTGTTTGGCGTTGGTTCACTCCCAGACGGTCGACGCAAGGACATGCTGGCACAAGCTCTCGATGGTCTGATGGGGCTGTTCAGGGATCGGGTGCTTCCATTCGATACCGAGCTGCACGGTGTTATGCCGATCTTGCCGTCACAACTAGGAGTGCCGGGAGAGGATTCCCAACACCAGACGGATACATTGCAGCGATCGCAGCCTCGAGAGGGTTTGTCGTGGCGTCACGCGATACAGCTCCCTACGAGGCCGCAAAGGTTACCGTCATTAATCCGTGGGAGCGCGGGGTTCACTGATGACAATACGGTTTGCTCAATCCACTTATAGCTGATTCGGTCGCGAATTCGTGTCTTAAATTTCGACCATCACAGGTGTGTGATCGGACGGGCGCTCAAGTTTACGCGGGGTCTTGTCGATGATGCAGCTTTTACATCCGGCGACCAGCGGCTCACTGATCAGAATATGGTCGATGCGCATGCCCATATTGCGGCGAAACGCCATCATCCGGTAGTCCCACCAGCTGAAAGTCTTTTCCGGTTGATCGAACAGGCGGTAACTATCCTTCAAACCCAGCGCCTCTAATCCCTTGAATGCCGCGCGTTCGGGTTCGCTGACCAGCACGTTGCCTACCCACGCTGCCGGGTCGTGTACGTCGCGATCTTCCGGTGCGATATTGTAGTCGCCCAGTAGAACCAGTTTCGGATAGCGAACCAGCTCATCTTTTAACCAGTCGTGCAGGGCGGCTAACCAGCCCAGTTTGTATTGATACTTGTCGGAATCAGGGCTCTGACCGTTGGGGATATAGACACAAACGACGCGTACGTCACCAAAGGTCGCTGCGATCACCCGTTTTTGTTCATCCTCATAACCCGGGATGCCCGTCTGCACATCAGAGGCCTGTTCACGGCTCAATATCGCCACGCCGTTGTAGGTCTTTTGGCCAATAAACACGCTGTAATAACCCGCCGCCAGCAGTTCGGTGTCAGGGAAGTCGGCGTCCTGCTGTTTGGTTTCCTGCAAACACAACACGTCGATCGGATTGGCAGCCAGCCATTCCAGTACATGCGGCAGACGCACCTTCAGTGAATTTACATTCCAGGTCGCTAACTTCATAATCTATCTATCCATCTGATTGTATTGCATTTTAAATCACCTTGCGAAATTTTATTGACCGAGCGGTCGTCACTAAAACCTTGCTACAGTGCGTTGAATTTATGACTCATCAAGTAAGCTGCTATTTCAGCGTCAGTTGTACAACCAAATCAGTGTACTGATGCAACACGCTGTCCGTAGTCAGTAAATACGCTGGTAAAGACTGAGCCTGAGCAATCAGTAAACGGTCAAAAGGGTCGCGGTGATGCCAAGGCAAATCCACAAGCGGATAGCAATCTTCGCCTTTCACCATTAACTCAGTAAAACCAGTTTCAAGTGCGAAGCGATGAATGTCATCAGGATTGAAATCAAAATGGCTGCGATTTAACGATCGTTTAATCGCAATCTCCCAGATACTGGCGACACTGAAATACACCGTATTGTTCGGATCCGCTAGATCAACTGCTACCTGTTTGGGTAAGCGCTCCGGGGCCAGCAAGGTTGCCAACAGTACATTGGTATCCAGCAAATAAACGTGTCCGGCCATTTATTTACTCAGCTCAAACATATCGGCCATTTTGGCGGCCTCTAAGTTATCGAAGTCTTCCGGGAAGGTAAACTGCGGCTTACCTAAACCCAATATTCGCTGCGGCTTGGCGGCACTGATCAATGACACTAAACGAGCTACCGGTTTGCCGGCGCGGGCAATCACAATCTCCTCGCCGGCCTCCGCCTGATCGACAAATCGAGAAAAATTGGTTTTAGCCTCATGGATATTAACGGTCAGCATAATACACCTCGATTAAAAAGTGGACTAATGTTAGTCCGAATCTCGCCTTTCAACAAGCGGCTATGCTGTAACCTGAACTATCAGGCCAGCCCGTTGTGGCGCAGCAGTGCGTCGATGGAGGGTTCGCGGCCACGGAATGCGGTGAACGAATCCATTGCATCGCGTGAGCCGCCGACCGCCAGCACCTGGCTGCGGAAACGCGCGCCGACATCGGGATTTAACACGCCGTGTTCTTCGAACAGGCTGTAAGCATCGGCGGACAGTACTTCTGCCCATTTGTAGCTGTAATAACCGGCGCCATAGCCGCCTGCGAAAATATGCGAGAAGCTTTGCGGGAAACGGTTGAATTCAGGCGGAATCAGTACGGCCACCTCGGCGCGAACCTCATCGAGCAGTTGCAGAATAGTTTTGCTGCCAGCGGCATCGAAATCGCTGTGCATCAGCATGTCGAATAGCGCAAATTCGATCTGACGCAACGATTGTAAACCGCTCTGGAAATTTTTCGCCGCGAGCATTTTATCGAACAGGGGGCGGGGCAGCGATACACCTGTCGTTACATGGCGGGTCATGGCGCGCAACACATCCCATTCCCAGCAGTAATTTTCCATAAACTGGCTGGGGAGTTCGACTGCATCCCATTCCACGCCGTTGATGCCGGATACGCCCAAGTCTTCTACTTCGGTGAGCAGATGGTGCAGGCCGTGACCGAATTCGTGGAACAGGGTGATGACTTCGTCGTGGGTGAATACGGCTGGTTTCCCGCCCACCGGGGCTGAAAAATTGCAGTTCATGTAGGCCACCGGTGTCTGTATTTCACCATTCGCCAAACGGCGACGGGTGATCACGTCATCCATCCACGCACCGCCGCGTTTGCTCGCTCTCGCATACAGATCGAGATAGAACTGACCGACCAGTGCGCCTTGTGAGTCACGAATATCGAAGAAGCGTACGGTTTCGTGCCAGATGGGAGCGGTAGCTTCCACGATCTTCAGTCCGTACAGCGTCTCGACCAGCTTGAACAGGCCGGTAAGCACGGCATCTTCCGGGAAGTACTCCTTCACTTCCTGTTCGGAAAACGCATAGCGCTGCTCGCGCAGTTTTTCGCTGGCATAGGTGGTGTCCCAGGAATGCAGTTCATCAATTCCCAGTTCGGATTTCGCAAATTCGCGCAGCTCCACCAGATCTTTCTCGGCAAACGGGCGCGAGCGCAGGGCGAGTTCTCTCATAAATTCAACAACTTGCTTTGGCGATTCAGCCATCTTGGCCGCCAGAGACAATTCGCCGAAATTGTTGAAGCCCAGCAGACGAGCTTCTTCGCCGCGCAGTTGCACGATCTCGTTCATCAAGGGTGAGTTATCCCAATCCACTTTGCCGAACTCGGAAGCTCTTGTCGCATAGGCACGGTAGATTTTTTCGCGCAGCTCACGGTTGTCGGCGAATTGCATCACCGGCAAATACGACGGGGCTTTTAAGGTGAACAACCAGCCGGCTTTACCTGCGGCGATGGCCGCTTCGTGCGCGGTCTGCAATGCATCTTCAGGTAGGCCGTTAAGTTCGCCCCGGCTCTCGATCACCAGAGTGTAGTCGTTGGTCGCGTCGAGCAGATTGTCGGAAAACCTCGAGGACAATTCGGACTGACGTTCCTGGATTTCCAGATAGCGTGATTTCTTATCATCTGACAACTCTGCGCCGCCCAGACGGAAATCGCGCAGTTCATTCTCGATGATTTTCCGGCGCGTGGTCGTTAATGTCTGAAATTCAGTGCTGTTGCGCAGTGCTTTGAATTTATTGAATAGTTCTAAATTTTGCCCCAGTTCCGCGTAATATTGGGTCATCAGTGGCAATCCCGTGTTGTACGCTTCGCGCATTTCGGGCGCATTCATCACCGAATTCAAATGACCGACCGGTCCCCAGGCGCGCGACAGGTGTTCATGCGTATCTTCCATGGGGACAACGAAGTTCTGCCAAGTCGGCGTGGCGCTGTCGGCCAGTAGGCGGGCGATCAGAGCGCGGCATTCGCCCAGCAATTGTTCGATGGCAGGGGCGACATGTTCGGGTTTAATTTCCGCAAAGCGTGGCAGGCCGGAGAAGTCGAGTAATGGATTCATGGTTAGGCTGAAGATAAATTATTTGTCCGTGTATTTTACTATGAAATGTCGCTCATCCAAATGGAGCCATGCTGCGGCAATGATGCACCAATAGTCACCGAGTGAGGCAATAATAGGCGGTTCGGGGGCCTCGTTCCGGTTTGGTAAAGCCAGGAGTAGTTAAACAGTCGCTGTCCTGCCATCCACATAGGCCACAATTTTTGCAAAATCGGTCACGGACAGGTTTTCTGCGCGCAACTGGGGATTGATATCCAGCTGTAGAAACTCGGCTTCGCTCAAAAAAGCTTTCAGGGTGTTGCGCAGGGTCTTGCGGCGTTGACCGAATGCGGTGCCGACGATTTCGCTGAATAACTTTTCGTTTTTAACGATGATTTGCTCGGCGGGCAGTGGAATCATGCGCACGATGGCGGAATCTACCTTAGGTGCCGGGCGGAATGATTCAGGCGGCACGTCGAGCAGCTTTTCCATGTAAAAACGATATTGCAACATCACGGAAAGCCGGCCGTATGCGGGGGTCGAGTGATTGGCCACCATGCGTTCAACGACTTCATTTTGCAGCATGAAGTGCATGTCGGTGATGCGCTCTGCGTATTCTGCAAAATAAAACAGCAGCGGCGACGAGATGTTGTAGGGCAGGTTGCCTACGATGCGCAGCGGCGCGTCCAGCGTGGCCAGATCAAAGCGCAACGCGTCGCCGGCATGAATAATCAGCTTTGAATTGGGCAGATTCTGCGGATAATCATTTTCCAGACGGGCGATGATGTCGCGGTCGATCTCCACTACATGTAAATGCTTTAATCTTTTCAGCAGCGGGCGTGTGAGCGCGCCCAGCCCAGGGCCGATTTCCACCAGATTGTCATCTGGCTCCGGACGGATGGTGCTGATAATGTCGGCGATGATATTTTCATCGACCAGAAAATTTTGCCCGAACTTCTTTTTTGCCTTATGCATTATATAAAACCGTGATGTGCAGATGAATCCAGTGACTATGGATGATTAGGGAGCGATGCGTTCAAATTGCGCCATTTGTCTGGCGACGGTGATGGCTTCGAGCAGGCTGCCGCAGTTGGATTTTCCCGTGCCGGCCAGATCCAGCGCCGTGCCGTGATCGACCGAGGTGCGTATGATCGGCAAGCCGAGTGTGATATTGACGCCCTGGCCAAAACTGGCATGTTTGAGCACGGGCAGGCCCTGGTCGTGATACATAGTCAGCACACAGTCACATTGCGCTAATTTGTGCGGGGTAAATAGGGTGTCGGCCGGGAGCGGTGGGCTGACATCCATGCCCTGAGCGCGCAGTTTATCCAGTACCGGTATCATGATGTCGATCTCTTCGCGCCCCATGTGCCCGCCTTCGCCAGCATGCGGATTTAAGCCCGCGACCAGAATGCGAGGATTTTGGATGCCGAAGCGTCGTTGTAAATCGCGATGAACGATCGTCACGACGCTCTCCAGTAACGGTGCCGTGATGGCATCCGGTACTTCGCGCAAGGCTAAGTGCGTCGTTACCAGCGCGACGCGCATACTGCCGCCGGCCAACATCATCACGACCTGTGGGGTGGAGGTGAGTTCGGCTAAGAATTCGGTGTGGCCGGTGAAGGGGATGCCCGCATCGTTGATGATGCCCTTGTGCACCGGGGCTGTGACCATGCCGGAAAATTCTCCCGACTGACAGCCAGCGATTGCACGGCGCAACGTGTTCAGGACATATGCGCTGTTAGCGGCATTCAACACACCTGCAACGGAAGGGACAGCCAGCGGAACATGGATGACATCAAGATACGGAAATTCTGCTGAGTGGGGTGTGGTCGGTGGCTGGTTTGCCACTTTCCACTTTCCACTTTCCACTTCGTTTATATTTATCTGGATGCCGAGTTGATCCGCGCGCTGCTGCAGCAGATGCTTGTCGGCGATAACCAGCAACGGTAAGTCTGGAGACGCGGCGGCCAGCTGTACGCATAACTCCGGGCCAATTCCGGCCGGTTCGCCTGCCGTGATGACCAGCGGTGCGCTAAGCCCGGTCACTTATTTTTGTCCGTCATCCAGACGATATTCAACAAACGCACGGTCGCGCAATTGACGCAACCAGTCCTGATACAGTTCTTCAGACTTGAATGATCCGATCGAGACGCGCGCCTGCTGGCGTTTTTGTTGTTCACTGACATCGGTGCTGCGTCGCTCCAGCACCTGAATCAAATGCCAGCCGAATTGGGTCTGAACCATGCCGGTTTCGCCGATTTTCAGCTTGTTGATCGCCTCTTCAAATTCAGGAACTGTCTGTCCCGGCGATAACCAGTCCAGATCGCCGCCTTGTTGCGCGCTGCCGTCTTGAGAATAGCGTTTGGCCTGCTCAGCAAAGGCAGCTCCTCCGTCAAGCCGCTGTTTGATTTCCAGTATGCGTTTTTGCGCCTCGGCCTCGGTGACAATCTCGCTAGTTTTTATCAGAATATGTCGTGCGTGCGTCTGGGTGATCACCACCGGTGCGCTGCCGTTACGTTTTTCGACCAGTTTGAGTATGTGAAAACCGCTCGGGCTACGCAGCACGGCGGTATTTTGCCCCGGTTGCAGGGTTTGCAGCTCGGTCAGAAATAGCGGCGGGATACGATCGCCCTGACGCCAGCCCAAGTCGCCGCCTTTTAAGGCATCTTTCGCATCGGAAAATCCTGCTGATACTTGGGCAAAGCTGGCGCCGGAGGTCAGTTGTGCCAGCGCCTGTTCGGCTCTATCATGAGCTGCACGGATCTTGTCGGCACTGGCCTGTTCAGGAACGACCACCAAAATGTGCGCCAGATGATATTCCTCGTTTTCCAGTACCATCTTCTCTTTATTGCCCAGATAGTTGTCAACCTCGGTATCGCTGATGACTAGCTTGCTTTCGACTTCACGTTCGCGCAAACGGGTCGATACGATCTCGCTGCGGATTTCCTCGCGGAATTTTTTGACGTTCACGCCCTCGGATTCGAGTTTGACCAGGAATTCGGCCAGAGTCTGAAAGTTGTTTTGTTGAGCGATACGCGTCAGTGCCAGATCCAGTTGCGTATCATCGACACGCACACCACTTTCCTTAGCGTATTGCGCCTGAAGCATCTCGGTAATCATGCGCTCCAATATTTGTTTTTCCAGTACAGCGTGTTCCGGCAAAGGGGTGCCCTGTTTCTTGAGTTGACCGATGACGGTGCGCAAGCGCTCATCCAGCTCATGCTGTGTGATGACATCGTCATTGACGACGGCGATCACCGCATCGATGGTGGCGACCTGGAGTTGTGGATCGATCTTCTCGTCCGCAAAGGCGGGGGAGGATGCCAGTAGGATTGCGCTCAAAAACAGGGTGAAATTAATTTTCGACATAATGATCTCTTAATTTATCGCAATACGGAGCCGCTTGCGGGTTTTTCATTCATCTTCGTGTAGCCCGGAACACTCTGCTTGAGTAAAGTCAGTGGGTCGGAGCCTACTTTTACCAAATCATTTAACTCAAGTTGCAGGAATATACCCGTGCTGGTTTGATTTGTGCCGATGGTAAAGCTATGCGCGACCAGTCGCAACATCCAGCAGCTTTGATTGTATTCCAGACCTGCCACGCCATTCAAAAGTCGCTTATCCAGGAAGGAATAGTTCCACTGCCCGACCGCAAACCAGTGACTGGACAGCGGCCATTGTCCCGATGCGTTAATTTGCCGGACAGCAGGGGACGCCACGGAGTAATTGTTTCCAGCTATCGTAGTGTAAGCCATTCCGTTGGTGGTCGGATAGACGATGCCATTGATGGTGGTCGTGCCAGTCGGCGTGAGCGCACCGGGAATCAGCGCGCCCAGCGTGTCGCTGATGAAACGGTAGCCTAAATTGATGACTTTTCCGGCTTCGGGGCGATAGCGTGCCATGATGTTGTAATGTTGAACGGTAGACGTGGTTGGGCTGTACTGCAACTCACTGTCGAATGACAAGGCTGTATTGATGCGTCCTGATGCGCCTAGCAAAATATCCGACTTATTGGTCGATGAGGTCGGCGCAACCAGATTCACCTGTGGCGCAGTAAAACTGAAGCGTTCACCCAGCATCAATTTCAAATGTTCTGTGCCATCTTCCGGCCCTAAAAAGCGTGAAGATACCGCCAGTGTTACCTGGTTTGCATCACCGACACGGTCATTGCCGAAAAAGCGGTTTTCCGTGAACATCTGGGCAAAGCTGAAAGGTGCTTGGGCCGTATCGAAGACCGGCAACAAGTTCTGGTTCTGGTACGGCACATAAACATAATAGGCGCGCGGTTCCAGCGTGTTGAGGTAGTCTTTGCCGAATAGATTTACGTCACGCTCGAATGTGACGCCGCTGTCCAGACTCGCCATGGGGAGCGTGCGTGTAGAGTCTGGCAATGCGCTCGTATTATTGACTCCCATCGTGTAGTAGGTGCTGTGCAGTGTGAACTTAGGTGTCACGTAATAGGACGGTGAACTGATTAGCGGGTAGCTGATACTGGGTTTTAGCACCAGACGCTGGCCGTTCAGTGCGGTCGGATGCGTAAAACTCACATATTCGCCGAACAAGGCGGCATTTGATCCGGAATAATCCTGACCGGCATTCACCGTCAATTGCGGCATACGGGCATAAGGCACGCCGATCGGTGCTAAAGGATCTTGCAGGGTCTGATAGCGTTGCACGCGTGCGGCACTGCTCCACCAGCCTCCGTTGTAGTTCAATGCAGCATCCTGTAACAGATTGACTTGCGAGGTGATGTTTACTACGTCGGCCAGATCGCGGTAATAGGCGTTGTCTGAAACACGGTTGTAGTTGATCGTGCCGTTAAATCCGCCACCGAAGGATTCCGCGTGTTTTAAGCCGAATCGTGTGCGATTGGTATTGGTGATAGTGTCATTCGGCAGTATGTCGACATGTACTTCACCGGTATATCCCGGTTGCAGGTAACGAAATTCGTTGTTCAGCATTACGCCGCGCTTGGTCAGTATGCGTGGTGCTATCGTTGCATCGTAATTGGGCGCAATGTTCCAGTAATAGGGCAGGGTGACCTGGCTGCCGCCTTTAGAGGTGCTGCCTATGATAGGAGATAGAAAGCCACTCTTGCGATGATCGCCTAACGGGAAGTCCATCCAGGGCGAATACAGGATAGGCACGTTCATAAATTCCACGCGTGCATGATGCGCAATGCCGATTTGTTGGTCGCGATCAATTTCCAGGCTATCCATCTTCATCAGCCAGTCCTGATTGTCCGCAGGGCAAGTGGTATAGGTCGCTTGATCCAGGGTGAAATGCTGCTGATCCTGAATGTGCAGCATGTCGCCAGTGCCGCGTCCCTCATTTTCCTTGATGAAGAAGGTCGGCAGATCCATAAAACCTGCGTGCGTATCCATGTTGAGCTTGATATACGGGCCCTTCATGGTGTTGCCGTTCTGCTCCACGACGACCGAGCCAAACCCTTCGACGTTGCCGTCTTCCTGGTTGTACAGCAGCTTATCTGCACGTATCGTCTGGTCGGATTTAAGCATGATCGCATTGCCGGTCGCTTCGACCTGGTTTTTTTTGGTGCCTTTCAGGTTGTCCGCTTCAACAAAAACAGGATCATCTGACGGCTGTTGCTGAACCGCAGGCTGATCAGACTCAGGCGTACGCGCGTCTTCCGCCAGTGCAAAATTGGCAAAAGTGCACAACAAAGTGAGTACAACAGGCTTTAAACGAAACCGCATAATATTGTTAAGATGGTAAACTTTTGTAAGTTTACCATTAAGACCCGTTTAAAAGCCCATTATGAAACGTCAGCAACAACTTAACCTCTGGCTGCAAAGCCAATTTCCCGGTGTCCCCTTTACGCTGGCTCCCGCTTCTGCCGATGCCAGTTTCCGCCGCTACTTCCGCGCAACGTTCGAAGATGGCTCGACACGCATCGTCATGGATGCGCCGCCTGAGCATGAAGATTGCCGTCCTTTTCTGCATGTGGCACGCCTGTTCGAGGATGCCGGAACCCATGTGCCGCATGTGTATGCAGAGGATCTGGCACAGGGATTTTTACTCTTGTCTGATCTGGGCAATACCACCTATTTGCAGGCATTGACGCCGGATAATGCGCGCGCGATGTATGGTGCTGCCACCGATGCGCTGATTAAAATTCAGCTCGCCTCCAGTCCTGATGCACTGCCGCCCTATGACGAGGCGCTGTTGCGCCGGGAATTAAATCTTTTTCCGGAATGGTACATAGCCAAACATCTGGGAATAACACTGAGTGATAAACAACAAGCTAAACTGGAACAGGTATTTGCCCGTATCGTTGCCAATAATCTCTCGCAACCGCGTGTGTATGTACATCGCGATTATCACTCGCGCAATTTGATGATCACCGAACCGAACCCCGGCGTCATCGATTTCCAGGACGCGGTGTATGGCCCTATCACCTACGATCTGGCCTCCTTGTTCAAGGATGCGTACATCAAGTGGGAAGAGCCGGAGATCATCGACTGGCTGATCGGGTATTGGGAAAAGGCGCGCAAAGCGGGCTTGCCGGTGCATGCAGATTTCGGTCAGTTTTATTGGGACTACGAGTGGATGGGGGCGCAACGTCACATCAAGGTGTTGGGCATCTTTGCACGCCTATCTCATCGCGACGGTAAGGATGGCTATCTCAAAGACATGCCGCTGGTGATGGAGTATTTGCGTGCAGCCTGCGCACGTTATGTCGATTTAAAACCCTTGTTTAATCTGCTCAATGAACTGGAGCCGCCACAGGAAGCGCCGACCGGTTATGGATTTTAAGCGGTGAACTTATGATTGCAATGATATTAGCGGCGGGTCGCGGCGAACGGATGCGCCCTCTGACTGACCATACGCCTAAACCTTTACTTGAAGTCGCGGGTCGGGCACTGATCGTCTGGCATATCGAAAAGCTGGTGGCAGCGGGGATCACTAAACTTGTGATCAACCATGCTCACTTGGGCGCGCAGATTGAGTCTGCCCTGGGCGATGGACGTCGCTTTGGTGCCAGCATCCGTTATTCGCCGGAAACTTTAGCGCTGGAAACCGCAGGGGGAATCGCCAATGCGTTACCGCTGATCGGTGAGGAGGAAATCTTCGCAGTGGTCAACGGAGACATCTGGTGTGATTATGATTTTCAGCGCTTGCACGATAGGGCCGCTGCGATGCACAGTGCAGGGGATGCCGCACATCTGGTGCTGGTGAATAATCCGGCCCATCATCCGAATGGCGATTTTATACTGCATGTAAACCGGGTTGTTACCCTTCCTACTACCCACTACCCACTTTCTGCTGCACTGACTTTCAGCGGCATCGGTCTCTACCATCCGCGTATGTTCAGCGAGATTCCACGTGGCAGTGCATCGCCGTTAGCCCCGCTGCTCAGGGCGCAGATGGCGCAAGGGAAAGTCAGCGGTGAACATCATGCCGGTCGCTGGGTCGATGTCGGTACTCCGCAGCGTCTCCATGAACTCGATGCCGAATTACGTAAGGATGCCCATGTTTGATTGTTACGCACAGCGCCGCGCGCGTCTGATGGATAAGATGCAGCACGGTATCGCGATATTGCCGACTGCGCCCGAGCAGCGCCGCAACGGGGACGCAGATTATTCCTATCGTTTCGACAGTAATTTTTATTATCTGAGCGGTTTCAATGAACCGGAATCGGTGCTGGTGCTGGTGGCAGGCACGCCTCACCGGTCCATTTTGTTTTGCCGCGACAAAGATATGGAGCGCGAAATCTGGCACGGCTATCGTTCGGGGCCGGATGCGGCGCAGGAGAAGTTTGGTTTTGATGCGGCTTATCCGATTGCGCAACTGGATGAGAAGCTGGCGGAACTGATGGGTAATCAGCGCACCTTATTTTATCCGTTGGGTCTGGACGCCGCCTGGGATCAGCGAGTGCTCAAGATACGCGGCGAGGTGGCGCAAAAGGCGCGCAGCGGCATTCGTGCGCCGGATGAAATCCGTGATGTGCGTGCCTTGCTTAATGAAATGAGATTATTCAAGGATTTGCATGAGGTCGATGCGATGCGTCGGGCTGCGGATATTTCGGTGGGGGCGCACCGGCGTGCGATGCAATTTGCCCGTCCCGGACAATTCGAGTATCAGGTCGAGGCAGAATTGCTGCATGAGTTTTGCCGTCACGGCGCGCGCGATCCGGCTTACACCTCTATCGTCGCCGGTGGCAAAAATGCCTGCGTGCTGCACTACATAGAAAACAATGCAAAATTACACGACGGCGACCTGTTGCTGATCGATGCGGGTTGCGAGCTGGACGGTTACGCCTCGGATATTACCCGTACTTTCCCTGTGAACGGGAAATTCAGCGCCGCGCAAAAGCACGTGTACGAAATCGTACTGGCGGCGCAATTTGCGGCGATCGCTAAGGCGGTACCCGGCAATGACTGGGAAGCGCCGCATAACGCCGCGTTAGCCGTGCTGGCGCAAGGCTTTATCGATCTGAAGCTGTGTCAGGGTACGGTGGATGGCGTGCTGGAGAGCGGCAGCTACAAGAAGTTCTACATGCACCGCACCGGCCACTGGTTAGGGATGGATGTGCACGACGTGGGCGACTATAAGATTAACGAGCAGTGGCGGCCGCTGGAAAACGGCATGGTGCTGACCGTCGAACCCGGTTGCTATATTCGCCCGGGCGACGATGTGCCACTGGCGCTGTGGAACATCGGCATTCGTATCGAGGATGATGTGCTGGTCACTGCAGACGGCAACGACGTGCTGACGGATGCCGCCCCCAAGACGGTGGCCCAGATCGAAGAGCTGATGCGGCAGGCGTGAACCTGCCGTTATAGCTGGTTGGATAAGCCGATCAGTTGATCGAGTTTGGCTTTGGCGTCCCCGCTGGCGATCACTACGCCCGCGCGTTTGATCCCTTCTGCCAGCGACGCGCTCAATCCTGCCGCATAGATGGCTGCACCCGCATTCAGTTGCACGATGTCGCGAGGTGCGCCAGCCTGATTGTTCAATACACCGGTCAGCATCGCACAGGCTTCCTCCGCATTCGCTACCCGCAGCAAATCGTTGGTAGCACACTTCATGCCGAACTGTTCAGGTGTGACGGTGTATTCGCTGATCTCACCGTCTTTGAGTTCGGCGATGTAACTCGTCGTGTTAATCGAGATTTCATCCATGCCGTCGGCGCCGTGTACCACCAGCACGTGACGGCTGCCCAGCCGTTGCAGAACGCGCACCATGATGCCGACCAGATCGGGGTGGAATACGCCCAACACCTGATTGTCCGCACCTGCGGGATTGGTCAGCGGCCCTAACACGTTGAACATGGTGCGCACACCCAGTTCGCGGCGTACCGGTGCTGCATATTTCATCGCGCCGTGGAAATTGGGGGCGAACATAAATCCGATGCCTATGGAGTCGACGCACAGGGCTACTTGTTCCGGCGTGAGGTTCAGGTTGACGCCGAGCTTCTCCAGCACATCCGCGCTGCCGCAGGTCGATGAGACCGAACGTCCGCCGTGTTTGGCGACGCGCGCACCGGCCGCTGCAGCGACAAAGGCGCTGGCGGTAGAAACGTTAAAGGTGCTGATGCCGTCCCCCCCGGTGCCGCAGGTGTCAATCAGATGCTCGCGGCGGGTGACCGGCACCTTGGTGGAGAATTCGCGCATCACGAATGCGGCGGCCGAGATTTCGCCTATAGTTTCCTTCTTGACGCGTAAACCGACCAGAATGCCTGCGATTTGGGCTGCGGACACTTCACCGCTCATAATCTGGCGCATTAGGGAGAGCATCTCATCGTAAAAAATTTCGCGCTGATCGATCAGGCGCACCAGTGCTTGTTGTGGCGTAATCATGGGCGACCTTCCAGAAAGTTCTTTAGCATGTCGTGGCCGTGTTCAGTCAAGATCGATTCGGGGTGGAACTGCACGCCGTGTACTGGCAGTGTCTTGTGGCGCACGCCCATGATTTCGCCATCGTCAGTCCAGGCGGTAATCTCCAGGCAATCCGGCATGGTTTCCTTTTCGATGACCAGCGAGTGGTAACGTGTCGCGGTGAACGGGTTCGGCAGGCCGGTGAATACGCTGCGGCTGGTGTGATGAATCAGCGAGGTCTTGCCGTGCATCAGTTGTTTGGCGTGGATGATACGTCCGCCGAAGGCCTGGCCTATGCTCTGGTGACCGAGACACACGCCCAGCAGCGGAATTTTTCCGGCAAAATGTTTGATGGCTGCGACTGAAATGCCGGCCTCGTTCGGCGTGCAGGGGCCGGGCGATACCACGATGTGCTGCGGGTTCATCTTTTCGATCTGTTCGACCGTGATTTCATCGTTGCGGTGGACTTCCACTTCGGCACCGAGTTCAGCGAAATACTGCACCAGGTTGTAGGTGAAAGAGTCGTAATTGTCGATCATCAAAAGCATGAGGTGTGTCCAGTTCAGGTTGTTTCTGCGTGCTGCATTATCCAAGGGCGCAGAGTTTACATCAACTCAGTATCGGTGGGCTCGATCAAAAATTTTAACTTTCCTAGCAGCCAGTTGATGTACACATTGTTGTGCCGGAAATAGAGACTGGTTTCGATCAACTCGCTGCCCAAGAGACGTTTGAAATGGTAGGAAGTGACCCCTAATTCGAGCCGGTGAAAGCCTTCGCGTAAACAGGTTTCTATGCCTTTGAGGCAAATGACGTAATACAGTCCGTATTGACGGTTGTGCAGATAATCCATACCGACATATTTGAATAGCGCCTTATGATTCTTTTCGATGATCTGGGCGAAGCCTATCAATCTGTCTGCTTCGAAAAACAGCAGATAAGTGCTGAAGGCGGCGGTTTTCTCAAAATAAGCCAAGGTTAGACGCTCGAAGCGCATAGTCGCATGCTTATAAGTGTTCAGGTAGAGCTGAAAAACGGCTGATATCAGTGCTTCTGGCAGACCTTTGTGTTCTTCAAAGCGCAGGCTTTGCGCCTTCTCCAGTTTATGTTTGAAATCGTTGCGCCGTCTGGCATCCAGTCCGGAATAATAATCTCCGCCGACATTGAGCACGGCGACTGGCAAGCCGCGCGCACGAGTAAATCCGGAAAGTGGCAGCGTACTAGTAAAGCCTTTATAGGCGATCAGCGCGGCTTTTTTTGCCAGCGTTGCATTCACCAGTGCCATGATATCGGCTGTAACTTCCCCGTCTATGGCACCAAAATCAGTAGAGGGGTGGCCGACACAGGCGATGTGCAGTTTGAGAGGGCTGAGGATTTTTTGCAGAAAACCATCGGGTAACAGTGTGCCCGGATGTAGCGTACTCAAAAAATAGGGGACCACGGCAACGCGCTGATTATCCCGGTAAATCGCCAGATAACGACATTTAAACTCATTAATGCCTGAGGATAAAAACGCTTGGTGAAAGGCAGCACCTTCCGGCTCATCGCTCAGGAAATCGTCGGGCGGAGAGTCAAGTTCGATGACGCTCAATTCGCCCAACGTCTTACTCCGGTGAGGTGGCGGATAACATGCTAAGCGCAACCGCTTCGGCCACTTCGATGCCGTCCACGGCGGCGGAGAGTATGCCCCCCGCATAGCCTGCGCCTTCCCCGGTAGGATAAAGCCCTCGGGTATTGATGCTCTGGTAATCGTCCAGATTGCGTTTGATGCGTATCGGTGATGAGGTGCGTGTCTCCACGCCGGTCAGTACCGCATCGGGTAGATCGAACCCTTTGATTTGTTTAGCAAAAGCAGGCAGCGCTTCGCGGATGGCAGAGATTGCGTATTCAGGCAGGGCGGTTGCCAGATCAGTCAGATGTACGCCGGGCGTATAGGAAGGTTGCACCTCACCAAATTTCGTCGAGGGACGGCCAGCGATAAAATCACCGACCAGTTGCCCCGGTGCTTGATACGTTTCGCCGCCCAGTTTGAAGGCTTGCGATTCCCAGCGCCGCTGGAATTCCACGCCTGCCAGCGGGTCGCCCGGATAGTCTACTTCGGGTGTGATGCCGACCACGATGCCAGCATTGGCGTTGCGCTCGTTGCGCGAATACTGGCTCATGCCGTTGGTGACCACTCGACCGACTTCCGAGGTGGCCGCGACCACCGTGCCGCCCGGGCACATGCAGAAACTGTACACGGAACGGCCGTTGCTGGCGTGATGCACCAGCTTGTAGTCGGCAGCGCCCAGCAATTCGTTGCCGGCGTTTTTGCCGAAGCGTGCGCGGTCGATCAGCGACTGGGGATGCTCGATGCGAAAGCCGATGGAAAAAGGCTTGGCTTCGATATAGATGCCGCGTTTGTGGATCATCTCGAAAGTATCGCGCGCGCTGTGGCCGACCGCCAGCACCAGATGGTTAGTCGCGATTCGTTCACCGTTGGCTAGACAGATTCCTGTAACCTGACCGTTTTCGATCTCGATGTCGTCTACACGGCTGCCGAAACGGATTTCGCCGCCCAGAGATTGGATGGTGGCGCGCATCTTTTCCACCATGCCGACCAGTTTGAAGGTGCCGATGTGGGGATGACTCTCGTAGAGGATTTCGCCAGGCGCACCAGCTTTGACGAACTCATCGAGCACTTTGCGCGAGAGGTAGCGCGGATCCTTGATCTGGCTGTACAGTTTGCCGTCGGAAAAAGTCCCGGCTCCGCCTTCGCCGAACTGCACGTTAGATTCCGGGTTGAGTACGCCTTGGCGCCATAAGCCGAAGGTGTCTTTGGTTCTTTCACGTACCGCCTTGCCGCGCTCAAGGATGAGCGGACGGAAACCCATCTGAGCCAGCAACAGCCCTGCAAACAGTCCGGCGGGTCCCATGCCGATTACGATAGGACGGGCAGGCAATTTTTCAGGTGCTTGGGCGACGAAGTGGTAACTGGTGTCGGGCGCGATGCGCACATGGGGATCGTTCGCGAATTTCGCCAGAATCGCTGTTTCATCGTTCACCTCTACGATCAACGTATAGGTGAACAGGATGGCGTGCGCCCGTCGGGCATCGACCCCGCGTTTGAATACGCTGTGGCTGAGTAATTCAGATTCGGCTATCCCCAGTTTTTTGAGGATGGCGGTCTTGATTTCGCCATCCTGATGGCTGATGGGGAGTTTGATTTCGGTTAAACGTAACATGCTTAGCGGTGACCCTGTGCGTCTAATCCATCCAGTACCATTTCGGCGGCACGCAACACGGCGCGCGCCTTGTTCTGCGTTTCCTGCCATTCGCTGTCCGGAACCGAGTCGGCGACGATACCCGCACCCGCCTGCACATACAAAGTGTTGTCTTTCACTACGGCGGTGCGCAGGGCGATGGCGACATCCATATCGCCGTTAAATCCCAGATAGCCTACCGCGCCGGCGTAAATGCCACGTTTGGAAGGTTCCAGTTCGTCGATGATTTCCATCGCGCGTACTTTCGCGGCTCCCGAGACCGTGCCGGCCGGGAAGGTGGCGCGCAGCACATCCATCGCAGTCAGCCCCGGTTTTAGTTTGGCATCGACGTTGGAGACGATGTGCATCACATGGGAATAGCGTTCGATCACCATCTTGTCGGTGAGCCTGACCGTGCCGTTCTGTGCCACGCGTCCGATGTCGTTGCGCCCCAGATCGATCAGCATCAGGTGTTCCGCTAACTCTTTCGGATCTGCCAATAACTCTGCTGCCAACTCAACATCTTGTTCTGCCGACTTGCCGCGCGGACGGGTTCCTGCAATAGGGCGCACCGTGACGGTGTCGCCTTCCAGGCGCGCCAGAATTTCCGGCGATGAACCGACTACGTGATGGTCGCCCATGTCGTAATAGAACATATAGGGCGAGGGGTTGATGCTGCGCAGCGCGCGATACAGCGACAGCGGTGAGGCCGGGAAGGGCTGAGCCATGCGCTGGGACAGCACGACCTGCATGATGTCGCCGTCGAAGATGTATTGCTTGGCTCTTTCCACCGCAGCTTTAAACCCGGCTTCGCCGAATTCGGATTTGGCTTCCATGCGCTGCGCGGGCGGAGCGTAGGGAATGTCGACCGGCAGGCGCAACATGCCGACTAATTCGCGCAGTCGTTCACGCGCAAGCGCATAGGCGTCATCCTGAGCCGGGTCGGCATAGACGATAAAAGTCAGTTTGCCGGACAGATTGTCTACGACTGCCAGTTGTTCGGTGAGCATCAGCAGAATGTCCGGCGTGCCGATGGCATCCGGTTTGACGACGCGGCTAAGTCGAGGCTCTATGTAACGTATTGTTTCATAACCAAAATATCCGGCAAGTCCGCCGGTGTAACGGGGTAAGCCGGATAAAGGGGCAACCTTGAAGCGCGCTTGATAGCTTGCGATAAAATCCAGCGGATTGGCAACGGTTTCCGTAGTCTCTTCATCAGTGGACGTGATCGTGACCTGTTTGCCGCGCACCGTGATGCGCGTCTCGGCAGGCAGTCCGATAAAAGAATACCGGCCGAAACGCTCTCCCCCCTGCACGGATTCGAGCAGATAGGAAAACGGCTTGTTGGCAAGTTTCAGGTACAGGGATAACGGCGTGTCGAGATCGGCGAAGGTCTCGGCGACCAGCGGAATGCGGTTGTAACCTTGTGACGCCAGTGCGTTGAATTCTTGTTCGGTAATCGGGTGCAACATGAAAATCTCCTGAGCTGATTCGCGTAGCGACAACAGTCGCTACGAGCTAGCCTCTAGCAAATGCTTCTCAGGCCAGTCTTATTAGTGGTAATGCGGCAGGCAGATTGGCAATCACGGCATCCAGATCCAGCGTTTCTACCGGTTCGCCGTGGTTGTAACCGTAGGGGACGCAGAAAACCGGGCATTCTGCGGCACGGGCGGCGATGGTGTCATTGAGCGAATCGCCAATCAGCAACAGTTGTTCAATCGGCACACCGAAAAATTTCGCAGCGTGCAACAGTGGCATCGGATGCGGTTTCTTTTCCGGCAGGGTGTCGCCCGCCAGCACAATTTCGAAGTACTTGGCAAGACCGATGCCAGCCAAGAGCGGGGTGGTATAACGCTCAACCTTGTTGGTAATGCAACCCAATCGGTAACCGGCGGCCTTCATGGCTTCCAGACCTTCGATGACGCCGTCAAACAGGCGGCTCTCGAGTAACAGTTCGGTATAGTGCTTCTCGAAGATAGGCAGGGCGTGATCGTACAGCGCGGTGTCAGGTGTGGCGTGCATATCACCGGTCAGGGCGCGTTTGACTAACCAGCTGATGCCGTTACCGATGTAGCTGGCGAGTAATTCCTGAGAAACAGGTGCGTAGTGAATGTCGCGCAACATACGGTTGGCTGCTTCCGACAATTGGGGGGCCGTGTGCAGCAGCGTACCGTCCAGATCGATGACGATGGCCTTGATGCTGACCGGTGTGATGTATCTCTTGATGTTATCTGGCATAGGGTTCCTTAGAGCGACTTATTGGATTTTTTCTCGGACGCTTTGTGTTGGGCGGGTTCTTTGTCCGAAGTTTTGTCGGATGCTTTGTCAGACGGTTTCGGATCCACAGAGCCTGCGACCATGCCGGTCACTTTGTCGCAACCCGAGGTTGCCAACGCAATGAGCGGCACAACGAGTGCGCGGTGGATCGGCAAGATATTTAAACTTTAGCCAGTTCAGCGCGCAGTGCAGCGAGCACCGTGTCGTATTTGTTGGCGTCAGTTTCTTTGCGTGCGTTGAAAATGGCAGAGCCGGCCACAAACGTATCAACACCAGCAGCAGCGACTTCGCGAATGTTGGCAGGGCCTACGCCACCGTCGATTTCCAGACGACAGTTATAACCACCCGCATCTATCATGGCGCGTACTTTGCGAGCCTTGTCCAGCACGTAAGGAATGAACTTCTGGCCGCCGAAACCGGGGTTAACCGACATCAGCAGAACCATGTCGAGTTTTGGCAGCATGTATTCCAGGATGTCCAATGGGGTGGCCGGATTAAATACCAGACCCGCCTTGCAGCCGCATTCCTTGATCAGACCGATGGTGCGATCAACGTGTTCGGATGATTCAGGATGGAAGGTAATGTAAGTCGCGCCCGCTTTAGCAAAGTCTGGGATGATGCGATCGACTGGTTTGACCATCAGATGCACATCGATATCGGCGGTGACGCCATGCTTGCGCAGCGCTTCGCAGACCAGAGGGCCGATCGTCAAGTTAGGTACATAATGATTATCCATCACGTCGAAGTGAACGATGTCGGCGCCTGAGGCCAGAACGTTGTCGACTTCCTCGCCCAGACGGGCAAAGTTTGCTGAAAGAATGCTCGGAGCGATTTGGTACATGATAAATCCTCTAATTAAAGTAAATGCAGAACCCGCATTCTAAACCGAATGCGCGAATAATGGGTTATTTGGCCAGTGTCAAACCGGCCGTCAGATAAAATTTATTCAAGTCGCTCAAATCTTCAAACACTGCTGATGCGCCTTCGAAATTGTGATTACGCGTGTAATGGTTGGTGGTGATGTAAGTCTTGATACCGGCGGCGAGGCTTGAGCGCAGGCCGTTTTCGGAGTCTTCCAGCGCGATGCAGTCGGCAGCGGTCAATCCAAGTTTTTCCATTACCCAGAAGTAGATATCAGGTGCGGGCTTCTTGTGCGGCACGATATCGCCGCAACCGTTAGCCGCAAAATAATCCGCCCAGTTTTTGCCCAAACCCACTTCCAGCAGCGCGGAAACGTTCTCAGGCGTGGTAGTGGTGGCAATCGCAAGTGTGATGCCCGCCGCGTGGGCTTCTTCGATGAGTTGCTTGATGCCGGGGCGCAACGGCACGCCGCCCTCCGCGATCATCGCTGTATAGTGTTGCGTCTTGATTGCATGTAGATTTTTAACAAATCCGTCAAAATCATCCGGTTTTGCATAACCTTGCAAAAAATCGCTGACAAAATACTTGATACGTTCTTTGCCTCCCGTCACCTTGAGCAGCTTGTCGTATAACGCTACATCCCAGTTCCAGTCCAGGCCAACTTGTGCAAAGGCTTTGTTAAAAGATAAACGGTGACCGTCTTCGGTGTCCGCTAGCGTTCCATCCACATCAAAAATAATCGCATTAATCATCATTTTTCAGCCGTAAGTAGTGAGTAGTGAGTAGTGAGTAGTGAGTAGTGAGTAGTGAGTAGTGAGTAGTGAGTAGTGAGTAGTGAGTAGTGAGTAGTGAGTCATCCAGAGGCCGGGGACAGACAAAAGCCGCGTAGCGACGAAATTAACTTGCAGCTAACGTCTCGCAGCTTATGTCTGTCTCTATTTATCTCATCCCAGGCAGTTTGCCGGCCATGCTGCGCATCATTTTGGCCATACCGCCACCCTTGGTGAACATCTTCATCATCTTCTGCGTCTGTTCAAACTGGTTGAGCAATTGATTGACGTGCATCACCTTGACACCTGCGCCGTCCGCAATGCGCTTCTTGCGCTGTGCTTTGATGAGTTCGGGACGGCTGCGCTCCAGGGGTGTCATCGAGTTGATGATGCCTTCCAGACGATTGATCGCTTTGTCGTCCACCTTGGAGTCCGCTGCTGCTTGTGAGAGCTGGGCCGGGAGTTTGTCCATCAGAGCCGACATGCCGCCCATCTTACGCATCTGTACCATCTGCATCTTGAAGTCGTTCAGATCGAAGCCCTTGCCGGACTGCATCTTCTTGGCCAGCTTTTCGGCTTCACCCTGATCGACGCCGCGCTGTGCTTCTTCCAGCAAGGACAGTACATCGCCCATGCCCAGTATGCGGGAGGCCATCCGTTCCGGGTGAAAGGCTTCCAGACCGTTGGGTTTTTCGCTGACCCCGATGAACTTGATCGGTTTGCCGGTGATATGGCGCACTGACAAAGCCGCGCCGCCGCGCGAGTCGCCGTCCATCTTGGTGAGGATGATCCCGGTGAGCGGGAGCGCTTCGCCAAAGGCCTTCGCAGTGTTCACCGCATCCTGACCCGTCATCGCATCCACCACGAACAGGGTTTCGATCGGCTTTAAGCTGGCGTGTAGTTGCTGTATTTCCGCCATCATCGCCGCATCTATCGCAAGACGACCGGCCGTGTCAACGATCAGTACGTCGTGATGATGTTTACGGGCAAAGTCCAGCGCCGCAGCTGCGATATCCTGTGGCTTTTGCGAAATATCTGAGGCAAAGAAATCGATATCTAGTTGTGCCGCCAGCATGCGCAATTGCTCGATCGCGGCAGGGCGATAGATGTCGCAGCTGACCAGCAGCACTTTTTTCTTGTTCTGCTCGCGCAGCAATTTGGCCAGCTTGCCGCAGGTGGTGGTTTTACCCGCCCCCTGTAGACCTGCCATCAAAATCACTGCGGGCGGGGTGGTGGTCAGATTGAGCGCATCGTTGTGTTCGCCCATCAGTTTGGTCAGTTCGCGGTGTACCACGCCGATGAAGGCCTGTCCCGGATTGAGGTTGCCGATGACTTCCTGTCCCAGCGCCGCCTCCTTGACCTGGTTGGCCAATTCCTTGACGACGGGCAACGCCACGTCGGCTTCGAGTAGTGCCATCCGCACTTCGCGCATGGCGTCTTGAATGTTACTTTCGGTGAGTCTGGCGTGGCCGCGCAGGTTTTTTATCACACCGGATAGGCGTTGCGTCAAATTGTCGAGCATGTCCGTCCTTGTAGGTAATCTTTGCAAATGAGGTAGAATCTGTGAAGTCTAAAACATCCTGACAAAAAATGCCTAATCTTCTCCTCTCATTCGTCGCTTTTGTTGCATATTCTCTGCTTTCGGTCTATTTCTGGCGCGCCCATACGCGCGGGGAATGCGATGAGCTGTGTCGTGGCACCATAGGTCACTCGATGGTGATTCCCATCACTATGCATGGTTATTTGCTGGAACAGGGTATTTTCTCTGATGGCGGCTTTGATTTGAACGTGTTCAATGCCTTGTCGCTGATAGTCTGGCTGACGCTGCTGGTGTATTGGGTGGCGCGATTCTTTTACCCGATCGGTGGTTTGCAAGCATTGGTGTTGCCGCTGGCCGCCGTGACCTTGTTGTTGCCCGGTGTGTTCCCCGCTGATCATCAGTTGGCGCATACCGATTTGCTGGCGTTCAGGGTGCATATTGCGGTCGCGATGTTGGCTTACAGTCTGTTTACCATTGCCATGTTGCATGCGGTGCTGATTTCACTGGTTGAAAAGCGCTTGCATCACGCCACGTTGCCGCGCGTATTGCGTAGCCTGCCACCGCTGCTAACCATGGAAAGTTTGCTGTTCCGCATGATAGGCATAGGTTTTGTGTTGCTGACATTGACGTTGGCATCCGGCGTGATGTTTTCCGAAGAGATTTTTGGCAAGGCGTGGCAGTTCAATCACAAGGTGTTGTTCGGCTTTATCTCATGGTGTGTGTTCGCCGTGTTGTTGTGGGGACATCGTTTTTACGGTTGGCGTGGCAAAATCGCCGTGCGCTGGACGGTCAGTGGTTTTGCCTTTCTGTTGTTAGCCTATCTAGGCAGCAAGTTTGTTTTGGAAGTGTTGTTACACAGATAACGATAATGTCTGAATGGTATCGTTGTGTCGGTGATGTCGTCACACTTACTTTGCATGTCCAGCCGGGTGCGAAGCGCAGTGAGATCACGGGCTTGCATGGCGATGCACTTAAAATACGGCTGGCTGCACCGCCTGTCGATGGCCGGGCGAATGATGCGCTGATCAAATATATTGCCGGGCTGTTCGAGGTGCCGCAGCGTCAGGTGGAGTTAAAACAGGGCGGGCAATCACGTCACAAATTGCTGGCGATTACCGGCAGTAAAATAGCACCGGAGAGACTGCTGCCGGATAAATAAAAGCCTGCATTCGACATGCTTTCTTTCGACCTTACACAGGTCGTGGAATGAACCGAGGTCACATCAGAATAACGTCGTATTGTTCCTGCGTGTACTGGTTTTCAACCAGCATCGAGATCGGTTTGCCGATAAAGTCGGACAGCCCGGCCAGCGCCTGCGATTCCTCTTCGAGAAACAGATCGATCACTTGCTGGGAACCTAAGATGCGATATTCGCGCGCATCGAACTGACGTGCTTCACGCACAATTTCCCGCAAAATTTCGTAGCAAACCGTCTGAGCGGTTTTGACTTCACCGCGCCCTTTGCAAGTTGGGCAGGGTTCGCACAAAACATGGGCCAGACTCTCGCGGGTACGCTTGCGTGTCATTTCCACCAGACCCAGCGATGAAAAATTATTCACATTGATGCGGGTATGGTCGCGTGCCAGCGCCTTCTTGAATTCATCCAGTACAGCATCGCGATGTTCCTGATTGTCCATGTCGATGAAATCGCAGATGATGATGCCGCCTAGATTACGCAAGCGCAGTTGCCGGGCGATGACTTGCGTGGCTTCCAGATTGGTCTTGAAGATGGTGTCATCGAAGTTGCGCAGGCCGACAAAACCGCCAGTGTTAACATCGACGGTGGTCAGCGCCTCGGTCTGATCGATGATCAGATAACCGCCCGATTTTAAATCCACGCGTTTGGATAAGGCGCGCTCGATTTCCTCTTCGATGTTGTACATGTCAAACAACGGACGCACACCCAGATAGTGTTCCAAGAGTTGCGCCGCATCAACGTTGTAATTTTCTGCAAATTCCAGCATCTTTTTGTGGGTGCTGCGAGAGTCAACCAGCAAACGGGTTGTCTCCTGACTCACGAAATCACGCAAAACTCGCAGGCTGATATCTAGTTCCTGATACAGTAATTGCGGTGCGCTGGCGGTCAGTGAGGCCGATTGCAGATTGCTCCAGAGCTTGTCCAGATAGGCGATGTCGTTGGTGAAGTTTGCATCGTCTTTGCCTTCGGTCACGGTGCGGATAATGTAACCGCCCTTGTGTTCCGGTGGGAGGGTGGCCTGTAGTTTTGCGCGCAGAATGTCGCGCTGCTCAGTCCCTTCAATGCGTTGTGATACACCGATGCGGGTTTCTTGTGGCAGGAATACCAGCAACCGCCCTGCGAAACTCAGTTGTGTGGTGAGACGTGCGCCTTTGCTGCCGATCGGTTCTTTAATGACTTGCACCAGCAGGGACTGACCTTCAAACAGGATTTTTTCGATCGGTTTGGCGGTGTCGCCGTTGTTGCTGTTCTCCCAGATATCCGCCACGTGTAAAAAGGCGGAGCGTTCCAGGCCGATTTCGATAAAGGCGGATTGCATGCCGGGCAACACGCGTTTGACGCGTCCCAGATAGACATTGCCGGCGATACCGCGATTGCTGCCGCGTTCGATGTGTAATTCCTGTACGACACCCAGTTGCATCACTGCGACGCGGGTCTCCTGCGGGGTGACATTGATCAGTATTTCTTCGCTCATGTGTTTTTAATTTTTTTAATCAAGGCGTTAGTATCAACGTGTTTTTATCGGAAAGTTAGCCACACACGCTAAGGAGTGGGGATATCAAAGTGTTTCAACAGCTGCACGGTTTCAAATATTGGCAGCCCCATCACGCCTGAATAACTGCCGGCCAGATGTTCAATGAAGGCGGCCGCATGACCTTGTATGCCATAGCCGCCAGCCTTGTCCGAATATTCGCCGAATTCCAGGTAGTGAGCGATACGTTCGTCGCTCAGTTGCGTGAATCGAACGGTGGAGACGGAAAGCCGCACTTCGACGTGTTCACCGAGCGCGAGCGCGACTGCCGTCAGCACCTGATGATCGCGGCCTGATAGTGCGCGCAGCATGGCAGCGGCCTGCTCAGCGTTTTGCGGTTTGCCAAAAATTTCCCCGTTCAGTGTGACAGTGGTGTCGGCGGCTAACACGGGTTGTAACGTCAACTTGCGATAAGTGAGTGTCGCGTACCCTGCCTGCGCCTTTTCACGGCAGAGACGCTGTACGTAGATTTCGGGCAATTCCTCTTGATGCGGCGTCTCGTCCACGTCTACATGGCGGTGCGTTGCGGTGCGCAGCAGCAGCACGTCAAAATGAACGCCAATTTGTTTGAGCAATTCGCGTCGTCGAGGACTTTGGGATGCAAGGTAGATGCGCGGGTGGTTATTGCTCATGATTAGGCTTATTCACGGTGATAGGGGTGATTGTGCATCAGGCTGTGGGCGCGATACAACTGTTCCGCGAGCAATACCCTGACAAAGGCATGTGGCAAGGTAAAAGCGGATAAGGCCATCAGTTGTCCGGATGCCTGTTTTACTGAGTCGTGCAAGCCGTCCGCGCCACCGATAATGAAGGCTACATCGCGCCCTTCACCCATCCAGTCTTTGAGTTGTGCGGCCAGTTGTTTGGTGGTCGGTGTGGCCCCGCGCTCGTCCAGTGCGATCTTTCTGCAATTGGCCGGCAGCGCGTTCAGGATGCGCTGTGCTTCCGCTTCCATGATTTGCAGCGTGTTCTTGCCTGTGGTGCGGGGTTCCGGCTTGATTTCCAGCAGTTCAATTTTGGCCTCGCGCGGCATGCGCTTGGCGTACTCATTGTATCCTGTCGTGATCCAGTCAGGCATCTTATGCCCGACGGTGACGATGAAGAGTTTCATGGTAAAACGGGTGCGTGCAGCGCGAAATGCTTATTCAGGCAATTTTGCCAGCTTGGGGCGTGCGGCCTGAGCCTTGCTCCACAGTTCTTCCAGATTGTAATAAGTGCGGGTGGCAGGTTGCATGACGTGAACCAGTACTTCGCCCAGATCGACTAGGATCCACTCGCCGCTGTCTTCGCCTTCGCGACCATAGACTTCTTCACCCAGTTCTTTGAGTTTGACGACGACATTGTCAGCCAGCGCCTTGGTTTGACGTGTTGATGTTGCCGAGGCGATGACCATACTGTCAAATAAGGAGCTGAGCTTGCTGGTGTCGATGACGGTGATGTCGGTGGCCTTGATGTCTTCAAGGGCGTCGACGATGGCTTTGATTTTTTCTTCTGGAGTTAGCATGGTGTATATAAATGATGTTGATAAATGTAGTCAGCTACAGTTGCGGGCAATAAATAGCGGATTGTACGGTTTTCTGCGACGCGACTGCGGATAAGCGTAGCAGAGATTTCCAGTTTAGGTATGGCTAATTCTGCAATGCCGCCTGCGGCTTGTTGCGATAAGTAGTCTACGCTGCACAAACGTTCCTGATAATGCTTGCGCAATTGGGCCGGTGCGCTGTGTATGCGCTCCTCCAGCGTAAAGCCCGGGCGGTAACCCACGACGATGTGGGTGAGATCGAGCAACTGTTCCCATTCGTGCCAGGTATGCAGCTGCAAAAAAGCATCTCCCCCCATTAGTAAGCACAGCGGTTGTGTCTCGCCTAACTCGCTGCGTAACTCGCGCAGTGTATTGATTGTAAAGCATTTTATTGTTTTTTTTGCTTCACGCTCATCCAGTACAAAATCAGGATGATCGGCGATCGCCAGTTGCACCATCGCACTGCGATGATGTGCGGTGACTTGCGGGGTATCGCGATGCGGCGGATTCCCCGTCGGGATGAAACGAACTTGTTGCAATCCAGCTAGTTCGCGCATTTCCTCGGCGAGACGCAGATGACCGTAATGTATAGGGTCAAAGGTGCCGCCGAGGATGCCGATGGGTTTCAATGTTACAGCGCCAACCGTCGTATGTCGGATAAAACCTGCGCGAGATAGGCGGTAAAGCGCGCAGCGGCGGCACCGTCGATGACGCGATGGTCGTAGGACACCGACAGTGGCAGCATCAGGCGCGGTACAAACTGTCCATCTTGATATACCGGTTTCATGGACGATTTCGACACGCCAAGAATCGCGACTTCAGGTGCATTGATGATAGGCGTGAATGCGGTACCGCCGATGCCGCCCAGACTGGAAATGGTAAAACAGCCGCCTTGCATGTCGTTTGCGGTGATTTTCTTGTCCCTAGCCTTCGCGCTGATTTCGGCTAATTCCTGAGCCAGTTGCACGATGCCCTTTTTGTCCACATCGCGCAGCACCGGAACCATCAGGCCGTCGGGCGTATCCACCGCCACGCCGATATGGAAATACTGCTTGTAGATCAGGTTCTCGCCATCCAGTGAGGTGTTGAATTTCGGGAATTTTTGCAAGGCAGCAACCACGGCTTTGAGCATAAAGGCCAGCGGGGTGATCTTGATGTTCTGCTTAGCGTATTCCGCACCCAGTTGCTTGCGGAAGGCTTCCATATCGGTAATGTCAGCCTCATCGAACTGCGTGACGTGCGGAATGGTCACCCAGTTGCGATGCAGATTCGCACCGGAAATCTTCTGGATGCGCGACAGAGGACGGCTTTCGATCGTACCGAATTTGGCGAAATCGAAAATTGGCATATCCAGCACCTGCAAACCGTTGCCGCCTGCCGCGCCTCTGGGTTGCGCCAGGGCTGCTTTGACGAACAACTGCACGTCGTCTTTGGTGACACGGCCCTTTTCACCGCTTCCTTTGACCTGACCGATATCGACGCCTAATTCGCGCGCGAAACGGCGTATCGCAGGACTCGCGTGTGCTGAAATCCCCACCGCCCCTCCTTTTTCAAAGGGAGGCGTAACTGGTGCCGCAACGGCTTGAGCTGCAACGGGTGCTGCTGGCGCGGTATCACTACCCCCCTTTAACAAAGGGGCGGGAGGGGGGATTTGTTCGGCGCATTCCAGCACCAGAATCAGTGATCCGCGAGAAATCTTATCGCCGATCTCAACGTGCATCTCTTTCACTACACCGGTATAGGGGGACGGAATGTCCATCGCCGCCTTATCGGTTTCCAGCGTCAATAAGGTGTCGTCTTCGTTGATGGTGTCGCCCACTTTAAACATCACTTCGATGACGCTCACGCCCTTGTAGTCCCCGATATCCGGAACCAATACTTGTTTCATTTCTGCCACGTTTCTCTCCTATAACTCCAAACTGAAAATCAGGGACTGTTAAACAGTGACCGGATTGGGTTTGTCGGGATTGATGTTGTATAGCGCAATGGCCCGGCTGACTTCGGACGCATCGAGCGTGCCCTCATCGGCTAAGGCCTTTAAGGCTGCAACGACAATGTAGAAACGATTTACTTCAAAGAACTGACGCAAATTTTTCCGTGTATCAGAACGACCGAAGCCGTCGGTACCCAGCACTGTGTAGTGCTTAGGCAGGAAGCTACGGATCTGATCGGCGAACGAACGCATGTAGTCGGTCGCGGCGATCACAGGGCCGTCGCGATCCGCCATGCATTGTTCAACGTGGGAAAAACGAGGTTGTTCTTCCGGATGCAGCATGTTCCAGCGTTCGCAATCGATGCCGTCGCGGCGCAACTCGGTGAAGCTGGTGACGCTCCAGACGTCGGAGGTGACGCCGAAATCGTTTTCGAGCAATTCGCCGGCTGCGATGACTTCGCGCAGTATCGTGCCGCTACCCAGCAATTGGACCTTGGGCGCATCATCGGTTTTTCCTTCGGACAACAGATACATGCCCTTGATGATGCCATTCGCTGCGCCTTCAGGCATGGCCGGATGCGCGTAGTTCTCGTTCATCACGGTGAGGTAGTAGAACACGTCTTGTTGCTCGACATACATGCGGCGCATACCGTCATGGATGATGACCGCTACTTCATAGGCGAAAGTCGGATCATAGGACACGCAATTGGGGATGGTGGCTGACATCAGGTGGCTGTGACCATCCTGATGTTGCAGACCTTCGCCGTTGAGCGTGGTGCGACCGGCAGTGCCCCCTATCATGAAGCCGCGTGCGCGCATGTCACCCGCAGCCCAGGCCAGATCGCCGATGCGCTGGAAGCCGAACATCGAGTAGTAGATGAAGAACGGCAGCATCGCTTTGCCGTGGTTGGCATAGGCAGTGGCGGCGGCGATCCACGAGGACATTGCACCGGCTTCGTTGATGCCTTCCTGCAAGATTTGACCGGTCTTGTCTTCCTTGTAGAACATCAACTGATCAGCATCCTGCGGGGTGTAGAGCTGACCCACTTGCGAGAAGATGCCCAGTTGGCGGAACATGCCTTCCATACCGAAGGTGCGTGACTCATCCGGCACAATCGGCACGATCTGGCGACCGATGTTCTTGTCCTTGACCAGTATGCCCAGCATCCGTACAAAAGCCATGGTGGTCGAAATTTCGCGTCCGTCCGTGCTTTTTAGCAAAGAATCAAAGGCTTCCAGATCAGGAATCTTCAATGCTTCCGTTGTAGGATTGCGGGCGGGGACAGAACCCATGACTGCGGTACGTTCCTTGAGATATTTCATCTCCAAGCTGTCTTCAGGCGGGCGGTAGAAATTCAGGCTGGCAACTTCTGCGTCGTTCAGCGGAATGTTGAAACGGTCGCGGAAAGCAAGCAACACTTGCCCTGCCATTTTTTTCTGTTGGTGGGTAATATTCTGAGCTTCACCCGCTTCGCCCATACCGTAACCCTTGACGGTCTTGGCAAGAATCACGGTAGGTTGTCCGGTATGCTTGGACGCTGCCGCGTAAGCCGCATAAACCTTGTGCGGATCGTGGCCGCCGCGATTTAAGCGCCAGATTTCCGCATCTGACATGTCGGCAACCATCTCCAGCAACTCCGGATATTTTCCGAAGAAATGTTCGCGCACATAAGCGCCATCCTTGGACTTGTAGGTCTGATATTCGCCGTCGACCACTTCCTGCATGCGTTTTTGCAGCAAGCCGTTCTTGTCTTTAGCGAACAAGCGATCCCAATGACTGCCCCAGACCACCTTGATGACGTTCCAGCCGGCACCACGGAATACGCCTTCGAGTTCCTGAATGATCTTGCCATTGCCGCGCACCGGACCGTCCAGGCGCTGCAAATTACAGTTAACGACAAATATTAAGTTGTCGAGCTTCTCGCGTCCAGCCATGGAAACCGCACCCAGCGATTCCGGCTCATCCGTCTCACCGTCGCCCAAGTAGGCCCAGACCTTGCGTCCGTCGGTCTGTACCAGGCCTCGATGTTGCAGATAGCGCATGAAACGAGCCTGATAAATCGCCATTAACGGTCCCAAGCCCATCGATACGGTCGGGAATTGCCAGAAATTCGGCATCAGCCAGGGGTGAGGGTAGGACGACAGGCCATCACCTTCGGCTTCCTGGCGGAATTTGTACATCTGCTCCTCAGAGATGCGTCCTTCCAGATAGGCGCGTGCGTAAACGCCGGGGGATGAGTGACCCTGGAAATACACCAGGTCGCCGCCGTGTGTTTCGGTCTTGCCGTGGAAGAAATGGTTGAAGGCGACGTCATATAGGGTCGCGGCAGAGGCGAAACTGGCGATGTGGCCGCCCAGTTCTGATGAGTCGCGATTGGCATTTAAAACCAGCGCCATCGCGTTCCAGCGCATCAGTGCGCGTATGCGATGTTCCAGCTCTCTGTTGCCTGCCGAGCGCTCTTCGTCACCTAACGCGATACTGTTGCAGTACGGTGTCGTGGCGCTGAACGGTACGCCAGCCCCTGAGCTTCTTGCCTTGTCTATCAGTTGTCCGAGCAGAAAATGCGCGCGTTCCGCACCTTCATTTTTCAGTACCGACTCAAGTGCATCCAGCCACTCTTGGGTTTCTTGCGGGTCATAATCGGGTAATGATGCCATCTTTCACTCTCTCACTAAAAGTTATGCTTAACAGAAACTATGCGCGTGTCATCTGTCGGTCTATGCCGGCATGATGTCAGCGATTTCCTTGTGCTGAACAGTTGACTGTTTCTTTTTCTGTCACTAACCACTGGACTTTAACATCTGTCTCTTCTTGTGGAATTTGGTTTACTATTTGTAATGCAAATCCGGCGGCTACCAGCGCGGGTAGTAACCGCTTGCCCTCCGCCTTTAACGGAGCCAGCAATTTGTCGTAAAAACCACCGCCGTAACCTAATCTTGCGCCGTCACGGCTAAATGCAATTCCGGGCACTAGGACGAATTCTACCTCATTTATGTCAATCAGCCGTTCGCAGCGTTGGATAACGGGTTCTCGTATGTTCCATAATCCCGCTGCCAACTGCGTATCTAGGTCTTCTATCAGATATAAATCAAGGTGGTTGGTGTGACGATTCACGCGGGGCAAAACCAGGCGCTTGCCGTCCGCTAATACCTGTGCAATCCATAGCTCGCTGGCATATTCGCTGCCGAAATTCATATAGCCCAGCACCGTTTCGGCTTGCTGATATTCGGGCAAGTTCAACAGATTTTCCGTGACCATCGCGTTGTGGGCGACTCTCTTTTCTACGGGCAATTGCTCACGCAGCAACAAGGTTTGTTTGCGTAAGGTCGATTTTGTCGTTTGCAGCTGGGTGAGCATGACTGGCAAGGGTGGTTTTACCCGAGGAATAGCCTGTAAGCCGGGTTGTCGGTTTCGTCCCAATAGCGGTAGCCCAGGGTGGTGAGAAACTCGCTAAACTCGGTCTTTTCCTGGAGGGGAACTTGCATGCCGATCAGCACGCGGCCGTAATCTGCACCGTGATTGCGGTAGTGGAACAGGCTGATGTTCCAGTTGTGATTCATGCTGTTTAAAAACTGCATTAACGCACCCGGGCGTTCCGGAAACTCGAAGCGGAATAGGATTTCGTCTTTCGCTTCCGGTGCGTGACCGCCGACCAAATGGCGTAGATGTAGCTTGGCCATCTCGTTGTCGGATAAGTCCAGTGTAGGCAACTCATGGCCTTGTAATTTGTCGACCAGTTCGGCTGTTTCAGCCTGATTTCTGACCTGAATGCCGACAAAGACCCGCGCAGCTTTTGGATCGGCGAAGCGGTAGTTGAATTCGGTGATGTTGCGTTTACCCAGCAGGGTGCAGAACTTGCGGAAACTGCCCGGGGTTTCGGGAATAGTCACGGCCAGAATGGATTCACGCTTCTCACCGATGTCGGCGCGTTCGGCGACGAAGCGCAGGCGGTCGAAATTCATGTTCGCACCGCAGGCGATGGCGACTAAGGTTTCACCCTTGAGTCCTTCGCGCGCCGCATAAAGTTTGGCACCGGCAATTGCCAAAGCACCTGCCGGTTCTAATATGGAGCGGGTATCTTCAAACACGTCTTTGAGCGCGGCACAGGTTGCGTCGGTATCCACCAGAATGATCTCATCGACCAGTTTTTGGCATAGACGAAAGGTCTCTACGCCGACTTGCTTGACAGCTACGCCATCGGCGAACAGGCCAACATGATCCAGCGTCACACGTTTTTTAGCCTTGATGGAACGATCCATCGCATCGGAATCCACCGGCTGCACGCCGATGATCTTGATGTCGGGGCGTAAGGCCTTGACGTAAGCTGCCACGCCGGAGATGAGACCGCCGCCACCGATCGCGCAGAAAATGGCGTGGATAGGCTGGGTGCGCTGACGCAAAATCTCCATGCCGATGGTGCCTTGTCCGGCGATTACATCGGGATCGTCATAAGGGTGGACGAAGGTCATACCGTTCTGCTGTTCGAGTTCCAGCGCGTGGGCGTAGGCGTCGGAATAGGAGTCGCCAAACAGCACCACTTTCGCCCCTCGACCGGATACGGCCTGAATCTTGATCTGCGGGGTAGTGGTGGGCATGACGATGACCGCCTTGCAGCCTAATTTTTGCGCAGACAGCGCCACACCCTGAGCGTGATTCCCGGCGGAAGCTGCGATCACCCCGCGCTTTAACTGTTCCGGGGTGAGCTGTGCCATTTTGTTGTAGGCGCCGCGCAGCTTGAAGGAAAACACCGGCTGCATGTCTTCTCGTTTGAGCAGTACCGTGTTGCCGATCCGCGCGGATAAATTCGGCGCGACTTCCAGCGGGGTTTCAATCGCCACGTCATAGACGCGGGCGTTCAGGATGCGTTTTAAATAACCGTTCATGTTGTCGTCGTGTTGATTTGCTTTTCAGTTGTGCAGATTAGCATAACGGGCATGACATTATAAATTTTTCATGCCCGTTTCCCTGAGCGTGTTTGTTGCCGACTTGTCGGCTTTACAAACACGGCCTACTCCTTGCGTGTACTCTGCAATCCTGATGAAAAAACTAGCCATTCGACTAGGCTGTCACAGTACGCCAGCCAAGTCGCTGGTTATCTCCCGCTTGCGGGGAGAGCGTAGCGAGGGGGCGCAGCCATGCAAACGAGCTGCTTCGCAAATTTCATATCAATTGCGTGCTTTATCTCTTGCTAGCCTCGGTAAAATCGGTTCCAATGTGACGCATGGAAAAACAACATGGCATTATTATTCAAACACAGGTGAAATACCTGCCTGATCAGTCCGACGAGTCGGCTGATCGTTTTGTATTCTCATACACCATCAGTATTACTAACCTGGGCACAGTGACATCCAGACTAATCAGTCGCCACTGGGTGATCACCGATGCGTTTAATCACGTGCAGGAAGTGCGAGGCCAGGGGGTGGTTGGCGAGCAACCCCTGTTGCGACCCAATCAGAGCTTTGAATACACCAGTGGCACCGCGTTAGCCACTCAGGTGGGTACGATGCGTGGCAGCTATCAGATGCGCACCGACGATGGTGACGATTTTGAGGTTGAAATCCCTGAATTTGTCCTGAGCGTCCCGCGTGTTTTGCACTAACGGGCATGTCAAAAGGACACACCTAATAATGAAACCCGCCATGCCCGTTCCTCCATCTCAACCTTCCCCCACCCCGCTTGCGGGGGAAGGAGCGAACGAATGCTGGCGCGCGTTTAACGTTAAGTTCCCGCTGCGTTTAGCACTGGCGATGTTGCCGTTTCTGGCGGCGTGTACTGTTGCGCCTAAACCACAGATTGCACTGCCAACCTGTATTCCTGCCATTGTGCCGCCTGTTGCACCGGTCGCTGCGCCGTTTTCGGTCAGCAAGTGGGAAATGTTGCCAGACTGGCATGCCGTCAATTTAAAACCGAGCTGGGACGCCTTTATGCAAGGGTGCCATACGCTGAAAAACAAGCGTGAATGGAAGGACGTATGCGCGCGGGCAAACGACTTGAACAAGGCTGATAATGACGCGTTGCGCGTATTTTTTGAAGAGGCGTTCACACCTTATCAGGTGTTCAATCCGGACGGGTCTGATTACGGTCTGATTACCGGTTACTACGAGCCTAAATTGGCCGGCAGTCGGGTTAAAACTGCGCGCTTTAAATATCCTTTGTATGCTGCGCCGGACGATCTGCTGACCATTGATTTATCTGAAGTTTATCCTCAATTGAAAGATTTGCGTCTGCGCGGCCGGTTGGATGGCCACCGCATCGTGCCCTACTTCAATCGTGCTGAAATCGACGAAGGTCGCGGTGCACTGCGTGGGCGTGAGCTGTTCTGGGTAGAAAATGCGGTTGAACTTTTTTTTCTTCAAATTCAAGGTTCTGGGCGTATAGAGCTGGCGGATGGTCAACTGGTGAAAGTCGGTTACGCAGACCAGAATGGCAGACCCTATATCTCTATCGGTAAAAAGCTGATTGAGATGGGCGAACTCAAGGCGGAACAAGCTTCGATGCAGGGCATTAAACACTGGGCGGAACAACATCCGGCGAAACTGGCGGCGCTGCTGGAACAAAACCCCAGCTATGTTTTTTTTCGAGAATTGCCTGATGGCTTGTCGGCACCATTGGGTGCGCTGGGCGTGCCGCTGACTGATCAATACAGCATCGCGATCGATCCGCGCACCATACCGCTGGGCTCGCCGGTGTTTTTGTCCACCACTTTTCCCAATACGACTGAACCGCTCAACCGTTTGATGTTGGCGCAGGATACCGGTGGGGCGATTCGAGGTGCAGTGCGTGCCGATTTCTTTTGGGGGTTTGGCGATCAGGCCGGTACACAGGCCGGGCGTATGAAGCAGCGCGGCCAGATGTGGGTGCTGTTCCCCAAGGGCGCCGAACCCGCGCTCAACTAAACGATGTACTCGCAGTCTGGAGCGCGACGCTTGGCGTTGCGCTTATTTGGATGGACTCAGGTATTTTTCCAGCTCTTCTGCCGGTAAATAGCCGGGAACCTGAGTGCCATCGGCAAAAATCAGGTTAGGCGTGCCATTGACGTGCATTTTTTTAGCCAGCGCCATGACTTTGTCGGTCTTGGTTGCGCAGGTGCCGCTCGCCGGAGCGATGCCTTTGATCATTAGTTCCTCATAGGATTTACCTGGTTCTTTAGTACACATAATGTCGCGTACCAGATCTTTGGAGTCAGGCGAGAAGATCGGGCCGATGAACATATACAGTGTCACATCGTTGATCTTACTAAGTTCCTTCTCCAATTTTCTGCAGTAGCCACAATTCGGATCGGTGAAATAGGCCATCTTGCGATGACCGTTACCCTTCACACGCTTGACGGCCAGATCCAGCGGCAGTTTGTCGAATTCGATGGCAAATAATTTGTGGCGGCGTTGCTCGGTCAGATCGGTGCGGGTTTTGGCTTCGATGATGTTGCCGTCAAACAAATACAGACCCAGTTCATCGGTATAAACCAGTTTGTCGCCCACCACCACTTCGTAAAGTCCGGAGTAAGGCGTTTTAACGATGTGTTCGAGTTTTCCTATTGTGGGGAATTTGCTTTGCAGTGATTGGCGGATTTTATCGGGTGCTGATTCAGTTTCTATTTTTGAAGGGGACTCATGAGCCGTTTGATTTTTATCTGACGTAGGTTTGTCAGTAGCAATAGACGTAGATTTGCCAGTAGCAATATCAGTTGTATACCTCATGCTGTGATATGTGAATGTCGATTTACCTTCTTTTCGCGCGGCTGTAAAGGCTTTCGAAAATGACTTTTTATTTATATCTTCTTGATTATTAGATGTTTTGTTATTTAATGCGTTCGGTTGAGTATTTGTTGTGGATTCTGACGCATGTGCGTTAGCGAACGTGGTCAGCAGTAATACAGCAAGTAGATGATTAGTTAAATTCATTGAATTCATTTCCAAAATAGTGAAGAAATTAGTTAAAGGCGTGGCGCATCAGGGATTTTTTAAACGGAACGAGGTGATTGGTGGCATTGAGGCCTAGATTGCGCAGGGAGCGTAATATCGGGTCATCGTTGCAGAACAGATTTTTAAGCGCATAGGTGGTGCCCTGCATCGTGGCGATGTCTTCGCGGCGCTTTCTGTCGTAGCGGCGCAAGAGTTGCGCATCGCCGCAATCGTTGCATCCGCCGCGATTAAGCAGTTGTTCCGCCAGTTCGCGGGCATCGCGAAAACCGGTGTTGACACCTTGTCCTGCCAGCGGATGCATATTGTGGGCGGCATCGCCGATTAGTGCGACGCGCGGTGCGCTGACATGGGGCAGCGTCAGCAGGCGTAGCGGGAAGGCTGCGGCCGGTGTGATGACATTCAACTTGCCCAGCGTGCTTAACGATGCCGCATTGACTTGCTCGCAGAGTGCTTCATTGGACAGTGCCATCAATTCGGCGGAACGTTCAGGGGTGACAGACCACACCATGGACAGGCGGTTATCGGGCAGCGGCAGCAGGGCTAAGATGCCGTCAGGCGCAAACCACTGGTGGGCGATGCCGCGATGCGGCAGTTCGCAGGTGAAGTTGGCCACTACGCCGTGATGCTGGTAGTCCACCGGTGCGGCATTTAATCCCGCCTGATTGCGCACCCACGAGTTGCGCCCGTCGGCACCGACTATCAGCTTCGCACTGATTGTGCGTCCGTCCTCCAGCGTGAGTTTGGCGGCCTGATCGCTGATGTCGAGCGCAGCGCAGCGCGCAGGATGGATCAGGTCGAGATTGTCTTGCTCTGCTAAGATTTGCCAGAGCGCGTGTTGCAACAAGCGGTTTTCCAGTATGCAGGCTAATTCCGGTGCGCCCATCTGGTAGGCGGAAAATTCAATTTTGGAATCGATATCGCCGAATACGCGCATTTCTTCTACCGGCGCAATCCGGGACTCATCGAGCAGTGCCCAGGCCCCTGAGTCTTCCAGATAGCGGCGACTGCCGGGACTGATCGCGTAAATTCGACTATCCCAATCGTCAGGTTGGGTCGCATCGCCCAATTGCGGTGCTGGGCCGGCTTCCACTAGGGCTAGTGACAGCCCGCTTTGTTTGAGGGCTGCGGCCAGACTGGCGCCAACCAGACCCCCGCCGATAATCACTACATCGTATTGCGTTGAAGTTTTCATAGGTGCTAATCATAGCGATATTTTCCATGCCTGTCCGCTTGCTTTATAATCTGCGACCCTTTAGGAAATATATCAATGCGCATCGGCCCCTACGAACTCAAAAATAACCTCATCGTTGCCCCTATGGCAGGGGTGACGGATCGTCCATTTCGCATGTTATGCAAACGTATGGGGGCGGGCATGGCGGTGAGCGAAATGGTGGCTTCCAATTCCTTGCTGTACGGATCGGAAAAGACTAAACGCCGCGCCAATCATGAGGGTGAGGTCGATCCGATCTCGGTGCAGATCGTCGGTGCAGATCCGAAAATGCTGGCTGAAGCGGCGAAATACAACGTGGATCACGGCGCGCAAATCATCGATATCAACATGGGTTGCCCAGCGAAAAAGATCTGCAACGTGATGGCGGGTTCCGCCCTGTTGCAAAATGAACCGTTGGTCGGGCAATTGCTGGAGGCGGTAGTGGGCGCGGTCAATGCACCGGTGACACTCAAAATTCGTACTGGCTGGGATAAAAATAACCGCAATGCGGTGCGTATCGCGCAAATCGCGGAAGCTGCCGGCATACAAGCGTTGGCGATCCATGGCCGGACGCGCGCCTGCGCTTACACCGGGGACGCCGAATACGATACCATCGCGGCGGTGAAGGATGCGGTGAGTATTCCCATCATCGCCAACGGTGACATTACCACGCCGGAAAAGGCGCAATATGTGTTGAAATATTCCGGCGCGGATGCGGTGATGATCGGTCGTGCGGCGCAGGGACGTCCCTGGTTGTTCCGCGAAATCGAACATTTTTTGCTGACGGGTAATCATTTGCCGGCACCCGAAGTGTCCGAAATTCACCGTGTGTTGCTGGCGCATGTCGTGGAACTCTATGATTTTTATGGTGAATATACCGGATTGCGGATTGCGCGCAAACACATCTCCTGGTACACCAAGGGGTTGGTTGGATCGGCGCATTTTCGCCATATGATGAATCAGTTAGAAACGCCAGAGGCGCAACACACCGCCGTGGACGAATTTTTTGCGGAACAAGCGCAGCGCGGATTGCAGCTGCACTATCTTGAAGGGGTGGCGGCATGAGTGATTGCGCGATAAACGAAAACGAGATGGCGCGCTATGTGCGTTTGGCGCTGACCGAATACTTTGGTGATCTGGACGGTGAGCAGCCCGGCTGCGGCTTGTACGATATGGTGATGAACTGTGTCGAGAAACCCCTGGTCGAGATGGTGTTGCAGCAAGTGGGCGGCAATCAGTCGCGTGCGGCCGAGATGCTGGGCATCAACCGCAACACCTTGCGTAAGAAAATGTCACAGCACGGTATCGAATAAAAGCAGGATTGAGCTTTCAACAAATTTATTATTAAACGGGAAACATCATGGCAATGATTAAACAGGCACTCATCAGCGTTTCGGATAAATCCGGCGTACTCGAATTCGCAAGAGGTTTAGATGCACTCGGCGTTAAAATTCTCTCCACCGGCGGCACGGCCAAGCTGTTCGCGGATAACGGTATTCCAGTCACCGAAGTGGCTGATTACACTGGATTTCCTGAAATGTTGGACGGTCGCGTCAAGACCCTGCAGCCTAAGGTTCATGCCGGTATTCTGGCGCGTCGCGATTTGCCTGAACACGTGGCTACGCTCGCAGCGCACGGTATTCCGACCATCGATCTGGTGGTGGTGAATCTGTATCCGTTTGCCGCAACTATCGCCAAACCTAACTGTACACTGGAAGATGCGATCGAAAATATCGACATCGGCGGTCCTACCATGGTGCGCGCAGCGGCCAAGAATCACGGCCATGTCGCTATTGTCACCGATCCTGCCGATTACACTTCGGTGCTGGCTGAGATGCAAACTTGTGACGGTGCGGTGTCTGATGCGACCCGCTTCGATCTGGCCAAGAAGGCTTTCTCGCACACGGCAGCGTATGATTCTGCGATCAGCAATTACCTGACCACGGTCAATAACGACGGCTCGCGCGTTGCCTTCCCGGAACAAATCAACTTCAACTTCGCCAAGGTTCAGGAAATGCGTTACGGTGAGAATCCTCATCAAAGCGCCGCGTTCTATCGCGAACTGACCGCGCTGCCAGGCAGCATCGCCAACTACACCCAGGTTCAGGGTAAAGAACTGTCCTACAACAATGTCGGCGACGCAGATGCGACATGGGAACTGGTGAAGACCTTCGATCAGTGTGCCTGTGTGATCGTCAAACACGCTAATCCTTGCGGCGTAGCGATTGCGGATACTCCGCTCAATGCCTACAAGCTGGCTTATGCGACGGATACTACTTCCGCGTTCGGCGGCATCATCGCCTTTAACCGCGAGCTGGATGAACAAACGGCGAAACAGATCACCGACAACCAGTTCGTTGAATTGATCATCGCACCTTCAGTCACCGATGCGGCGCTGGCGATCACTGCCGCGAAGCAAAACGTGCGCGTGTTGATCGTGCCGCTGTCCGATGCGCATAATCAGTACGACTTCAAGCGTGTTGGCGGTGGTCTTTTGGTACAAACACCGGATATCCTGAACGTGCAAGCGGCTCAACTCAAAGTGGTCACCAAGGCGCAGCCAACGGCCGAACAGTTGCAAGATCTGCTGTTCGCCTGGCGCGTCGCGAAATACGTGAAATCCAATGCGATCGTGTTCTGTAAGGGCGGTCAAACCTTGGGTGTCGGCGCAGGTCAGATGAGCCGTGTGGACAGTACCAAGATTGCCGCCATCAAGGCGCAGAACGCGGGCTTGAGTCTGGTGGGATCGGTTGTCGCGTCTGACGCCTTCTTCCCGTTCCGCGACGGACTGGATGTATTGGCCGCCGCTGGCGCTAAGGCCGTGATTCAACCGGGCGGTTCGATGCGCGACGCAGAAGTGATCGCTGCAGCGGATGAACATGGCATTGCGATGGTTTACACCGGATTCCGTCATTTCAGACACTAAAGGCAGGATTCAGGATTCAGGATTCAAAACGGCGCGTCATTCCCGCGAAAGCGGGAATCCAGTTAAATCAAGGCACTGGGCGTCCGCTTTTGCGAAGATGACGAATAAATCAGTATCTACTTAATGTGGAGGTAAGCCGCTGTCATGCCTACGCTTTCTACTTTTTTCGGTATCATCATTCGTATGTGGCATGATGATCATCCACCGCCACATATTCATGTTGAATATCAAGGTTTTGAAGCGCTCGTGAATATTGCCAATGGTATGGTTAGTGCGGGTGAATTGCCGCGCAAGGTGGCGGCTATCGTGCAAGAGTGGTGTTTGGTTCATCAGACGGAATTGCAAAATAACTGGCTGCTGGCTCAACGATTTGAGCCGCTCGAAAGAATTCAGGGAGCCGATCGTGATTAAAATACTTAACGCCCGTTACATTGGTAATTTTACTTTGGCATTGCAATTTTCAGACGGCAGCTCAGGTTGTTTTAACGGGGCTGACTATTTGAAAGACCGTACGGGCAGCTTGCTGCAAGCGCTTAAGAACGAAGCCTATTTCAAGCGTTTTTTTATTGAAGCCGGTGCGTTAAGCTGGCCGAACGGGTTGGAGTTGTCGCCACAGCGCTTGCATGAATTGTGCGCACTCGAAACGGTATAAATTGCAGTAGGTAAGAGCCAGTAGTTGTTCTTACCTCCCGCAAAAGCAAGAATCCAGCGAAGTGAAACATGTTGCTTGATGTTGTGCAGGTAAGAGCAACGCCAGATTTTCAGCTTGAATTGGCATTTCAAAATGGTGAGCAGCGTCGTTTTGACATGCGTCCTCTGCTGACCATGCGCCCGTGAAATTGCATCGCCACTGAACAACTATTCCATCGCGCGGCAATTGCGTATGGAACGGTTATCTGGCCGGGTGAAATAGATGTTGCACCTGAAACGCTGTACGACGATTCTGTGCCGTCGCAAGCATCGATAATATAACTGAAAGGGAATTTTGTTGCGATTTAATCAATTGATTAATAATGTATTTTTTGTTTTCTTGTTCTTGTTGTCGCTGACCGAACAGGCGGTAGCCGAGTCACAAGAATTTAATGATGCACAAATGGCATACGTAGAGAGTAATTATGCAAAAGCTTTACCTATATTCAGGTCGTTAGCCAAAGAGGGAAATGCTCATGCACAATTAAACCTTGGTGTTATGTACTACTTCGGTCAAGGTGTTACTAAAAATTACGAAAAGTCTGTGAAATGGCTCAGGTTGGCGGCTGAACAAGACGTTGATTATGCGCAAGTCAATCTTGGTGGGGCGTACGAAAAGGGAGAAGGCGTTCCTCAAAATTATATATTTGCGCACATGTGGTACAACTTGGCTGCCACTCATGCAAATGAATACCAAACTCCCGCTGCCATTGCGCGCGATTCTTTAGCAAAGAAAATGACACCCGCGCAAATTGCCGAAGCGCAGGAGCTCGCCAGAAAATGCACGGCTAACAAGTTCAAGGGATGTTAGAAATTAAAGTGTCTATATGATCACCGAACAAACAATCCGTCATGCTGCCCAATTATTGGGCGAAGCCGCGAAACCGTCCAGAGTAATTCTGTTCGGCTCCTATGCGCGCGGTGATGCGCAGGAAGATTCTGATCTGGACTTTTTGGTGGTTGAGCCGACTTTGCAGGATAAATTTCACGAGATGGTGCGTTTGCGGCAGGTGTTGCGACCACTTCGTGTGCCTGCTGATGTATTGGTTTGTTCGCAGGCGGATCTCAATCAGCAGCAGGATTTATGCTCCACGGCGGTTTACTGGGCGTTGCGTGAAGGTAAGGTGTTATATGATGTGGCGGCTTGAGTACAGCCCCTGTGCGCCGCCGAAGAGAGTAACAAACAAGCGGTGAATTTGGGCGAGCACTGTTTGAGCACGTGGACGCGCAGCGGATCGTGCGAGTTGCGCAGCCCCGCTTGTTTGTGAATATCGAGGGTACGCCGAAGGCGCGGCAAACCGGGGTCGCCTTCTTTTTGGTTACTTTTTCTTGGCGACGCAAGAAAAAGTAACCAGCCGCCGGGCTGCCACCGGCAGGCACTGAAAATATGCAGCAAAATTTGAAGAGGATATTATGAAAATTTTAGTAATCGGTAGCGGTGGTCGTGAGCACGCATTGGCGTGGCGTTTGGCGCAGGGTGCCAAGGTGCAGAAGGTTTATGTTGCGCCCGGCAATGCCGGCACGGCTCTGGAAAAGGGCGTGGAAAACGTCAACCTTAATAGTGTCGACGAACTGCTCGAATTTGCGTTGCGCGAACACATCTATCTGACCGTGGTTGGTCCTGAAGCGCCTTTATCCAAGGGCGTGGTTGATGCTTTTCGTCGTGCAGGGCTGAAAATTTTCGGTCCGACTAAAGCGGCGGCGCAACTGGAATCTTCTAAGGATTTCGCCAAAGCTTTTATGGTGCGGCACAATATTCCGACCGCATTTTACGAGACCTTCAGTGATGTGACGGCGGCTCATGCCTATATCGACAAACACGGTGCTCCGATCGTCATCAAGGCGGACGGACTGGCAGCCGGTAAGGGCGTGATCGTCGCGATGTCGCTGATTGAAGCGCATCAGGCGGTCGATATGATGTTGTCGGACAATAAACTTGGCGATGCTGGTGCACGCGTGGTGATCGAAGAGTTTCTGGCAGGCGAGGAAGCCAGTTTCATCGTGATGGTGGACGGTAAAAATGTGCTGCCGCTGGCGACCAGTCAGGATCATAAACGCCTGATGGATGCTGATCTGGGGCCGAATACCGGCGGCATGGGCGCGTATTCACCCGCGCCGGTGGTGACGCCTGAAGTGTACGCTCGCGCGCTGCGCGAAGTGATTATGCCGACCGTACACGGGATGGAAAAGGAAGGTCATACATATACCGGATTCCTTTATGCTGGCTTGATGATCTCTCCTGACGGTAGTATCAAGGTGCTGGAATTCAACTGCCGCATGGGCGACCCGGAAACTCAACCTATCATGTTGCGTCTGAAGACTGATTTGTTGACGATGATGGAGCATGCGGTGAACGGTACGTTGGATGCGATCGAAGTCGAGTGGGATAGGCGTACCGCGCTGGGCGTGGTGCTGGCAGCGGCCAACTATCCGGATACTCCGCGCAGCGGTGATGTGATCACCGGACTGCCCGCACGCAGCGAAGAAGATGCTCATGTGTTTCATGCGGGCACGAAACTGGTCGATGGGAAAGTTGTTACCTCGGGCGGACGTGTGTTGTGCGTGACTGCGCTGGGGGATAGCGTGCGCATGGCGCAACGGCGTGCCTATCAGGTGGTCGATGAAATTCATTTTGACGGATGCCAAAGCCGTCGCGATATCGGCTATCGCGCGATTGCGGCCAGAGCCAAATAAACCTTGCCTCCCTACCGGCAGATTGCGGCACATTTGCGGCGTGGCGGGCTGATCGCATACCCGACTGAGTCCTGTTACGGTCTGGGCTGCGATCCGTCTAACCGCACGGCGGTGTTGAAGTTGCTCAGGTTGAAGCAGCGCACTCAACGTAAAGGTTTGATTTTAATTGCTTATTCATATGATCAGCTGACGCGATATCTTCAGCCGATTAATGCGGTGGAGCAAAAACGTTTGAAGGATGATGGCGCTAAAGCAATCACCTATCTGATGCCGGTAAAAAAATCGACACCGCGCTGGTTGCGCGGCTCGCACGATACGCTGGCGGTGCGCCTGACTGCACATCCGCTGGCGCGTCAACTTTGCCGTTTCGTGCACAGCTCACTGGTCTCGACCAGCGCAAATTTCAGCGGGATGCGTCCTGCCAAAACTTATGCACAATGCCAGCGGTTGTTCGGCAATTCGGTGTGGGTCTTGCCGGGATTAGTGGGAAAACGTCGCCAGCCTTCGACTATTCGCGCGTGGCTGGATGGTAGAATCGTACGCAACTAATATTTATTTTAATAAGCTGGATTCTCGCCGCAGCCTGCACCCGAATGGGGTAGTCGGGGGCGAGAATGACTGCGAAACTGGAGAGAACATGAGCGTAAACAGCGCAGCCGTTAAAGAATATCTGCTGGAACTTCAGGAATTGATTGTCGAGCGATTGGAGCAAGTCGACGGCAAGAAATTCATCCGCGATGCATGGTCACGTGAACCGGGTGGAGTCGGGATCGGTGCGGGTGGTGGTATCAGTTGCATACTCGAAGAAGGTAACGTGATTGAACGCGGCGGCGTGGCCTTCTCGCATGTGCAGGGCGACAAGATGCCCGCGTCTGCAACGGCACATCGTCCTGAATTGGCCGGTTGCAGCTGGGAGGCGATGGGCGTATCGCTGGTGATGCACCCTCGCAATCCTTATGCGCCGACCACGCACGCCAACGTGCGCATGTTTATGGCACACAAGCCGGATGGCGAATCGGTGTTCTGGTTTGGCGGCGGCATGGATCTCACACCCTATTACGGTTTCGAAGAAGATGCGGTGCATTTTCATCAGATCTGTAAAAATTCGCTCACGCCGTTTAGTGATGAATTGCACCCGAAATACAAAAAATGGTGCGATGAATACTTCTTTCTCAAACATCGCAATGAGCCGCGCGGCATAGGCGGTATCTTCTTCGATGATCTTTCCGTGCCCGATTTTGACACCGCGTTTGCCATACAGCAAAGCGTTGGCGATCACTTCCTGTCAGCCTATGTGCCGCTACTGGAAAAGCGCATGGATACGCCTTATGGCGAACGTGAACGCGATTTTCAGTTGTACAGGCGTGGCCGTTACGTGGAATTCAACTTGGTAATCGATCGCGGTACGATCTTCGGTTTGCAGTCCAATGGTCGTACCGAGTCCATTCTGTTGTCCATGCCGCCGCTGGTGAAATGGCGTTACGACTGGCATCCGGACGCCGGGACGCCGGAAGCTGACTTATACGATACATTTCTGCAACCCAAAGACTGGGTGTAGCTTTTCGTTTAGTTTGATTTTGAGCCAGGAGATCATATGTCAGGTAAAGATCATTGGGAAAAAGTTTATTCGACCAAATCAACTGATGCAGTGAGCTGGTTTCAGCCGCATGCCGACTTGTCGCTCGATCTCATCAAGGCGACCGGTGTGACGCAGCAGGCGGCGATCATCGATGTGGGTGGCGGTGCGTCGACGCTGATCGATGATCTGGTCTCAGAGGGTTATATCGATCTGAGTGTGCTGGATTTATCCGGTGCAGCACTGGATGCGGCAAGGCGCCGCATGGGGGCGCGTGCTGACAAGGTTAGCTGGATAGAGGCGGATATTACGCAGGCGGTGTTTCCATCGCATCGTTTTGATATCTGGCATGATAGGGCCGTTTTTCACTTTCTCACCGATCCTGCTGACCGGGCAAGGTATGTAAAAACCGTATTACGGTCGGTGAAGCCAGGCGGTCACGTGATTGTCGCCACCTTTGCCGAAGATGGCCCGTTACAGTGCAGTGGTTTGCCAGTGATGCGTTATCGCCCCGGTGAGTTGCATGACCAGTTCGGTGAGGCTTTTGTCCTGTTGAAACATCAAAAGGAACTGCATCACACGCCTTCAGGCGCGACTCAGCAGTTTGTCTATTGCTATTGCCGCAGGATAAACGCTTAACTGCCACCGTCATTAGCGGTCTGTCAGGTGCGCTTCTGCAATACGATAGACCTGAACCAGTTCCCCATTAATGCAGGCGTGTTGCTGATTACTTCAAGGGTGGGCGTATCGGATAGCAGTTCTTCGAAGACAACATCCATCCGGGTGGCCAAACGGCGAGATAAGGGGTTAAGTGCACGGCGCAACGGGGCTCGTTGTCCGGGGCTCAGAAACTTGTCGAGCAGAATGATGGTGCCGCCGGGCTTTAAGACGCGAGTCGCATCGATTAAACATTGCGCCGGGTGGGGCACGACCGAAGTGATCAGGTGCAACACGACGTGATCGAAGTGGTTGTCTGCAAAAGGCAGTGACATGCAGTCACCCAGTATCCAGTCTATATGTAAATTTGTGGCGCGTGGACGGGCGCGGGAGAGCATCGCAGCGTTAAAATCCAGTGCGGTGTAGTGATGCAGCGCGGGCAGCAGCGGCAGATCCAGTCCGGTGCCGATGCCGCTCAATAATACTTTTCCGGCTGCGAGGTTGGGTAGCGCTTTAAGGGAGCGTGTGCGTGCGCCCAGTAATGCGCGCGCAACAACCAGATCGTAGATAGGAGCAATCAGGCTATAGCTGATACGCAGCAGCGGATTGGAGCGATAAGTTTGTGTTTGCATGGCGGGAATCAGAGGTTTGTTTAATGATTTTAGCTCAGATATTTCGTTTGGACGTAAGATGATAGCGAGAAGGGTGTTCGGTGCGGTTGCCGATAGGCTTGATTACAGGTAATATTCCAGCCCTTTCGCTTTCGTATGAGCATTCTTGCAGGTATGGCGACGCGTGTCGTCTTTTTTTGCTTTAACAGGGCGTATGCAATACAGGCACAAAGGGCAGTACAGCGGTTGTATTTGTATCGCGTTTCTGTCCGGCGTAGCAGTTTTTAACACCCAGTTTGATTTGATTGAGGTACACCGTGGTTAATTTGCCGAAGCAACAAGGTTTGTATGATCCGCGCCAGGAGCGCGATGCCTGTGGAGTGGGTTTTGTCGCCCACATCAAGGGTAAAAAAAGCCATGACATGGTCAGTCAAGGCTTACAAATTCTCGAAAACCTGACCCATCGGGGGGCGACGGGTGCAGATCCGCTTGCCGGCGATGGTGCAGGTATTCTTTTGCAAATCCCTGACGCCTTCTTTCGTGCCGAATGTGCGGCGCAGGATCTGGCACTGCCGGAAGCCGGACGTTATGGTGTCGGGATGATATTTATGCCCAAAGAGCCGGCAGCGCGTGCCGCCTGTGAGCAAATCGTCACTGAAAAAGTCAATGCCGAAGGTCAATCAGTACTGGGTTGGCGTTATGTGCCGGTCGACAGCACGATTTTGGGCGAGAGCGTTAAACTGGTTGAGCCTATCGTGCTGCAAGTCTTCATCGGTTGTGGTGAAAATTGCGCTGATACCGAGGCATTCGAACGCAAGCTGTTCGTCATCCGCAAGACCGCAGAACATGCGATCAGCAATCTGCCGAATGAGCTGGGTCGTGGCTTCTATGTGCCTTCGCTGTCTGCTCGCACTATTGTCTACAAGGGCATGTTGCTAGCCGATCAGGTGGGTAAATATTACCCGGATTTGCAAAATCCAACTGTGATCAGTGCGCTGGCACTGGTTCATCAGCGTTTCTCGACGAATACTTTCCCTACCTGGAATCTGGCGCATCCGTTCCGCATGATTGCGCATAACGGCGAAATCAATACGGTACGCGGTAACGTGAACTGGATGGCGGCGCGTCATGCGGCGATGTCCTCGAATTTGCTGGGCGAAGATCTGGAAAAACTCTGGCCGCTGATCGTGAGTGGTCAATCAGACTCGGCCTGTTTTGACAATGCGCTGGAATTGCTGGTGGCCGGTGGTTACTCCCTGCCACACGCGATGATGCTGTTGATTCCGGAAGCCTGGGCGGGTAATCCATTGATGGATGAAGAGCGCCGTGCATTCTACGAATATCACGCCGCGTTGATGGAGCCATGGGATGGTCCTGCTGCGGTTGCGTTTACCGATGGCCGTATGATAGGCGCGACACTGGATCGCAATGGTTTGCGTCCTGCGCGTTACCTGATCACCGACGATGATGTGGTGTTGCTGGCCTCCGAAATGGGCGTCTTGAATATTCCTCAGCACAAAGTGGTCAAGAAATGGCGCTTGCAGCCGGGTCGTATGTTCCTGATCGACATGGAAGCGGGCCGCATCATCGACGATGACGAACTGAAGAGCCAGTTGGCAACAGCGAAACCTTACCGTCAGTGGATAGAAGAATCACGCTTCTTCCTGGGCGATATGCCTGCTGCTATTAGCGAAAACAAGCTGAACGCGTCATTACTGGATACGCAACAGGCGTTTGGTTATTCGCAGGAAGACATCAAGTTTGTCATCGCACCTATGGTCAATGCCGGTGAAGAGCCGACCGGTTCGATGGGTACGGATGCCGCGCTGGCGGTATTGTCGAATAAAAATCGCTCTTTCTACGATTATTTCCAGCAATTATTCGCACAAGTGACCAATCCGCCGATCGATCCGATCCGCGAAGAAATCGTCATGTCGCTGACATCCTTCATCGGCCCCAAGCCAAATCTGCTGGGCATCGATGAAACAGTGCCGATGCTGCGTTTGGAAGTGCATCAGCCTGTGCTATCCAATGACGATATCGCGAAGCTGCGCAATATCGATCAACTCACTCAGGGTCGTTACCGCTCACTGGTATTGGATATCACTTATCCGGTCAGCGCAGGGGCAGAAGCGTGCGCTTCTTACGTCAAGGCCTTGTGTGCAGCGGCCGATAAGGCGGTCGCCGATGGTTACAACGTGCTGATTCTGTCGGACCGCGCCATGTCCAGTGAACGCGTCGCGATTCCAGCCTTGGTTGCCTGCTCGCGCGTGCATCAGCATCTGGTTCAGGCAGGGCTGCGCACCAGCACCGGTCTGGTCGTTGAAACGGGTTCGGCTCGTGAAGTGCATCACTTCGCGCTGCTGGCAGGTTACGGTGCAGAAGCGGTTTGCCCTTGGCTTGCCTTTGAAACAATCGCGTCGCTCAATCTGCCTGCCGGAGTCGATGCCTATGAAGCTAAGAAGCGTTTCATCAAGGCGATCGACAAGGGCTTGATGAAGGTCATGTCCAAGATGGGTATTTCCACCTATCAGTCCTATTGCGGCGCGCAAATATTTGAAGCGATTGGTCTGGATGCGTCTTTTGTTGCCGAATATTTCACCGGAACAGCGACACAGATCGAAGGTATCGGTCTGAATGAAGTGGCTGAAGAAGCGCAGCGTATGCACAAGGATGCGTTTGGTAAGGATCCTGTTCTGGCCAATGCTTTGGCGGCGGGTGGTGAATATGCTTACCGCGTCCGTGGCGAAGAGCATATGTGGACGCCGGACTCCATTGCTAAGTTGCAAATGGCGACACGTACCAACAATGCCTCGACTTACAAGGAATATGCAAAGCTGATCAACGAACAAAGCACTAAGCTGAAAACGTTGCGCGGACTGTTCGAAATCAAGCCTGCCGGTGATGCTGTGCCGCTGATTGAGGTCGAATCGGCGAAGGAAATCGTCAAACGTTTTGTTACGGGTGCGATGTCTTTGGGTTCGATTTCAACGGAGGCACATACCACGCTGGCGATCGCGATGAACCGTATCGGTGGTAAGTCCAATACCGGCGAAGGTGGTGAGGATGCTTCACGCTTCGCGATCTTCAAGGGCGGCGAAATGCTCTCCGACATCATCGGTAAGAGCCGTATCGAAACTGATCGCGAACTCAAAGCGGGTGACTCCTTGCGCTCGAAGATCAAGCAGGTCGCATCCGGTCGTTTCGGTGTGACTGCCGAATACCTGGCTAGTGCGGATCAGATTCAGATCAAGATGGCGCAGGGTGCTAAGCCCGGTGAAGGCGGTCAGTTGCCAGGCCATAAGGTATCTGAATACATCGCCAAGCTGCGTTTCTCGGTTCCGGGTGTGGGTTTGATTTCTCCTCCTCCTCATCACGATATTTACTCGATCGAAGATTTGGCACAGTTGATCCACGATCTGAAGAATTCCAATCCATCGGCTTCAATTTCGGTCAAGCTGGTCTCCGAAGTCGGGGTAGGTACTGTCGCTGCCGGTGTTTCCAAGGCGAAGGCTGACCACATCGTGGTGTCCGGTTTTGACGGCGGCACGGGTGCATCTCCCTTGTCTTCCATCAAGCACGCGGGTACGCCGTGGGAACTGGGTTTGGCCGAGGCACAGCAGACGCTGGTGCTCAATCAGTTGCGCGGACGTGTCGCTTTGCAGGTGGATGGTCAGTTGAAGACCGGTCGCGATGTGCTGATCGGTGCGTTGTTGGGTGCTGACGAGTTCGGTTTTGCGACCGCGCCGCTGGTGGTTGAGGGTTGCATCATGATGCGTAAGTGTCATCTCAATACTTGCCCGGTCGGTGTTGCGACCCAGGATCCTGAGTTGCGTCGTAAATTTACCGGTCAACCTGAGCACGTGGTGAACTACTTCTTCTTCGTCGCCGAAGAATTGCGTGAATTGATGGCGCAAATGGGTATTTGTCGTTTTGTCGATTTGGTAGGCCGTTCCGATCTGCTGGATGTGAAGCACAGTATCGCGCATTGGAAATCACAAGGCCTTGATTTTTCAAAAGTATTCTATCAGCCAAACGTCGCGGACAGCGTGGCACGTCGTCATACCGAGACGCAGGATCACGAACTCGACAAGGCGCTGGACAATGAATTGATCAACCAAGCCAAGAATGCGATTGAAAATAAATCCGCTGTAGTGATCGATAGCCAAATTCGCAACGTCAACCGCACGGTCGGCACGATGTTGTCGCATGAAGTCGCCAAGCGTTACGGTCATGCCGGATTAGCCGATGACACCATACAGGTGAATTTCACCGGTACGGCGGGCCAGAGCTTCGGCGCGTTCCTGTCGCACGGTATTTCCTTTGAATTGCGCGGCGAAGGGAACGATTACGTGGGTAAAGGTTTGTGTGGCGGTCGTATCGCAATCATGCCGCCTCGTGACGCTAAACTGGTTGCGTCTGAAAATATCATCGTCGGCAATACCGTGATGTACGGTGCGACGGCCGGTGAGTGCTATTTCAATGGCGTGGCGGGCGAGCGTTTTGCGGTCCGTAACTCCGGTGCGATCGCGGTGGTTGAAGGACTGGGAGATCATGGCTGTGAATACATGACCGGCGGTATGGTGGTGGTGCTGGGACAGACGGGTCGTAATTTCGCGGCAGGTATGTCGGGCGGCGTCGCTTACGTGCTGGATGAGGACGGCGACTTCAATAAGCGTTGCAATTTGACTATGGTGGCGATCGAAGCCGTTGGCGCACCGGATGATTCCGGTATCCATTTCAACCACCTCAACATGGCGGACGAGCAGGCGTTGCGTACTCAGATTGAGAAACATTTGAAGTATACCAACAGTGAACGCGCAAAGACGATACTGGAAAACTGGTCAGACTATCTGCCTAAATTTACCAAGGTCATGCCGACGGATTACCGCCGTGCGTTGAAGGAACAAGCCGCAGAACAATTAAAGCAAGGGGGGGCTGCATAATGGGTAAGCCAACTGGATTTATGGAATACGACCGCTTGTCAGAGGCGAATTTGCCGGTGGCCGAGCGTCTGGTGAATTACAGCGAGTTTGTTTTGCATCTGAGCGATGATGAGGCTAAGACGCAAGCCGCGCGCTGTATGGATTGCGGCGTGCCGTTTTGTACTTCAGGTTGTCCGATCAACAATATTATTCCTGACTGGAATGATCTGGTGTATCGCGGCAACTGGCGCGGCGCGCTGGATGTGTTGCATTCGACCAATAATTTCCCGGAATTTACCGGTCGCTTGTGCCCGGCTCCCTGTGAAGCGGCTTGCACGCTGAATATCAATAACGACGCGGTCGGCATCAAGTCTGTCGAACACGCCATTATCGACAAGGGTTGGGAGATGGGTTGGGTCGTGCCTCAAGTGCCGGCTCAGAAAACAGGTAAAAAGGTTGCGGTGGTCGGTTCCGGTCCTGCCGGTATGGCTTGCGCTCAGCAACTGGCTCGTGCCGGTCACGATGTGACGCTGTTCGAGAAAAATAGCCGCATCGGCGGCTTGATGCGTTACGGCATTCCTGATTTCAAGATGGAAAAGTCACACATCGATCGCCGTGTTGCGCAGATGGAAGCCGAAGGCGTTACATTTAGAACTTCGGTCTTTATCGGGACTGAGTGTGAAGCGGGCGTGGCTAACATGGCAACAGTAACGATCTCTCCAGAGACGTTGCTGGCGGACTTTGCTGCTGTGGTGTTGACCGGTGGCGCTGAAACGCCGCGTGATTTGCCGGTTCCAGGTCGTGAACTGTCCGGTATTTACAATGCGATGCAGTTCCTGCCGCAACAAAATCGCGTCAATGCCGGGGATGAACTGCCTGAGCAGTTGCGTGCGACGGGTAAGCATGTGGTGGTGATCGGCGGTGGTGATACCGGTTCTGACTGCGTGGGTACCTCAAATCGTCACGGCGCTTTATCGGTTACTCAGATCGAAGTGATGCCGCGCGCGCCGGATCAGGAAAACAAACCGTTGACCTGGCCAAACTGGCCGATGAAGTTGCGCACTTCCAGTTCGCATGAAGAAGGCTGTAACCGTGACTGGGCGATCGCGACCAAGGAATTCATCGGTAGCGACGGTAAAGTTGAAAAGCTGCGTGCAGTTCGCGTCGAATGGAAAGACGGCAAGATGACGGAAGTGGCGGGCAGCGAGTTTGAGCTGAAGGCTGATCTGGTGTTCCTGGCGATGGGTTTTGTCAGTCCGGTGAAAAAAGTGCTGGAAGCATTCGGTATCGAAAAGGATGTGCGTGGAAATGCAAAGGCCGACACAGATGGCTATCGCACCAGCCGGGATCGTGTTTTTGCCGCTGGTGATATTCGTCGTGGTCAGTCGCTGATCGTATGGGCGATACGTGAAGGGCGTCAGTGCGCACGTTCAGTGGACGAGTTTTTGATGGGATCTTCTGTTTTACCTCGTTAAGCGGTGGGAGGCGGGGTTTGCTCCGCAAATAAAATAATAAAGGCAATACATGAACTTCAAACTTAAAAATGATACCTTTTTGCGCGCACTGTTGCGTGAGCCGACCGAATACACGCCACTGTGGATGATGCGTCAGGCCGGCCGTTTCTTGCCTGAGTACCGTGCAACGCGTGCGCGCGCAGGCAGTTTTCTGGGGCTGTGCAAGAATCCTGACTTTGCAACTGAAGTCACCATGCAGCCTTTGGATCGTTACCCTTTGGATGCGGCGATTCTGTTCTCCGATATTCTGACCGTACCGGATGCGATGGGTTTGGGGCTATATTTTGCCGATGGCGAAGGTCCTAAGTTCGAACGTCCGTTGCGCGATGAAGCGGCGATCAAAGCATTGCAGGTTCCTGATATCGACAAAACTTTGCGTTATGTGACCGATGCAGTTTCGCAAATTCGCAAAACGCTCGATGGTCGCGTGCCATTAATCGGCTTCTCTGGCAGTCCGTTTACCTTGTCTTGCTACATGGTTGAAGGCGGCGGCAGCGATGATTACGCTCGCGTGAAGACGTTGATGTACAACGAGCCTAAGTTGATGCACCACATCCTCGAAGTGACGACGCAGGCGGTTATTGCTTACCTGAATGCGCAGATCGAAGCGGGTGCGCAAGCCGTGATGATTTTCGACTCCTGGGGTGGGGTGTTGTCTCACTCGGCGTATCATGAGTTCTCGCTGCCCTATACGCAACGCATCGTGGAAGGGTTGATTAAGGAAAAAGACGGCGTGCGGATTCCTAATGTAGTATTTACCAAAGGCGGCGGTTTGTGGATAGACAGTATTGCGGCAACAGGTTGCGATGCGATCGGTCTGGACTGGACGATGGATATCGGTGTTGCGCGTCAGAAGGTGGGACATAAAGTGGCGCTGCAAGGTAATCTCGACCCTGCGGTGCTGTTCGCTAATCCTAATGCGATCCGCAATGAAGTTGAAAAGGTGCTGAGCAGCTACGGATACGGTGGCGGTCATGTATTTAATCTGGGTCACGGTATCTCCCAGCATACTAATCCTGAAAATGTCGCTGCGATGGTCGCGGCAGTGCATGAATTGAGCCGCAAGTACCACTAGGCACATTGTTTTTAACAAAAAACCGCAGGTGATCCCTGCGGTTTTTTGTTTTTGAAATGAAGGAATGTGATTTATCAGTAATCTATCCATTATATAAATATCCATATAAACAACGGCTCAAAGATTGATTTCATTAATATTACCGAAAAGAGTTGACTGAGTTTTTTTAACCCCTATAATGCGCACCTCTTCACCGGAACAGTGGTTGAAACGAAGCGGGTCTGGTAACG
>TBL_comb47_HYPODRAFT_10000341_pt1 | contig 61887 bp, 81 predicted proteins | sample TroBogypolimnion_40_FD_10682 | JGI IMG/M metagenome (IMG submission 10682)
AAGCGCAACGGATGCACTGCATCGCCTCCTTGAACATGGGATCAGCCGCCATCTCGCTGCGATGGTTATCCATGAGAATGATGTGCAGATCTTTCATCGAGCCGTCGCTGTTGGGGGTCTGGCCGGTGATGATGGACACGTAGCTGGTCAGCAGCTGGGCGGTGGCGCTTCTCGGCAAGGCCTTGAGGATCGGCGCGATATCCGCGAATTTCTCCACCAGTTTCTCGATCCCCACCAGAGCGATATGAATTTTCGGCAGAGAGGTGACGAGGCGGGCATTGCCCTCGTTGGTGACCAAGACGATGGAGCCTGTCTCAGCCACGGCCATATTACCGCCGGAGATACCCATGTCCGCCTTGAGAAACTTGGGCCGCAGTTCATTGCGCGCCACCTTGACCAAGCGAGGAATATCAGAGGAGAGGCGCTCGTTAATTTCCTTGGAAAACAGCTCGGACACCTCTTCCTTGGTCATGTGAATGGCAGGCATAACCATGTGTGAGGGCGTCTGCCCGGCCAACTGGATGATCCACTCGCCCAGATCGGTCTCGTTGACCTCAATACCCGCTGCTTCCAGGTACGGGTTGAGATGAATCTCCTCCGTGGCCATGGATTTGGATTTGACCACTGATTTTACCCCGTTATCCTGGGCAACTTTCAAAATATACTCCCGCACCTTGGCGGGGTCATTGGTGCGAAAAACCTTGGCACCCCTGGCTTCGGCATTTTTTTGAAACTGCTCGGACAACTCCTCAAGATGGGAAGCAGCGTAGTTCTTCAGGGTCGCAATCTTGCCGCGTAACTCCTCGAAATCGATGCCTTCGTAGGCCTTGGCCCGATTGATCTTGTAGGCCTCGGAAAACTTGCCGAGCGCGCCGGTGAGATTGGCATTGTGCAGGGCCTTATCAATGGACTGTTTGAATTGTTGTTCCATCAGTTGGTCCCTCCAAATTCGTCGAAAAAGATGATGATGAGCCGCTCCGGCCCGTGGACGCCGATCGTGAGTACGCGCTCAATATCCGCAGTTCGGCTTGGCCCGGTGATCATAGAGAGGTACCCGATGCCTTTGGGGTCAATCCCGGTCAAGCAGGCGGGCATGTCCGGCCGCAGCGAGCCGGTCGCCACCAGGGCGATGTGGATAGTGGGCAGGGTCGACACCAGCCGCTTATCGATGGCGGTGGCGTCCTGTACCAGGGTGCCGGTGTCGGCCAATGCCCAGTCCATCTGGCTAATGCCAATATGAGCAGTGGCGGCTAGTTCGCGAGTAACGTCAAATTTTAGCCCCACAATGCGATCAAGATCTCGCCGCTCAACCCCGTCCAAGAAAGGACACTTAGCCCATAACGCATAGTGGTGTGGCATGTCAGCGACACCTTCGTCCTGCAGAAACGCACAAATAAAATCGAGTGCCCCAACTTTCGTTGGAAATCGGTGAACTTCAGCGCTGACGCTTTCAGCCTTGGCTATGAATTGCTCGAACATTTCACCCTCCATTTTTTAGTTTAATGACCAGTTAATACACCGCCAACAGCGAGCTCTTCCATTTCAGAGCGTAATTCATCCGGCTGAAGCAGCTTGCTGTTAATTTGTAAGACATATTTATTTTTTTACATTATATGTCAGCCTGCCATCAGTTGTCAACAGCCTTTATATTGGTTATTTTTTTAAAAACATTGACAAGAATAACCAGGCATGGTAATTGGTAAGACAAATAATAGGCCGCACTGTTATCAGACCTAACTGCCGAAATTCCTTTTTAGCCACACCGACCTTTGAGCCGTTGTTCATAATTCCATCAAAAAGGAGGAACCGTTATGCCCTGGATTCAAGCGTACACACCCGCAGCAGGAAGTCTGGGATGGTCGGCGCTCATTGCTGCCGTTCCACTAGTCGTCATCTTCATATGCCTTGCCGTACTGAAGATGAAAGCTCACAAGGCAGCTTTGCTTGCTGTCGCCTCGGCAATCGCCATAGCTGTCACCATCTGGGGCATGCCAGCCAAGCTCGCCGGCCTCGCTTTCGCCCAAGGCGCCGCTTTTGGCCTCTTTCCAGTTTTCTACATTGTCCTCACGACTCTTTTTCTCTACAATATCACCGTACAAGGCGGGCAATTTGAAATCATTAGAGCATCGCTGGCCGGCTTGACTGCTGACCGTCGTATCCAGGCCCTGTTGATTGCCTTCTGCTTTGGCGCCTTTATCGAGGGCGCCGCCGGTTTCGGCACCCCGGTGGCTATCGCTGGCGCCACCCTGGTTGGTCTCGGCTTCCGCCCTCTTTATGCCGCCGGCGTTTGCCTGATAGCCAACACGGCACCGGTCGCTTTTGGCGCCATTGGTATTCCAGTGGTTGCTCTGGCTGCGGTCATGGGATATGACGATGCTGGCATGATGAAGCTTTCTCGTATGATCGGTCATCAACTGCCCTTCATTTCTGTCTTTATTCCTTTCTATGTAATTGTATTAATGGCCGGATTCAAAAAGGCTTTCGAGGTCATGCCAGCCATCTTGGTCTGCGGTGGGACCTTTGCCCTGGCCCAGTATTTTACTGCCAGTTTTGTCGGCCCCTACCTGCCGGACATCACCGCCTCACTTGCTGCCATGATCGCCCTGGTACTGCTCCTGCGTGTTTGGCAACCCAAGGAAAATTATGTATTTGATCATGAGGTAGCTGCCACCAAAGAAGTACATAACTATACCAATGGTCAGATCTTCCGCGCCTGGACTCCTTATTTGTTCCTTACCTTGATGGTGTTGCTCTGGGGCCTCCCCCCTGTCAAAGCCGTCCTTGACCAGAGCAAGATGATCATTCCCATCACCGGGCTCGACAACATGATCGTTAAAAAAGTTTCCACACCTGAGGTTGGATTGCAAAAGATCGTCGCAGTCAATACCGAGATTGACAAACTGATAACCACCCTGCCTCAAACTGATGCGAAACTTGCCAAAACCGTAACCCTGCTCGGTGAGCTCAAGGCTATGGAAGCAACCTTGGCTTCAGTTGAACAACGTCTAACCGGCAAAGGAGCCATCCTTACAGACGAACGGTTCGCTGCCTTTGAACCGATCTTTAAGAAGAACACGGAACTGCAAGATCTGAGCAAAAGCCTCGTCAAAGACAAACTGGTTGATAAGGATCAGTTTAAATCTATAACTAAAGCCCTGACCGACCAATTGCCCGCCAAAATTGCGGCTAAGTACACCTTCAATTTCATGTCTGCCGCTGGTACCGCTATCCTAATCGCCAGTTTTCTTTCGGCCCTGATCTGCGGTGTCGGTTTCGGCGATGTTCTAAAAATCGCTGGCAAGACCATTGTTGACATGCGATTTCCGGCACTCACCGTTGCTTCGGTACTCGGTTTGGCCTATGTGATGAACACCTCGGGCATGACCAACTGTCTGGGCCTGATCTTCACCAAAACCGGCCACTGGTTCCCATTCCTCTCACCACTTTTAGGTTGGCTCGGTGTTTTCTTGACTGGTTCTGACACATCGAGCAACGTTCTCTTTGGTGGTCTACAGAAGGCGACCGCCGAACAGTTGGGCATCAACCCCCTCCTTACTGGTGCTGCCAACACCAGCGGTGGCGTTATGGGCAAGATGATTTCGCCTCAATCATTGGCCGTTGCAACAGCAGCCTGCGGTATGGTTGGCGAGGAAGGCAACCTGTTCCGCTTCACTCTGAAACACTCTCTGTTTTTGACTTTCTTGGTTTGCGTCTTGGTTTATTTGCAGGCCTACTATCTTCAGTGGATGATTCCTTAATCGATTCATTCTTACATTTTTCCAGGAGTCATCCGGGAGATCCCTCTTTCCGGGTGGCTCAGCCTGGAGAATACAATGCGATTGATTCCGGAACGGTCAAACATTTCTGGGCTTTCTCAAAATCAACAGCTTACAGCCAGCGGCCAGGTCAGCTACATTACTATTCCAGTACCTTTCACGCAGGTTAACAATATCAGCGAGTTTGTGGTGGACCTATACCTGGATACTTAGCACTTTAAAATTCAGTTGCATTCTCGCCATAAATTGGATCGTGGCGTTGTGACTATATAGAATTTTTTATACCGGATGGATCCATATGAAATTCAAACCGATTAAACCTAAGAAAATTTCCAGCCAGATAGCTGATCAGATCCGTGAATCAATTCTTGCTGGTGATTTCTCGCCGGGATCGAAACTGCCCCCAGAGCGCGAGTTGGCAGAAATGTTCTGTGTTTCACGTCCATCGGTACGCGAAGCCCTGAACATTCTGGCCTCAACGGGGATGGTCATGTCCTACCAGGGTGGCGGCACAGTGGTACTGTCATTGATGGAAATTCAAAAGGGGAATTCCCTGGGCGATCTGATCAGTACCCAGCGGGTACGAGCACTTGAAGTAATCGAAGTGCGCAGGTGTATAGAATCATGGACTGCCTTTTATGCGGCTCAACGTGCTCTCCCCGAGGACCTTTGCCGCATGAAGGAAATCGTGGACAATATGGAGCGTAACCTTGAAGGTTTAGTGCCTTCGGAGGATCTGGACGCCAACCTCCACATTGTCATTGCTAAAGCAACACAAAATATTGTCTGGCTGCATTTGATGCAGTCGCTCTTTGATGCCTTGAAGGACTTCCAGCAGGGAGTCTGGCGGGCGGTGTACTTAACTGCCGAGGACCATAGGCTGCTCTACGAGCATCACGCTGCAATAGTTACAGCAATCAACGCCAGGGATGCCGAGGCTGCACGCGAAGCGATGATGGGCCACCTTGCCTTCGCCGAACGGCGTAGCCTCGCTTATGTCATTGACAATCTCACCTGATGTTTTGAAACGAACGGGTAGGTAAGATGCCGCCAATGATCAACCTTGGCCGCATCAGTTGCAAAACCGAATGAAATCCTAACGGAGGAGACAGCATGCTTGAAAAAGAGATCATCGAACAACTCGAGGCCGTGGTAGGAAAGAAAAACGTATTGACCGGCAAGGTCAACATGGTGGCCTACAGCTATGATGCCACCGCCGATATGCCTCGGCAGTCACCCGATGTGGTTGTCCTCCCGACCAGCGCTGAGATGGTGCAACAAATCGTCAACCTGGCCCGCACCAACAAAATCGCCATCTATCCCCGCGGTGCCGGCACCAACCTGAGCGGCGGCACTATCCCTTTGAAAAAGGGAATCGTCCTTTCGTTTCAGAAAATGAATGCGATCGTTGAAGTCGACGCCGCCAATCTTACCGCCGTGGTCCAGCCCGGTGTGGTCATCGCCGCCCTCAATGCTGCGGTTGCCCCTCACGGCCTTATCTATCCTCCCGACCCGGGGACGGTCGCCACCGCCACCATGGGCGGCTCAGCGTCCGAAAATTCAGGCGGCCTGCGTGGCCTCAAATACGGGGTAACAAAAAATTACATCATGGGTATGGAAGTGGTGCTGGCTAATGGTGAAAAGGTTCGATTCGGCGGCAAGACCGTGAAAAACGTCACAGCCTACGACTTTTCCAATCTCTTTGTCGGTTCCGAAGGAACACTGGGCATCATCACTGAGTTGACCGCTAAATTGATTCCGGCCCCAAAGTACCGCCGCACCTTGATGGGCGTTTTTAAAACCCTAGTTGATGCTGGTAACGCGGTGGCCGGCATTATCGCTGCCCAGGTGATTCCGGCCACCCTGGAAATCATGGACCGGATGACCATCCGTACGGTTGAGGACTTCGCTCATATCGGCCTACCCACCGATGCCGAAGCACTTCTGCTCATAGAAGTTGATGGCATGTCTGAGGATGTGGTACGTGCCGAAGCCGAAGCGGTGACCAACGTCGTTACCACTAACAACGGTGACCTCAAAACCGCCAATACCGATCAGGAACGTGAGCAGCTGTGGACTGCCCGCCGTAATGCCCTGCCTGCACTGGCATCGCTCAACAATACTGTTGTCCTCGAAGACGCCACGGTACCCCGTTCGCGTATCACCGATATGCTGATCGCCTGCGAGGCCATCGGCAAAAAATACAACCTCACACTTGGTACCTTCGGTCATGCCGGTGACGGCAATCTTCACCCCACTATTCTCTGCGATAAACACAACAAGGAGGAGATCGCCCGCGTCCACAAAGCGGTCGATGAAATCTTCCAAACCGCCTTGAGTTTCGGTGGCACGCTTTCCGGTGAACACGGGATAGGTATCGCCAAAATGAAATACCTCGGCGACGAACTCGGCCAAAGCGGGCTCAACCTAATGCGGAGCATAAAGGAAGCGCTTGATCCCGAATATGTCCTCAATCCAGGCAAATTGGTACCCCTGACGGAGACTTGATCATGGCAATGACGAAAACCTACCACGATGACCTTGCCATCATCCGCAAGGAACTCGACAAATGCATGAAATGCGGCAACTGCATGGCTGTTTGCCCAGTCTACGGAGCTGACAAGGTCGAAACCTCAGTCACCCGATCGAAAATTGCGGTTGCCGAAGCAGTGCTTGAAGGCGAATTGGAGCTCGACGACCCGCAGGTCTACGAGATGCTGTTCAACTGCCTGGTCTGTAAATCTTGCATGACCAACTGCCCTACCAAGGTCAATTTCGACCGGATCATGCTGGCGCTGCGAGCCGCCCTGGTAAGGAAGAACGGCCTGCCGTGGCTGAAGAAAATGATCTTTTCGACCCTTAAGCACCCAAAACTTTTCGATGCCGGAATGCGCATCGGTGCGGCCGTTCAAGGTCTCGCCTTCAGGGGGGACAAGGGCGGCAAAGCAATCTCGCCCCGTTCGCCTTTCGCGTTAATGGGTGGCGCCATCGGCTTTGATGCTGAGCGACAATTGCCGAGCCTGACTGTTACCCCTCTACGTGAACGTGTACCCGAGGTGGTGAAAACCGCCAACAGCACAATGAAGGTGGCCTTTTTCACCGGTGACTCGCTCAACTATTTTTATCCGCAAGCGGGCATGGATCTCATCGAAGTACTGACCGCCAATGGGATCGAAGTTCATATTCCCCAGGAACAAAACTGCTGCGGCGTGCCGGTGTTGGTCCATGGCGACATCGAAACCGTCCGCACCCTTGCCCGCAACAATATCGATGCCTTTGATCAAACCGGCTGCGAGTACCTGATAACCGGCTGCGGTTCCTGCGGCGGGGCCTGGCAGCACGACTATATCGAAATCATGGCTGCAGACCCAGTTTATGGTCCCAAGGCGGCGTACTGGGCAAAACGAACCTATGATATCTCAACCTTTCTTACCCGAGTGATCAGCTTGCGGCAACCGAAAGGCCGGATCGAGCGAGTGGTAACCTATCACGATTCTTGCCATCTCAAAAAAACGATGAAGGTATTTGCCGAACCCCGTGAGATCATCAAAGGTATCCCAGGTATCATTTTCAAGGAAATGGCAGCACCAGATGCCTGTTGCGGCAGCGGTGGTTCCTACGTGCTTTCGCACTACGAAACTGCCTCAATCATCGGAAGAAAGAAAGCTGAAGATATCAAGCAAACCGAGGCGGATACAGTTTCCGTCGGTTGCCCGGCATGTATGATGCAAATCCTTGACACGGTCCACCGCAGTGGCGGCGACCAGGAGATTGTACACTATATCTCTTTGCTGGCGGAATCGTATCGCATGGAGAAGACATCGGATAGTACCACAAAAAAATGAAACCGGTCCCCAAGCAATATCTCAAGTCTATTGGGTTTTGTTACTGCCTGGCCTTATCGGTAACTGTGTTGGTGAGCGCAGCCATACTCAGTGTTTGGTGTTTCGGTCGGAGCAATCGACACAGCACTCGCCCAACAGCATTTATGCAATGTTCTGGCCTAGCTGGATCTACTTACACTTGTCCAACAGGAAACCTTTAACCTACCTGGATGGACGAGTCGAAAGTCGATTGTGGGATGCTTCAAAATTCACTGTTACCTCTAACGTAATGGGCAACCTCCGTTCACGCCCTGAGTATAGATCCGGCAATTGGCAAGCTCGAAATATCAACAAGGTGCACGTCAAAGTTATCAACGTACCCTAATCATCCTTATACCGGACACTCAGGAACCAATGCCAAAAGGTTGCAGCCCGTTCATGCAGTCAACTCTTCCTTCTCGACAATGATTGGACGAGACTCTTGCTGAAGAAGTGGCTCGACAACTGATGAAACATGATGCCCTGGGGGCTCATGCACGAGACGAGATCAGGATCACTACCGAATTAAGTGCACCGCCAATCCAGGCGGCCTTTTATTCAGCTGCTTCATTTTCTATGGGTGCGGCAGTCCGGTTGCGACAACCATAATAGCTCCAGTTTCTTTGCTGCTGTGGCTTGTCCCTATCCAAAAGCGATCGGTCTGTTAAGTGTGCTTTAGGAGGGGTTGCAGCTGCCACTGGGGGTTCGCCAATCCTACGTGGAGCCGTAAGGGTATGTTTCTGGGGCTCGGTAGCGATGGTGATTACCGCTGCAGTCGGCAAGTTCTTCGGGGCTACAATATAACTCGACAAACCCCACCCTGTGGATAGATACTATGATTATGATCTATGTCGGCAATGATGGCCCCAAACAGTGCGTGACCCTTAACCAAGGGGTTATTACGATCAATAGTGTCCTTGAGATTGACAAGACCGCGGAAGACTCAATTAGGGCCTGCTACAGCATGGTCGGCAACGACCCTGAGCATGGAGACCCCGATTACAACGTCGCCATGGCGTTGATACAACAATTTGGAGGGAAAGTTCTAAAGTATGAACCTGAAATCATGTAAGGGAGGGGCGTTCAAAACCCTGCAGATAAATTACATGCTGCCGGGCATGAGTCGGAAGAGCTGATGAAGACTTTTGAGTAGAAAACACCCGGACCGACTGTGCTAGCCAAACGGGAAGGACAAAAACTATGAGTACACTCTCCAAGGAGGCCACCATGAAACCTAAAGTTTTAGTAACCCGAATGATTCCCCGCGCCGGTATCGAATTGCTGGAAACCTACTGCGAGGTGGAAATCAATACCGAAGACCGAACCCTATCCAGGGCTGAGCTCCTGGATAGGGTTCGGGATAAAGCTGGGGTACTCGGACTGATGGCTGACCGCATAGACGGTGATTTTTTTGACGCCGCTCCCCATCTGCGTGGCTATGCAAACTATGCCGTGGGTTATGACAATATCGACGTGCCCGAGGCGACCAAACGGCGTATTCCAGTTTCCAACACGCCGGGAGTGTTGACCGACGCAACAGCCGAATTGGCCTGGGCCCTTTTGTTTGCCGTTACCAGACGCGTTGTGGAATTGGACGCAGTCATGCGTTCCGGACAGTGGAGCGGCTGGGGGCCAATGCAATTTCTGGGAGCCGATGTCTGCGGCAAAACGTTGGGCATTGTCGGAGCTGGACGGATAGGTACGGCCATGGCGCTGATGTCTAAAGGGTTTCGCATGCCTGTGATTTATTCTAACTCTTCTGGCCGCCGAAATGAGGTGCTGGAAAAAGAGCTGGGTGCGTGTCTGGTGTCCTTTGAGGAACTTCTGGAGCGTTCCGATTATGTCAGTTTACACGCCCCCCTCACGCCGCAATCAAAGCATTTGTTTAACGCGCAGTCTTTCACGCGCATGAAGAAGACAGCTATCCTGATTAATACCGGTCGTGGACCGTTGATCAAGGAAGACGATCTTGCCCAAGCCCTTAAAATGGGTACCATCTCCGGGGCTGGGCTTGACGTGTACGAATTCGAGCCGCGTATGGCTGAAGGTTTGGCTGCACTGCCAAACACGGTCCTGCTACCGCACATTGGCTCGGCTACCGAGACGACCCGAACGAACATGGCCACTCTAGCTGCCCGAAACCTGTTGGCCATGCTCCGCAACGAGCGGCCCGAAACCTGCCTGAATCCTGAAGTTTTGGCACCATGTTGATCACCAGAGCTGACCGTTTGACTAGAAGAAAACCAGAGGAGGTTGCTGAAGGTGCTTGAATGGTTGGAAAGGCAGATAGAGGCGAATAATTATAGCGCTATCTATGAACGGATTATCCAGGATGATTCGCTCCAGGATTATTGTCAGATGGTGGCGAATGCTGTCTATAATCAGATTGATGATCCTGACGGTGATTGTGACTTTTGTCTGAGCATCATACAGGCAATGCTATTTAAAAGGTGGCAGTGGAACTGCCAACGGACAGATATTCTTCTGTTGCTACCGTTGCACCGCCAATTGAACAGGTTAAATGTGCCCGTCACGGAAAGAAATCAATATTACACCTCAGATGATTGCGTTGAGGCTGCTATAACCTTAGGTAATGTCATGAGAATGCGTGATCTCACAGGGTGCAAGGGGCGAGAGTGACAGGTTATGCGCTCAAACATTCGGGGATGGAAATGAACAAACCGTATAGTCCATAACCTGGATTTACAACGCGGTGGCAAGAGCAGTTGCCATACTAAGCAGTTCCTCACCATCTTCCAAGCCGTCTACTAATCGTTTGGATATATTTGCATATCCGACCTGAGCTCCTGTAAGTGCGCCGGTAAGTATAGCACGAGCTTGGTTCTGGCCACCACCATTTATGGCATGGAGCACCGCAGACTCAAAATTGTTAGAAAATCTTGCTGCAAGATAATAGGCTGCAGGAAGCTGATGATAAATAGCACACGGCATTCCATACACGAGTGATACTTTCCATGCAGGCTCGATATGAATATCTGGATCGATAGCAGCTGCAGCCATATATGATGGGGTGAGCAAAGCATCCGGTGATGCAAACAGCCCTGCCCTGAGAGGATCAGGATCTCCAGGACGAGGAGGCCGCAAGTTGTCCCTAGTTACAGCATGAAACGGCAGTTCTCCTTTTTTAACCAATTTCATGAGTTTATCAGAAAGCTTGGTGTCGAGTTTATGACCTTGGACCAGCAGGCCTAAAACCGATCCGAATGCCACAGTCATAGACACAACAACATCATCAGTCTGGGTCAAAACAGCATTTTGAGCAACAGCAGCGGCAAGATGAGAAGGTTGATTAGCATACCGAACAGCGATGGCTAAGGTTCGTTCAATAGCTTCAGTAGTATCGGCATGGCCACCAACTTGCCCCCAAGGTAGATTCAACCCTACCCGCCGCCGCCATGCCTCACGGATAGATTGGCTGGTATAAAAGCCTGGCCCATTGACTGGTGTACCATCAAGTAGAGGAAATAAATCTTCATCCATCCGGCGACAAAAGTTGGCCTCATCATATCCGCCACTTTCAACAAGAGAATGGACCATGAGAGATAAGATATACCCTGCCTGAGAAAGTTGCCCGGCCGCCAATCCATCATGGTAACGTCCAGGTTTTGGAGTGGTATATGTGTCTATCCAATCGCCATAATCCTGACGCAGTTCATCTAAATTATAATACCAATGCGGACCTACCCCCAAGGCATCTCCTATAAAGGCTCCCATGATAGCGCCAATGGCACGATCCTTTAGTGCATTCAACATACGCTTGCTGTAAGCTGACACATAACCCCAGAATTTCTTGCACAGAATACAAGAAAAATTAACAACGACATATTTGCCCGCCTTTTCTCATCTTGCTGACAATCAAGCTCAGCCATTTCACACAAACGACGACCGCAACTAATCACCCCAAAGAGTAGTTTTGACAATTTGGTTTTGCATGTTTCCAGCCTTCGTTGCACAAACGAACGTTTGCGCAATCAGGAGTGGGTTCCTGTAAACAAAGGCATTATGTGTTTCATAAAACTATTGCAAATATGAAGGCATTGGCAACAGATTTGTGCAACAGGAGGTGGCGCTATGCTTATAGGGTACGCGCGTGTTTCAACTCAGGATCAAGACGCGGCGGCACAAATTGCCGCACTGGAAAATGCTGGATGCAAAAAAATATATCAAGAGAAGGCTTCTGGCGGCCGATGGGACAGACCGGCATTGCATAGCCTGCTAGAGCAACTGCGCGAGGGTGATGTGCTGGTGGTTTGGAAGCTTGACCGCCTGTAACGTTCTCTCAAAGACGTCTTGACCCTGATGGAAAAAATTGATCGGTCGAGGGCGGGTTTCCGCAGCTTGACCTAGTGATTGACACGACCTCACCCGGTGGCCGTATGATGATGCAAATAGTGGGAACCTTTGCCGAGTTCGAACGAGCGATGTTGCGAGAACGCACTCGCAACGGTCTGGATGCTGCACGATCACAAGGACGTATTGGAGGTCGTCGCCCAAAACTTAAGCCCCACCAGCAACAAGAAATAGTCAATTTGGTCTATTCTGGACAGAAAACTGCGGCGGATGCCGCCAGATTGTTCAACGTCCATCCAGCGACCGTGTCCAGACTTCTGCAGCGAGACAAGATCGGTTTTACAAAATAGCCAAGATCTGGTTACATAAACGTTCGTTTATGCAACGAAGACTGTAAACGTGTGGAACCCAATTATCAAAGATGCGATTTGGTGCGATAAATTGCGGTCATGGTTGGAAATAAATGGCTGAGAGTGATCGTTAGCGAGATGATAAAAGGCAAAAGCGTCGTTGTTAAACTAAACTACCACCAGTTTAAGATTAGGGTTTTCTCATTATTGAAAACTGAAACAGCCCAGCATCTTTTGCTAGGACGCTCAGGTTTTCTATTCAACAATATGGATGTCCGAACCTTTGAGGGCATATCGTAAATCCAATACCCTCCCGCTGCTTATTGATCCGAGTGTTAATCACCCGAAAAAGGTCAAGCTTTAGTGCTAAAAATGAATTTCACCTAATTACTATAAATTATAAAGATTAGCATTAATCCAGCATGCAACTTTTATTATTAGCCTTTAAACATTCAAGATCAGAGACAAGCTTGTATATTATTGTATTTGAGCTAAATTCATTAATTTTATCATTATTATCATCAATATTTTTAGCATGTTTACAAGCTTTCTTCAACATATCTTTCAATTTTAAAAAAATACGTATATTTCCTTTTTCATATTCAGGCATGTATCTTTTAAGATCTGCAATAACTTTAGCACAAACTGATCCGACACCAGTATAATAATATTTTGTAGTACATATGTAATGGAGCAAAATCCAGAACTCGAAACAAGGAGTTGATACAACGGATTTTATAAAATTTCTCTTTCCGAGCCTCGTACGTTTGATCACGTCGAGAGCTTCATGATAATTTTGATGCCGATCCCTGTCTATAACACAATATATCCTATTATACTCTTTGCCCTGCTCTTTGCATTTTCTGTATGTCTTTAATGCGCAATCAACCACGCTTCGCGGCGATGAACCCGCAGTATTATCGGCAACCTCAACATTTGCTGTATTCAGCTTGAGCTCATCAATTAATGCATTGAAATAGTTAACTTCTGTCTTTTCTCCCTCGCAGACTATAAGCACCATATCATAAGGATCACGCCTCGCTATCATCCTTTTATGTGATTCCATCTTACGCGCTTTGCGCATGTGGAATAATTTGTCGTTTCCAGCCATTAGAATTTCACCTCACCAATATATGGCAAGGCACCGTAACGACCTTGCAGATATCCTTTCTCTAACGCCTCGCCTTTGCGAGGTCTAAAATCAGATAAAGAATAAAGCTGACTTGAATTATTGTTATCTTTTTCTATAAACCACACTTGATCCCTACGAAGAAACCTTTGATCAAGGATCGTGGTATCATGGGTTGAAAATATTAGCTGACCATTAGCCTTATTTGAATTAGAGCTTTGAACTAATTTAAGAAGAAAACGAACCATATGAGGATGAAAACTATTGTTCAGCTCGTCAACAAATAATACGCGACCACTATTCAGAAGGTCAAGCCAAGGCGCAGCATAGGCAAATAATTTTTGAGTACCGTCTGATTCTTCCTCTAATTGGAAATAGGCACTATCATCAGAATGACCCATCTGATGTTTCAACCTGACACTCTTTATTGTTTTCCCAAGCAAATCTTTCTTTATTAAATTTTTAAGATCTTGAGGCATTCCATCTGGAAATTTAACCTCTTCTTCTGAAATCTTCCTTTCTTCAACATCAATTCCAGTGATATTTATATCAGCATCTTTCATAAACTTCATAATTTCTTCTTTATCTTTATCATTCTGACAGCTATCAATTGTAAAACTTGGATCAAGCATTTGCCCATGACGTATAACAACAAGCGATTTAAACCAAAGAAAAACAGGTTTTAACTGTTCAGAGTTAAGCTGTACAGCCGTAGAAAGAAAAAGGGCATTTGATCGGGTGTTATCTTCCCAGGTTTTCTTTGGTCCGATGAATTTACTGCCAAAATACCAATCCTCTTTTTCCGTCTCCGGGTTAAAGGAGCGCTCAAACCAACGTTGAGGCCGATTTCCAGGATAAGCAAAAAGCCATTCGTGAGTTACCCGTGATTTCGTACAAGCAAATCCATATTGATAACGGATACCATCTTGAATGAAAAAAACCTCAAACTCGCTTGGCAGCGAAGGTCCTTCTGTATGAAGCCGGAAAGGTTCTCGCTCAATTGGTTCACCTTCTTGACGTTCTTTCGAAGAGGCCAAAACGAAACGTTGCATAAAATCGACAGCTGCAATCAAATTACTTTTACCAGCTCCGTTGGAGCCATATATTACTGCTGACCTTAACAACCTTGGCAACCCTCCCAAGGGAGCTTCAAAGCTATTCTCCTCTTGCAAGTCTTTAGTCGGACCTGCAGTCATATTGAGGGTTTGGTTTTCCCATAACGAACGGTAGTTTTTAACATTAAATTCGATAAGCATAATGCCATCCTTTTTAAACTTTAACTAAACGAAAAGGTTGCAACTCTTTGAAAAAAATAAAAAAGTTGATAGCACTTCGCATGCCACACTACCGATGGATACCATTATCTCTCCACGCGGACATACCGGAATGGTGGACTTTAGCCTGCAACAGATTCAACATCACTATAACATCGAAAGACAAAACTGCATAAACTTTAAATACGTTTATCGCAATAAAAATGCATTTTTAATCTTCAAATTAAGCATTAACTCGTTTTTAGATTAATGCAATGTTACCTTATGTCACTATCGGAAATTACTACCCGATCCGTTTCGTTAAGGGATTCAAAACTGATTGGATGTTCCCCTATTGACTGTTTGTGTTAACGGAAAATGAAAAGGGCGCGACCATCTAAGTTCTGTTTCAGTTACCTCCCAGCCAAAATGCCGAGATTTTTTCTGGAAAGGCGATGCCCGAGAGATTGATTATTACGGCAATCAGTTCTGAATCAACAACTCAGTCCGCACCTGCGACCGACTCCCCTCTTTCTTGCTCATTGAGTACTTCAACTCAACCTCTTCGATCAAAAAACGCTCAAATATTTTCCGGACCTCGGGCGTGTCGTTGATGGTCATCAAGAATCGGCCTTTGATGCCAGCCAACACCCCAGCCAGGTCGTAAAAATCCTGCTCAACAAAGTTGTGGGCATAGCCGTCAATCTTCCAATACGGAGGATCAAGGAAAAACAAGGTGTGCTCTCGGTCGTAGCGGGGAATCAGATCCCGGAAGTCGAGACATTCGACCATGACATGGGCCAGCCGGATCCAGGCTTCTTCGAGGAGTTTTTGCAAGGTGAACAGATTGAGCCGGGGAATACCAGTAGTCGAGGTACCAAAAGTGCGACCACGGCTGCGGCCCCCAAAACACATCCGCTGCAGATAAAGGTAGCGGGCGGCCCGCTGTATATCGGTGAGGGTGTCAGGGTTGACCTGCATTAGCCGATCAAATTCATCTCGCGAGACCAGGGCGTATTTGAATTGGCGATGCAACTCCTCGGGATGATGCTTGACCGTGCGATATAGGGTTATCAAATCTCGGTCGAGATCATTGATGACCTCGGTTCCACGATGCAAAGGTCCCGGTTCCTGAGTAGAGGGCGGCGACAATTGTCAGACTACCAGTGCCACTATCATAGGCGGTGACAACCCCGGCCATCCAAGTGGTGGGGGACGTTGTGTAGGCAACGTTGACAAACATGCCGACGACAATGTTTTTGCCGGTCTGGATGGTCAAAGTTTTGCTACCAGTTCCCACCGCCAGGCTCGTGGTGCTGGTGGCTGATGTTCCGGGGGCCATGATGGCCGTCGCTGCACTCGCGGCGGTCTGGTCTGCTGTCGTCTGCTCCCACGCTGCCAGAGCGTTTAGCTCATTCCTGAACGCGGCCAGGGCGGCAACAAAGGCGTCAGCCAAGGTGGCAAACGTATCCGGAGCGTCGGTTCGTTGTGGTTGCGTCGGCAAGGCCGAGATCGGTGGATAGGACATAAAATCTCCTTAAATGAGTCCTTCGATTTCCAGACTACAGTCAGACAATACCGGGCCGGAGATAATGATATTAAAACTGCGGTAAAATCCGTAGACGATCGTACTCTCGTAGAGTGGCTCCCCCACCCAGACCAGCGGAGTTGCCCGATAACCAGCAAGCAGCCGCTGGGTTTCATCCACCTCGTTAGAGAGAAGTTCCAGATCGGCGGTGAGCAGCTTGGCATAATCTCTGACCACCAGGGTCGTGTTGCCGAAGATGTCTTTTTCTTTGCGGGAGTAATCCAGGATAGAGACCTGCGGTGACCACTTCGTATTGCCCAGCGATTTTGCCATACCCACGACCAACACTCCGCAGGCCACAGTTTGACCAGGGTGAGAGAAAGAGATGGTGATGGCGGCATTCCGGTACCCCGGCAAATCCAAAAGGACCAGATAGGACTTGGAGAAAACGGGCTCGAAAAAATAGGCATACCAGTCGGTAATGACGGAACTCGAAGTCATGACCACTGTGCGGGAATAGCCGAGAGCCCGTCTGGTCGAATCGACTGTATGACTGTTTCTGAGCATCCAAATCCGTATTTCGGTTGAGTTCCTCATCCCAGCTCCTCTTCTATCTTTCGCATCCGTTTCCGCAGTGTCTTCGTTTTGTGATATACTCGTGCCCATTCAAGCAGTTTCACATCCTCACCGTCGATCGCCATTCCGCCAAGGGCTGCGATCATCACTGCCATCGGCTGTATCGTTCCCAGTGCCGCGCAAAGTAACGAAAGTCCTTTGATGCCAGGAACCCGGCTGTCATCCTCGATATTCAGCCATTTTTCGAACAGGTCTTTGCTCACACCAACCTTGCCGTTCAAAACCATGTTTTGGCGCTTTGCCAGCTCGTTCATTCGATCAAGAATCTGATCCCGTGATTGACCGGAAGCCTTTACCGACTGGTTCAAGGCATCTTTCACATCGCGGACAACTGTATGAAGCCCGGAATTGCTAAAAATTGTGAGCTGGGTAGGTGCCAATTCTGATACTCCTGTCCGCCGCTGTGGCACTTTATGTCCAATATTTTGTGACAGGCGGACATTGAAAAAACTCGCCTGCCCTGATACGATGCATATAAGAAACTATTGTTTCCTATTACGGATAAACTAGCACCCGAATAGGTTCAATGTCAAGCCCCAATCGGGTGCACAACGTTTTATCCACCAAGTTTTTAACCCATTCGGGGTAAATATAGCAAATTCAATAGATTGCAAACGTTGTGCAAGAGATGCTCCGCGCACAACGTTTGCACAACGTTTAGCTAAAAACGTTGTGCATCCAAACGGGGCTTTTCGGGACAAAAATATGGCTTTAGCTGACAGAATAAGAGCCGTTCGAGGGCAAACAGTTGCAGCTGAATTTTGTCGTGTAGTTGACGTTCACAGAAATACCCTTGCGAGGTATGAATCGGGAGAGAGACTGCCAGATTCTGGCTTTCTCGAAGCTGTTTGCAAAGAATTCAAAGTTAATCCAGCTTGGCTCTTGACTGGAGAAGGCCCAATGTTCAATGAACAGAGGCCAATCTCTCAAGGGACCTTAACTATTCAAAATGACAGCCAGGAATCGAAGCCTATATTTCGAGATGAAAACGGCCAGATCGTCATACCTAGGTGGAATAACCCTGATCCAGAAATGTTTGATTACGTTCCCATGGCGGAAACGCAGTTGTCCGCTGGTGGGGGAGCCTTTGTTCTTTCAGAAGAAATAGTTGGATATTATGCTTTTAGAAAAAGTTGGTTGAGCAGAGTTGCGTCCAGTACCAAAAATCTGGTGCTCATGCGGGTCTTGGGAGATTCGATGTCGCCAACTATTCAGGAAGACGACACAGTACTGATAGATATTGGGAAAAAATCGATTAAGGAAGGAATGATCTATGCGATTCGCTTTGACTCAACAGTCATGATTAAGCGGCTTACTTTTCGACCAGGTGGGAAAATTTTGATTATCTCAGATAATAGACAGGAATACGAACCATACGAAGCCGAAATGAAGGATCTTCACATCATCGGCCAGATTATTTTCTTCTGCCGTACCTTCGCTTAACGATACCGGTTCGGCTTATCTAATTTTCTCGTTCTAAATGCAAAATTTCTCCAATTTTGCCCAAAACCGAAAAGTTTCTTGCTTTAGAAATTTGTCCGGAAATTTTTTATCCATTCCTCTGAAGTGCGCATAAAGTCTAGCAAAAGTACCATAAAAGTTGTGATGAGGGTTAACGTTTGGACCCGTATCCGGGACTAAGTGGGTTAAAGTGAAACTTTATGGGGTGGCTTGATAATACGTGAGGTTAGAATGGATTTTAACTGGAGGTTTAAAAGAAAAACAAAGGTGGTACTAAAATTTAAAATTCGATAAAAATCCGTACAACGTTTGAATCTAAAGATTGATCATGCGTAAGGTTTGAACCCGTTTTTACTTCTGCTCACCGAGATCCATTGCCTTAATTTATTTGAACTGTTTTTATCTGTTTTCATCAGCATAGTTCAATTCTTTCTTTCCCTCTTCGGTGGCGTAATACTTCTCTAGCAGGGAAAAATAATCTTGTTTTCTTGCCTCAGCACCGTCCTTCTTTCCAATGAGATAATATCCCCTTGATAAAAGCTCTACTGCCGCATCGGTGAGGGCTTGCACCAGTTTAGGCACATCTGATGGTGTGATGATTATTTCACCATCCATGCCCTTCATTTTGGCACTATGCTTGATGGAAATATAGCAGCCACCGATCTTATCAGTTCCTTCGTATAAGAGCAGATCGATATACTCGGTTACCTCTATTTTTTTGATGACCTTTTCCATTCTATCACCGTGCAAGGTTTGGAACCGTTTAAGGAAATGCTTTCATAAGCTGCAACCGAAGGTGCAACCATGTCATTATTTTTATTTAAACGCCTATATATCTAAATTTTCGAAACAAACAACACGTAATGCCCGATCTGTCGAAAAGGCTCAAGGTGCAACCTGGTTTTTTAAAAAAAACACCACAACGTAGCACCTAGAAATTTACGTATATTACGCTGCCTTCTCGTCGGGAAATTGTTCCCCGAGGAGGGCTCTTTCACGCGCCTCTTCCTGCCGTTTCATTTCCTCGATGTAACGTTTCATTTCGGAAACATCGTTCTCCATCCCCCTCATCCGCTTTTCCACATCAATGGCGTGAGAGAAATACCTAATATTTTGCTCTAGAGCATTGAAGGCGATTGGATTGCCGCTGGTTAGAACCTTCCTAGCGCCTTCCAGTAGTTCGGCTATTTCAGGGTCAGGATCAAGGTCTGTAGATTTACTGTCAAATACCCGCTCGCCAGTGATGAACCAATGAAGATTTACTCTTTCGTTTATCGCCCAGTCGATCAAGAGCGGTAAAAGAGTTCCCCTCTTTTTCCGATTGCTCAGGTCTGCAGGAGAAATTCCTAATATTCCGGCAGCTTCTTTGATTTGAGCGAGACCCTTCTTTTCTAACAAGCGGCCCACTACTGCATTTAAATTAACCATTTAGTGAAATATAATTGACTCGATACACTGAATCGTGTATTTGTATCCTTAATAAGTCTATTAACCTGAAAACATTAGCCACTAGCAACCACAACATTGTTAGGGAAAAAGGACAGTTTCATGAACGACCTGCAACGCCTCTTCAAACTGCGCGACATTACCATGCAGGAGCTTGCCGACCAGATCGGCTTTTCCATGCATCCGGTGCAGAAAACCGTGAAGGGCGTGCGTACAACAAAGCATATACAGCTCAAAATCGCCGATTTTATAGGTTTGACGGTTGACGAGTGTTTTGGCCCGGCATCCCGCAAGCCACTCCGGCTGCTGATCACTCAAGAGATCAAGAAGAAGCGCGGAGAGTTCGAGAAAAAGCTGAAAATAAAAATCCTTGGTGAGAATACCCTATCATCAGCGCAACGGGCCGTCAATGACTAGCAGGCGGAAAAAAATAGACAACACGGAAGGGCGGCAGATGAGCTTGCTGGACGTGCTGGCCTGCGCCCAGAACGCTCCGGACCCGGAACACGTTACTGAAGGTGCCGCTAACATTAGAGAGCGACTACGACTGGCAATAGCCAAAGCTATCAAGCAGTGCAGCCTGTCTCGGTGGGAGATTGCCGGGAAGATGAGCCACATGCTCGGCATTGAGGTCAGTAAATTCCAGATCGATTCCTGGACGGCTGAGAGCAAAGAAGGCCACCGGGTACCGGCAGAGTACCTCCCGGCCTTCTGTATGGTGACCGGCGATCATGGCCCGCTACGGATGATGGCTGAAACTGCTGGATTGTTTGCCCTGCCTGGTCCGGACGCTTTGCGGGCCGAGATCCAAAAGTTGGATGAGGAGAGTAAGCGAATTGGCCGCGAGAAACGTAAACGCGAACTCTTTCTGAAAGAGATGCAAACATGAGTGAAGAGCGGATCGCGGATATTGTATGGCGCTTTGGAAATGCCGCAACGCAGGGCAAAAAACCACTAAGAATTGAACTGTTTCGAGCGGAACAGTGGCGACCTGGTTGGCGGCCACACAAAAGAAACATTCACCCTCATCCACCACTGAGCGACCGAGAATACTGGCAGCAGTACTACCGGTTGCGTGTTGATGGCAGGTGGTTGCGGATGTCTGGATATAAATACGTTTTTTACACACTGGAACAGGCTGTTACTCTAGCTGAACAAATCCACAGGGAGGGCACCAAATGGGAGAGATGGACCGGGCTACCTTTGCAAGGAAGATGAGGGCTCAACAGGCCCAGATAATGAGAGAGGGTACTGAGACGTTGCGACAGGAACTTATCGAAAAACAAACAGAAAAGGAAAAAGATAATGCACCCACAAGCTGTCATTCCTGAACCACCCCTGTCACAACGGGAAGAGAAGCTTCTGATTGAACTTGAGGCCGTGATCGATGCCAATATGAAGGGATTCGTGTTGGTGGGGATGGCATTGGCCACGATCAAGAACCAGAAACTCTACCGAATTCAGTACCCGACCTTTGAAGAGTATATCCTTCGGGTTTGGGATATGGCCGCAAGGTCAGCGTATCGATTAATCGAGGCTGCTTACGTCCACGACAATCTGAAGGATTTCCTTGAAAGAGGAAATATGACCAATTGGTCACAAAATGACGATGGGAGCAATTGCGCACAAACAGAAATCATCCTCCCTAAGAACGAGGGACAAGCCCGTCCCCTCACCCTCTTCTCCCCTGAAGAACAAAAAGAAATCTGGCTCCAGGTACTTGACGAAGCCAGCAACCGCGATTGCAAGATCACTGCGAACTTCATCATCCAGGTCATCCTTGAACGCCAGCGCAAAGAGATTGAGAAGCGTACCAAAACCAACCGAGATCGGGCTGATAAGCAACTTGTGCTGCCGCCCATGGTGCAGCAAAGCTATCAAATGCTGCTGCAGGTGGTGTTGGACCAGAACGACGCAGGCTGGAAGCAGGTCGGGAAGCAGACGATGGTTGAGTTGCTTGAGGATCTACTGGAAACCTTGAAGGGATAACTGGTTAAGGGGCGGAAACGTGAAAAGAACAGTGACAACGGCGGAGATCGCGGAGGCAATGGGATTGAGCAGGCAAGCTATTGTCTCAAACCTGGAAAAGATCAAATCCGTATTTATCTGGCGCAAAGGCGCATCCGGCAACGAAAAACACTATCCCCTCTCCGCCCTCCCTGAAGAATACCGAGTAGCCGTCAAGGTCAAGAAAGCAGCGCCGAAATGCGACGAACCGGACAGCCTGGCCGGGGTCATCGGCGCACAAGCGGCACAGGAGATCCTTGCTGCCCGGGCAGAAGAGAAGGAACGCGATCTGATCGCCAAAGAACAGGGATTGGAGGCGTTCGAGCGCCTGCCGGAGCAGCGGAAAAAAGAGGCGCTTGCACGGCATGCCCTGCTGCAACTCTGCGATGGATTCGTGATGGCGGCTGGGTTTGAGATTCCCCGCCACGCGCAACGCAGCAAGAAAGCAGATAGGGCCTTCGTTGAGGCGTACAACGCCGGTCACATTACCCTCCCTGAAGAGATTATTGCCGTGATTGGAGAGCAGACCAGCTACTCCACTCTGCGGCGGATCGCGGAGGGCTACCACAAGCACGGACTGCCCGGCCTGGCGCTCGGCTACCACAGCCCCAAGCGCGGACAGACCACTCTTTCCGAGGATCAGCAGGCCATGGTGATCAGTACCATGTGCATGAACCCCAACACAAGCACTACCAATATTCGTAAAATTCTACAGGGAAAGTTTGGCCGTGGGGTTCCTTCCGCCGACATCATTAGCCGATTCCGCATCAACTGGATCAAAGAGAACGAAGAACTGTGGATGTTCTACACTAACCCTGACGAATGGAAAAATAAGTGCCTGTTCGCCTTCGGATCGGCCAGCGAGCATGTCGAGCGACTGAACCAGTTGTGGGAAGCGGATTCCACTCCCGCCGATCTGATGCTAACTGATGGTCGGCATTCAATTATCGGCATGATCGACGTGTATTCGCGACGGCTACGGTACTTCGTTTCCAAGACTTCTAAGGCGGTGTCAGTGGTGGCGCTGCTCCGGCACTGCATCATCGAATGGGGCGTTCCGGAAGTGCTGAAGATCGACAACGGTAAAGATTACCGATCGGCGCATGTGACCAGGGTGCTGGATAGCCTGGAGATACAGCGCGAATACTGTACGCCCTTCCAAGGCCAGGAAAAACCCCATATCGAGCGGTCTTTCCATACCTTCCTCCATGGCCTGGTCGAGTTGATGCCCAAATATATCGGCCATAATGTGACCGAGCGCAAGGCGATCGAGGCCCGGCGCAGTTTTGCCGACCGGGTGATGAAAAAGGACAGCGATCCGGTTGATGTCAATTTAACGGCGGAAGAACTACAGAAATTTTGCAACGAGTGGACCGAGTTTGTGTATCAGCACGACCCGCACAGCGGCCTGAACGGGAAAAAGCCGATCGACATGGTGCGGAATTGGAAGCAACCGCGTCGGTGCATCCACGACATGCGCGCCCTGGATATGCTGCTGATGCCTGCGCCTCGAGACGGCGGCAAGCGGACGATAGAAAAGAAAGGCATTCAAGTGGACAACCGCTTCTTCCAGGCAAAAGAATTTGCTGGGAACAAGGGGAAAGAGGTCTTTGTCCTGCTCGATCCAGTCGATATGGGAACGATTTACGTCTACCTCTACGGCGATCGCGGAGAACGGAACTTCCTGTGTGTGGCGATCGATCCGAAATGGCACGGAATCGACAGGGCTAAGTTTTCGACCGCTTCACGGAATCATCAGACTCGATTCATGAGGGAAGGCGCAAAACAGCTCAAAGAAATGAGCAAAAAAGAAGGCCAGCGCGAAGCCTATGCGGACTATGTAAATTTCCGTAAATCCGAAGTGGCGAACATGATTCAGTTCCCGCTACCGAGCGAAGAGCATACCACTCCGGCGCTTGCCGAGGCCGCTAAGGCGGTTATAGCCGTCGACCAGTCAAGAGATCATCAGGACGGCATGGAAAAAACCCTGCGCGAGGTGGAGATTATCCTCGCTGAAGAGAAACCAGCGCCAGGGCCGGTGAAGGAACAGAAAGTAATACAACTGATCACCTGCAAAGCCGACCGTTACCTGGATATTCTCGCCTCAACGCGGATGGAGAAGCGAAAGCTCACCCAATGGGAACATGACTTTCTCACTGATTTTTACACCAATTCTGACACGGGAAAAGCGTATTTGCTGCTGGAAGGGGATTTACGAATGAAGGTTGGCTTGGCTGATGCGAGCCTGGCGAAAGGATAAAAAAGAAGCGGCCGGAAGCTGCTCTAACAGCATCCGGCCAAAAGACAATCGACAGCTGACAGGAGAAAAATAACCAATGATTGACACTTTTGCAACAACGCAAAATGTGCGCCGGTTCATGGCGGGCATGGAAGTGCTGAAACGGCCCGTAAAGGGACGGATAGGCATCATGCTCGCCTATGGACCCTACGGCACCGGAAAAACCGAGATCGGTGGCTGGTACTATACCAACCATGGCGTCCCTTATGTCCGGGCGACGGATGGCGGCACCAGAAGAGAACTACTGGCTAATATCGTTTCTGCCTTGGAAGAGGCCCCGAAGTATCGCTCGGCAGACATCTTCGAGCAACTCCTGAACATCCTAGACGAACAATCCATGCCGATCATTATCGACGAAACCGATTACCTGGTCGACAGCGGCATTATCGAGACGGTCCGGGACATCAGCGACATGACCAATGCCCCGATCATCCTCATGGGAATGGACGGCATTGAGCGCAAACTGAAGCAGTATCCCCATCTGTGCGATCGCATCACGGTAACGACCAAGTTCGAGCTATTCGACCAGCGTGAAATTGCCAACTATGCGTCGCAGGTCTGCGAGGTGCGGCTGACCGATGATGCGATCACCTTTATCCATTTGCACGGCAAAGGCAGGTTGCGGATGACCACGACTTGGTTGGAACGAGCGGAGCGGATCGCCAGCCATAACAAGCTGGAGGAAGTGACGGCTGCTCACCTCGAGGCGTACCTGAAAAGGGAGCAACGTCGATGACGGTGCTTGATCCGGTCATTCTCTACCTGCTAACCAGCGGCCTGAAAACCGTCACCTTGGAGAATGTTGCCAAGGGGGTAGAACTGGAGAGAGTTCCGGTTTTGCGAGTTTTGGACAAGCTCGCCAGCGAAGGATATCTGGAAGAGATCTCTGAGGCCAAAGTTCAAAAAGGTTTTGCCGAGCCTGGACCTCCTCTGCAGAATCCGACTTGGAAGGTCATCCGAGACCTAACTGACAGGCCTGCAAAAAGACCGAAACGCACCACAGGCCGGGATAAGATTTGGCGGGCCATCAAGCGGCTGCAGCGCGGTTTTACCCGATCCGACCTGGTGCGGCTTTCAGGGGCATCCAGGGCGAGTGTCGAAGGTTACACAAAATTGCTGGAGCGTGATGGCTTCATCAAGGTGGTCGGAACAACCGGGCATCAAAAACGCTTCAATCAGTCAACAGAAGAATTGAAGCGGCCCAAAATCAGCGAAAAGCAGGAAGAAACCACCTCCGGAGGAATGATGATTGATCAAGGATGGTTGGAGATACTGCAGCAACGGACCGAAGTTGCCGGAAGGCCTGCAGTGGCAAAAGAAATGGGTGTGTCCGGTGCCACCATCTCCTTATTGCTCGCCAAAAAATATCCGGCCAGCACCGAGAGCATGGAACGGCGGGTCATGAAAATATATGGCAATAACGGCAAGGTGTCCTGCCCAGTTTTGGGGGAGATGGCCCCGGCCAAGTGCGCCGAGCTGTGGAACCGGGCGCGTAAATTGGGCGTCAGGGGCGGAAATCCGAAGGTGATCAAGCAGCATAAAGCCTGTTTGAAATGCGATTTAAGGAACGGTTAAGGGAGAATAGAGAATGGATACATTGTTCTGGGCACTGGTGGCACTCCTCGTCGGGATAGTCATCGGATGGCGAGCCGCTCACGTAACTATCGCTGAAGAATGCAACCTTGCCGGAAAATTCTTTGTAAGAAAGACCGCTTATGAGTGCACAGCCATAAAGAATACCGACCCGAAAAAGGTCGATTAACCAACAAAAGGAGATTGTCATGCCAAATACTACCAAACAAGATTTATTGACAATGAACAGGGGCGTCGCCGAACTTACTAAAAAGCTCGATTCAATAGTTCACGCCAATTGGCGTGATATCCGCCAGGTTGATGAACAGGACATTACGGAAAAACTGTTCAAAATATGGAACATCGCCATGGAGCTGCAGCGGGATATATCCGCACCTGCCATTGTCGAGGGATGCAGGGTCGATGCTGTGTCCCAAATATTGCGGGTCGGTGAATTAATAGGGGAAATGGACATGGATCCTGATCACCGGCAACTCCTATCAATCGGCATGGCTACTGAGTTGGCTGCTCTAAAGGTTATGCAATACAAGAGCATGGCACGGTTTTCTGCCATAGCGGAAATGAACCATAAACTTGCCGCAACGGAGGCAGCATGAACCCGCAGATGACTATTCCCGAGGGATACAAGCAGAACGCGGTTGGCCATTTGGTGCCGATCGAACAGATAGAGGAAATCGACCTGCTCCGCGATGATTTTGTCCGGAAGGCGGTTGAGCAGGCAGGTGGTGTTGCCGCCACTCTATCGGCATACAAAACGATGCTCTCCAATGACATGCAGTCCTTCCTCGATCTCAGTTCGGAGAAATACAACGTCAAATCAGGCGGGGTGAAGGGCAATGTCACGCTGATGAGCTTTGACGGCCGGTACAAGATCATCCGCGAAATTGCCGAGCGACTTGACTTTGACGAACGGCTGCAGGCCGCTAAGGTGTTGGTCGATGAATGTTTGCGCGAATGGACCAAGTTCTCCGGATCCGAGGTCCGGACCCTGATCGAGGACGCTTTCCAGGTTGACATCAAGGGACGGATCAACACCAAGCGGATTTTGAGCCTGCGTAAGTTGAAGATCGAGCACCCCACCTGGCAGCAGGCCATGATCGCCATCGGCGAGGCGGTTACCATCACCGTGGCATGCACCTATTACCGGATTTACGAGCGCGACGAAAACGGCAAGTACCACCAGCTGAATCTTGATTTCTCCGGAGTGTGAGCGATGAAATTCAAAGCCACCGCCACCCTCATCCTGCAGGTTGAGGCTATATTTGAGGATGACGGCTTCCATCCCCTTGCCGTGCAGGTCGTCTCTGCCCTGGAGGCGGATGCGGAATGGAAATATTGCATGCGGCCGGGTGAAGTCAACCTGACCGAAATCGAAATACACCCCATAGCATAAGCGAAATCCCGGCCTGGCCGGGATCATCTGGAGGCGGCGCTCCGGATCTGATGAGCAGCCAAACACAACTAAGGAGACTAAATATGAATTACATGCAAAAGGACGCACTCCAGTATGTAAAGAATACCAAAGGAGGGGCCACTAAATCCATATTTATTGATGACCATGAGCCAATCGGGCCGATGCTATGGAATGACCTGATCGGAATGATCCGAGAAGATGAAAACGGGCGCATCTGGCTCACTAAAGCAGGTGAAGATGTGTTAGAGGCTTAACAAAGGAATAGCCATGATCCTCACCTGTCCATCTTGCGGAGCAACGGCCAGCGCCTGCGCCTGGGAGAACGATATCACGGCCCGCGAGGCCATGCAGGCCATCCTTGCCCTGCCCGCTTCGGTGGGCAAGGTAACGCTGGGCTACCTCTCCTTGTTCCGGCCAACGGAACGGGCGTTGACCTAGAAGAAGGTCAAGAAGGTTGTCGGCGAGCTGTCCGCCCAGGTTGTCCTCGGCTATGTGCAGGTGCAGGGCAAACCGGCCCGATCCTGCCCTCCTCAGTTCTGGGCAATGGGCATGGAACAGATGGTTGAGCGATCAGCCACTTTGCTGCGGCCCTTGAAGAATCACAACTATCTGCGCCAGGTCGTCTGGCAGCTCGCCGACCAGGCCGATGCCCAGCAGGAACAGAAGGTACGGCACGGCGAGGTGTCGGGATCTTTGAAGGCTCGCACCTCATCGGATAACGAGATGAGTGAGGTCATGCGCAAATACATTGAACTCAACGGGGATGGCCATGGCGAGTAAAAACGATATCATCAAAATCCATATCGCGATCAACCAGCTGGGCCTTGCCGATGCCGAGTACCGCAAGATCCTGGGTGAACTGTTCCGCCTGCCGAAGTCGAAACAATCATCGAAACAACTTTCTCCCGTCCAGGCAGCGCGACTGCTCCAGCATTTCCAAGGCATGGGCTGGAAACCGAAGCAACAGCAGTCGCTGCCAGGATTAAGTATCCCGACAGACGGCCAATCTCAGAAGATCCTGGCGCTTTGGATTACTCTGCATAAGGCTGGGGCGGTAAAGAATGGATCGGATCAGGCGTTGATGAAATTTGTCAAAAGGATGACCAAAAGTGAAACCTTTCCAGGCAAAGATCATCTGCGCTGGTGCGACAGCCAGGACAAATTCAAGATTATCGAGGCCCTGAAGGATTGGGCCAACCGGGTGGAGGGCGACCATGTTTAGAAAGCCTATTATAGATATCCCCGAGGAATACCGTCCAGCGATCGATGAGCTGCCGGGAGACCTGCAACGGATCGCGGCGGTTATCGAGGAAGTGATCCCGGAACATGGAGTACGGATCACCCTGATTTTGGCCCAGGCGTTTCCAGGGCACCCGGTTTACTTCCGCAACCCGGTCAAAGTGATCGCCGCCTATCGGGATAATGCCATGCGGGCCGAGTACGATCGCGGGGGCATCACTGCCAAAGAACTGGCCATTAAAACCGGGCTGTCCCTGCGCTACGTTGAAAAGATTTTGGCGATGCCCTCCAGCCAGGAAGAGCTGGAGGAAAGACAGTTTAGGCTGTTTTGATAATTACCTACTTATTATTGACACGTTTGAATTCGGGGCGTTTTGCAAGGTAGAAAGGGAAACCAACAATCCAGAGCAGGAGGCAAACGAAAAACCAACCCCAAGGACCAATATTCCCCATCCCCTGGATTTGTCCCTTCTTGACGCCAATAGTCTTTGCGTCAACGAGAACCCAGATGCTTGTAGCGATGACGATAATCCAAAGATAATCCATAAAATTCTCATTTTTTGCTTTAAAGTGAGGGGCAACACCCTAGATAATTGCTCCTTTCATCGTAGCACAAGAGGAAAGCAGGTTGAAGGATAGTTTAGGGAAAATCGCATTGACCAAGCTTTAATCGCCCCTTAAAAACAATCTCCCACCACCCAAAGGAAGGCCCCCTCGGCCTTCCTTTTCTTTTTCACCGTTTTGCGACGGCTAAAATTATACCGCCATACCTCTTATATGTTGCCATGGCCGTTTCGTTTGAACAGCGGACGGATAGGGAAAAAACAAACATACAAAAGAGGTAAAACAATGCCACCGGTATACCCAACAGCAACAAAAGCGGCACGGATGCAGGCGCTCATCACTCTGATGGGAGCTACGGCAGTGTTGGAACTCGGCACGACGGCCATGGCCATCATCATTGATTCGATTACCCTCAGTGCGACCCCTGCGACGGTTGCGGGGCCTGTTCTCACATTCTCCGGGTTCCCGAAGAATGCCAATGCAGCTGCTGCGGGGCGCATTGCCACAGCCCGTGTGCGCACCCAAACCGGTGGCACAGATGTCATCACCGGTTTCACCTGTGGGCTCACGGCGAGTGCCGCACCAGCATGGGTTGCATTAACTGCCTACACAGTCGGTCAGTACCGCACCAACGGGGCCAATCAATACAAATGCACCGCGGCGGGAACCTCCGCCTCATCGGGTGGTCCAACCGGAACCGGTTCGGGTATCACCGATGGCAGCGTGACCTGGGACTATTGTTCCCCTGCAAATGCCGATGTGCAGCTTGACAATATCGATGTCAATCTTGGGCAGGTGGTCACAGTTTCTGCTGGCAGCATCACCCACGCATAATCATGACTATTACAAGCAACGACCAATACATTGCCGCGCTCAAGCAACGCATCGAATGGATGAAGAATGCCTCACGGACGACCGTGGCTGGTGTTCCATTCTCTGTTTTTGATCTTGCTGGTCAACCTGGGGCCGGAACATTGGCGGGAACATCCACCGCTAATGGCGTGGTACCGACTGCGGCGACGGCAGGCTGTCCGATTATAAATTTCAGCTCTGGCGTAGGATATCTATCCAAGGTCGAGTTCAACAACTCGGTAATGTGCAGGTTGGCCCTGTTCGACCTGCTGTTCAAAGCAGGGGCTTACTCCTATGCGGCAGGGACTACTTCGCTCTCTTCGCAGCCGTCTTACCTGTCCCGATGCCCTGACGGTAACGGAGCTGGCGCTGAAATCTGGATCGAAGTTTCTACTGCGTTCGTTACCGGTACCGCTTGGCAGGTGCAGGTGACATATACCAACTCGGCGGGAGTTACGGGACGAACATCAATTATATCTGCGGCGCAAGCGGCGGCTGGGTTAACGCTGGGCAAGCTCTTCCAGATGGCTCTGCAGTCGGGAGATACCGGAGTCCAGAAGATTGAGTCGGTCATTGTGACCAACGGCGGCACGGCAATGACGGCGGGCAACTTTAACGTTTTGGTATTGCGCCCCCTCTGGACCAGCGGCAGGGTTCCAATCGCTAACGGTGGAGATATTCATGATTATCTCAAGACAGGTTTTCCCATCGTCTACAACACTTCTGCTTTTTATGTACAGGTTTGTGCCGATTCAACTGCTTCAGGAACCCCTGAGATAAACTTTGAAATTGCGTCTGCGTAAATGAGTAATCTTTGGCAAACCACAAAATCCGGGCGTCCCGGTTCCGCAGGATCATTTCAGCGGAAATCGTTTGGCGCTACGTCCAGCGATATAGCTGTTGACGGATTTTGGGGAACCTCGGTTAACGCGATTCTTGCTGTCGTTGAAGTCGATTCTGATACAGCATCGTTCACGGGAGCTGTTGCTGTGCAAGGAGCGGTATCAAGCACGGAGACAGGACAGGATTCGGCATCATTTATAGGCACGGTTGGCGTTTCGGCTTCCATGTCATCACCGGAAACCGAAAATGATACGGCTGCGGCGAACGGATCTGTCGGTGTAGCCTGTGCGCTCATAGCCGTTGAGCAGGGCAACGACACCGCATCCTTTACCGGGTTTGTTGCTGCTGGCGTTACCGGGGTGTTGGCCGCAACGGAGATCGGCAGCGATACCGCATCGATCTTCTTTTCCGACGGCATCGTCTACGATTCAAATGGCGAGCCGATAACCGACTATTTTGGAGAGGTGGAAACCGACGGCCTGGCTGTGGTCGGCAAGCTGTCTGCCCAGGAAATTGGTGATGACACTGCCTCATTCATCGGCATGGCTGGCGGGCCTGTTATCGCAGGAACGCTGGTGGCAACGGAGATCGGGCAAGACACCGCATCGATCTTCTTTTCCGACGGCATCATCTACGATTCAAACGGCGATCCGGTAACCGATTATTTCGGAGAGGTGGAAACCGACGGCCTGGCTGTGGTCGGCAAGTTGTCTGCCCAGGAAATTGGCAATGACACCGCCTCATTCATCGGCGCTGTTACCTCCTCGATCACCGGAATATTGGCGGCAACGGAGATAGGTGGCGATACCGCATCTTTTACCGGCAGCGAAAAGGTTACCGGTTCTCTGTCTGCTCAGGAAGTAGGCAATGACACCGCATCGGCCACGGGCACTGTTGCTGTGCAAGGTGCGATATCAGCCCCTGAGATAGGGCAGGATTCGGCATCATTCACGGGTACGGTGTCGTGGGGTACGGTGGTTACTGGGATACTAGCGGCCACAGAAATCGGGCAGGATTCCGCATCGTTTATCGGCACCGTAAAAGTAACAGCCTCCTTTGCCTCCACCGAGTCGGGCATCGATACCGCCGCCCTCTCTGCCGTCATCGCGCTTGCCGGGCAACTGGCAACCACGGAGCAGGGACAAGATTCCGCATCGTTTACCGGCACCGCTGGATACGCACCCATTGCATGCACCCTGTCGGCAACGGAAACAGGGCAAGATTCGGCAGCATTTGCCGGGACCGTCAGCACGCAGTGTCAGGTCAGCACCGTAGAGTCGGGTACCGACACCGTATCCCTATCGGCAACGCTGGTTGTCACCGGGTCGTTGACCGTCATTGAATCCGGCCAGGACAGTGCGCGCATCACCGGAACTATCACCGCGATGGATGTCGGCACCATCTATACCGTTGATTTCGACGCCACTGTATCCATCTGCGATCTCGATCTGACAACCGGATCGACTAATTTCGACAATTCGACATCAGTATGCAGCCTGATAGTCACATGACGGGGATACATCCATGAGAATTATCTACACCGGGGCCGATGCGAAGATACCTGTGCAGCTGACGCAAACCATAGATCCTAAAATAGGTAAGCAACCGTTCATCATAGATCCGGCAAAGGTCGTGAGGGCGATCCTGGTGAATAGCGACAACACGGCAAAGTACATGGCTACACCGGTTACCGTCTCACCGGCAACTCCCGGTTCGGATTGGACCAAAAGTCTTATCATGATCCTCTTTCCTGGGGCGGCTACCAGCGAAATCGATTTTCAAGGCCGGGCAAACATTGAGATCCAGGTGGCCATGGAGGAAGGGGTTGACGACCGGACCTGGCTGCAACCCGTCTTGATCAAAAAAGGATTTATGGAGTGAGAGAGATGAAAAGAATCGTACTGGCAATCCTGATTGTAGTCGGATTAAGCTCGGCCGTCTGGGCCGGTAGGCAGTCCCAGTACCCTATCAAGACGACGCCATCTCCCAAAGATAGGATACTGATCACCGATTCGGACAATGAGTTCGAAGAGATGAACATCGAGGTCGACAGCCTTCCGGGTGGTGTGCCATCCTGGTTTTCCACCTCTACGGCGCCAACCGCAAGACAGATACTGCAAGCTGATACTAATGGTGTCCTTAGGCCAACCAGTATCTTCGAGGGGCTGATCAATGATGCCGGCACAACCACAGAAGACCTGTGGAGCGCCGACAAGATCATCAACAGCATGACCGCCAAGCTTGCGGCCCCCGGACCAATCGGATCGACTACTCCCAGTACCGGAGCCTTTACCCAACTCACGGCCACGTCTTTTGATTTTGGCGCACCGGCTACCGGGCAAACGGGAGAAATAGGCCTACAAGAAGATCCTGCCAACGGCAATAATATCGTCACGCTCAAGGCTCCTGCGGCTCTGGCTAATGATCTTGTTATTACTCTGCCCACAGGAGTGGTGCCGTCAACTGCATCAGATACCTGCACCGCTGGGCAATGGTGGTACGACTCCTCATATTGGTACGTCTGTGTCGCTGCCAACACCTGGAAGCGGGCAGCACTGGCAACCTGGTGATGACTATGCGATCCCTCCTCCTCACGCTCCTGCTCATCATCGGAGCTGCCCCTGCTTTTGCGGGATATGCCAACCTAACTATCACCTATCAGCCCGATGCTTCCTGGCTGGCGTCCGGCGACCAAACCTATCTCAACCTGCCGATCGCGACGATCACCGCATCCAGACGGCTGGCGGTCAATATCTTTGCTGATGGCGTCCAGGTGGCGAGCGTCTGGGATAAGCCATCATCTCGCGAGTACAACGTCACCGTATTGTTCAACGGCAACAATACGTCCGCACATATTGCCGCCCAAGCCGTAGCCTATGAGTGTGGACCGTGGCGGGCATCTCAGGCCTACTCCATTGGCGACAAGGTGTGCGTCGGCGATTACCCCTCGGACTACTACTGGATGCAGGTGACCAGGGCGGGCACCAGCGGATCCGTTGCACCGACCTGGCCGAACAGCGGCTCCGTTGATGATCCCGACAGTTCCGGAGTGGGCTGGACTTTTACCAATTCGGTATCTAGTCCTGGGCTGGTTGTATTGACGTCTAATCAGTCGAGGCGGCAGATCGGCGAGGTGGTCGATGGTACTTTCAGGCTGGGTGGGCTCAAATTCAGAGTGAGGAACAACTGATGAAACGATTTTTCATGATTTTCCTGCTGTGGATATCGATGTTTGGTCAGTCATGGGCCGCACAGTATACCTGTGAGTGGGGCTATACACCTCCTACGTCCCCAGCAGTTACAGGTTTCCGGCTGTACAAAAACGGTACTGCATTGATTGACTTCACTGGGGCAGCTATCACCTCAGGTGTTTTCACCGCGTCCCTGGTTGTCGGTGACATTTTCGAACTGACGGCCTTATTTGCAGACAGTACCGAGTCTCCCAAGAGCGCGACGTTTACCTGGACAGGTGGGACTTCCTTCATTCGTTTTGGCAGGCTGAAGACAGGAAACGCTCATGGTCGCACGGATAAGCCGGGACAGGTACGCCTACAATGATCTGCTCAGTTGATAGTTGTGATAAGCCAGCCCATTCCAAGGGATTGTGCTATGCCTGTTACGCCCGGCAGCGGAGAAAATCAGGCACAACTCCTTGCAGTGTGGCCGGGTGCGATTTCCCGGCTGTTGGAAAAACGGGGATGTGTAGCAAGTGTTACCAGACGTCCAAGCGGCGGGAAAACAAGCGAACTGTCCCCGATATGCCCGGAGAGTTGTGGGCGGACATCGAAGGTCATTCGGGATGGTGCATATCCACAATGGGCCGAGTCAAGTCGATCAGGGGAATACATGAGCGGATAATTGCCCCCAGGATGGTCAATGGCCGCATGTTTGTAGAAGATAACCATCGTGGAGGGTTTGCGGTCCATTTGCAGGTGCTCCGGACCTTCCACCCCGAGGCTACGGGCGATCCGGTTTTTATAGACGGCAACATCCTCAACGCCCGACTTGATAATCTCCGATGGGATACCAGGGCAGATAGGCTCAGACGGGCAATCGCCATGGCCTCCGCGTCGAGTAGTCGGTGGGCGGCGGCGTTTGCGGCCTATTGGGGAGGGGACAACCATGCGCTTGATATATTTTGGGATGAGATGCGCTTAAAGATTATCAAGGCCATCCACTATAAAATAGGCCCGTGGACACGCGGGTACCACCTCGAGGCAGAGGAGGTAGCGCATGTTACCCTAGTAAAGACGTTTTTTGCGATCCATGCCGCGAGTCTATCAAGTCTTGATAATCTCACCTCTTACATGCTTACAGTAGCTGACCGAGTGCTACTGGGCCACTGGCGGTACGCTGGCCCACTGAGGCCGATTGTAAACGTTGGAGAGGACGGCGAAGAGTACAGCGTTGCCGATGCAATAGGCTATTGCTACCCATCGGCCGAACTGGAGGCGATGCACAGAGAAGTTTGATCCAAGGGGAGGCCGTTCGGCCTCCCTTTCTTTTTCACCGTTTTGCAACGGCTAACAGCTCGACCCCATATCTCTTATATAACCATAACAGGCACTGAGACTGCCTTATATCTCCTTTCTGTGGTTGGGGGCAGGTTGCACGACCTGCCCCCTCTTAGAGGTTAATTATGCAGACCATTATTATCTACGACGAGCAGTTCCAGCGTCAGGCCGTGACCTATTTCGACAAGGAGTTGATAGACGGTTGTTCGGTTGACTGGCGCTGGTTCAAGGCCCAGGCCATAGCCGAGAGCGGCCTTAATCCCAAGGCGGTCAGCAGTTGCGGTGCACAGGGCCTGATGCAGTTGATGCCCGACACCTTAGCCGAAATAGCCAAGGAACTGCACCTGCCCAACAGTCCTTTTGACCCGCTCCTCAACATCAAGGCTGGCGTCTACTACGACCTGAAGATTTGGCGCGTATGGCGCAAAGAGCAAAGGATTGAACGACTGCGCTTCATGTTTGCGGCCTACAATGCCGGGGTTGAAAACATCTTAGATGCACAGAAACTGGCAACCCAGACCGATCAATGGGGTTCGGTAGCCGTCCAGCTGCCAAAAATAACAGGAATCGACAATGCGAGACAAACAACGAGCTATGTCAAAAGAATCGAAGAGTTCTACGGCCAGCTCATCCGGAGTTGATCGAGTGGCCTGGTTGAGAAGACTGCATGCAATCTGGCTCTGGAAACAGGGTCAAAAACAAAAATGATCGAAGTTCGATCGAAATCTTGGAGGAAAAGTACATGAAAAAGAAACCGATGATTTTTCTGCTCTTGGCGTTGTGGACCGTCCTTGGATACGCCTGTGCAGCGGTAACGATCGCAGGAGCCGACCCAGCCGTTGCCGCCACTGCTTCTGGCGGCTCTTTGCTTGATTTCTTTTTCGCCAACGAGACCACCATTCTGGCGGCACTCTTGGCGATCTCTGAAGTGCTGGCGCGGATCCCAGGCATCAAGGCCAACTCCATTTTTGAGTTGGTGACCAATGCCCTCAAGGTTTTGGCAAGCGGCAAACCGGATCCGCCTGCGAAAGTTCAGTAATTGTTTATTTGCAGATCAATCACCTCCGGAGATCCGGAGGTGATCTTGAGGATGAGAGCAACGCCATGAGTGAAATCATTGTTTCAGCGATCGTCGGGATCTTGGGCATGATATTTAACGCCCTGCTGGCGGCAAATAAGGAAAAGGAACAGAGCCATGAACAAAAAGACAACGAACTGCGGCAGGCCCTGGCCGAGAATGACTCTGCTGCTGTGCATGGTGCTCTTGGGTCTCAGCATGACCGAGTGCACGAAGCATTATGTGGTGGTGCCGGGGGGCGAGACGGTGACCATCCAGAAACAGGAACTGGACCGGATCTACAGCGATAACGAAGCGCTGTTGCAGGCGCTGGAGGCGTGCAAGGCTCGGTAATGGAGACGATCGAACACTCCCAACGCGACCAGGAGCAGTTTAATCGGTTGGCCTTGCAACTGCAGATGGACAGTATGCCCACAGGTGAATCGGCGGCAGAGTGCGAGGATTGCAGTGAAGAAATTCCGAAGGAAAGACAGAAAGCTGCTCCGGGTTGCACGCGATGCATAACCTGCCAGGGCAGCTACGAGCGCAATCAGCGGGGAGTGCGATGAATATTACCATCAACTGGGATGCTGTGGCAGTACTAGCCACCCTCGCCCTTGCATGGAGCGGATTTCTGGTCGCTATCATTCGTTGGCTGGTGAGCCGCGCGGTCGCGAATATCGAGGAGCGGCTTTCAGCTGCATCGAATGCAGCAAAGGCCGCCACTACCGGGCTGCAAAAGCACCAAGAGGAATACCTTAGATTCTTGGGGACACTGCCGATTGACTACTACCGCCGAGAAGACATGATCCGTTTTGAAACCACGACCCATGCCAAGCTGGATGCCCTGGCGGGTTTCATCAGACAACTGGAGTGCCACAAATGCCAAATCAAGCCCCACTGATCGACCTCGAGAAGGCCCGCCGGGAAAATCTGCGCTGGGCCATTCTGCTCACCCTGAATTCCGCCAGGCCGATCGGAACTTCTGAGGCAGTGATACTTTCGACTGTGCGCGCGATCATCCCGGACTGCACTACCCGTGAATTACGCAATGAACTGAAATATCTGGAGTGCCGGCAACTCCTGATCCTCAAGGGAATCAATAGCCCGTGCTGGCATGCCGAACTGACGCGGATCGGCGTTGACGTGGTCGAGTATACCGTGGACTGCGATCCCGGGATCGCGCGTCCCGAGAAGTATTGGTAAACGCGATGCCTCCCAAGAACAAGGTCTATACCCTGCCGGAGCCGGTTCGCGCCTGGCTTGACGAAACACTTGCCGCCAACGGCGGTCAGCAGTTCAAGGCGCTAGAAGAGAAGCTCGCTGCCAAAGGGTTCAAGATCAGCGACTCAGCCCTGCAGCGCTATCACACCACCGATCTGCAACCACGTCTGCAGGCGCTTAAGCTGGCTACCGAGAGCGCCCGCACCGTGGCGGCCGCCATGGGCGAGAACGACGGCACCATGCTGGAGGCGCTGACCGGGCTTTGCCAGGAACGTCTTTTTTCTCTATTGCTCGCGGTCGATCCGGACAGCATAGACGAAACCATCCTGGCCAAGCTGGCTCGCGCCATCAGCGACCTGGCCAGGGCTTCGATCAACGTCAAAAAGCATGTCTCCGATGCACGGGCCAAAGCCTTTCAGGATGCAGCGGAAGTGATCAAGAAGACTGCCACCAAGTCCGGACTCTCTGCTGACACGGTCGAAGATATCAAACGGCAGTTCTTAGGGATGGGACAATGATCAAGACGTTAAGCGCACCCTACGCCTTCCTGGGATATCAGCAAGAATGGGCGGCAGATTCGGCGCAGGTCAAAGTGATCGAAAAGTCGCGGCGGGTTGGTCTATCCTGGTCGGAGGCCGGTGATGACGTTCTTTTTGCGGCTTCCACCGAAGGGGATGACGTCTGGTACATCGGCTACAACAAGGACATGGCCGAGGAGTTCATCAACGATTGCGCCGACTGGGTAAAGAAATATTCCCTGGTCGCCGGAGCCGTTGAGGAAGAAGTGGTCAAGGACGAGGACAAAGATATCCTCACCTTCCGGATCAAGTTTGCCTCCGGCCATAAGATTGTGGCCCTGTCAAGCCGTCCGTCCAACCTGCGCGGCAAGCAAGGCCGGGTTGTACTTGACGAGGCGGCCTTTCACGATGATCTGGCCGGTTTGATCAAGGCAGCCATGGCACTCCTGATGTGGGGTGGCCAGGTGCGGATTATCTCCACTCATAACGGCGATTCAAACCCGTTTAACGAGCTGGTTAACGACATCCGCTCTGGCAAAAAGCCGTACAGTCTGCATCGAGTGACCTTTGACGACGCCTTGAAGCAAGGGCTGTACAAGCGCATCTGCCTGGTGAAAGGCCGGGAGTGGTCGCAGGAGGCTGAAGATGCGTGGCGTGCTGAAATCGTTGCTTCGTATGGAGATGATGCTGACGAGGAGTTGTTCTGTATCCCCAGCCAGGGCAGCGGCACCTATCTGCCCCGGATCATTATCGAGCGCTGCATGCGGGACGATATCCCGGTGCTGCGGTGGTCGGTAGCCGATGACTTCGCCATTCTTCCGGATCACATCCGCCAGGCCGAGGCCCGCGACTTATGCGAGGAACATCTAAAACCCTTGCTGGCCAAGCTCGATTCTTTGCGGCGCCATTACTTTGGCGAGGACTTTGCCCGAACCGGCGACCTCTCCGTAATTGTGCCTCTGGCTGAAAAGCCGGATATCACCTACCGGATGCCCTTTGTGCTGGAGCTGGCCAACTTCCCATTCAAGGAGCAAGAGCTGATCCTCTTCTATATTGTAGACCGGCTCCCGCGTTTCACCTTCGGCAAGCTGGACGCACGCGGCAACGGCCAGTATCTGGCCGAAGTGGCGATGCAGAAATACGGAGCCGCACGGATCGAGCAGGTGATGCTCTCCGAGGCCTGGTATCGCGATGAAATGCCCAGGTTCAAATCCTTTTTTGAAGACGGGACTATCGAGGTGGCTCGTGATGCTGATCATCTCGACGATTACCGAGCCATTAAGATGATCAAAGGCGTCGCCAAATTACCGGATACCAAAACCAAGGGAAAGGACGGTCGGCAGCGCCATGGTGACGTGGCGATAGCAGCGGCCATGGCGGTCTCGGCAACCCGGATGGACAGCTTTGAGACGGAGATCCAGTCCACCGGGAGGGTTCGACCTTCGACGGGACACTTAGACTTTACCGGCAGTGACAGCCGCCGCGACACCGAGGGATTTTAAATGATACTGCCCAAAGACCTGCGGCAAGAGATCGCCACCATCGGCAAGGATCCAACGATTCCTGCTTATGGCGGAGTGCTACTCAATCGCGATGATACCCTGCTCTCGCGAGGCGGCGGTAAAGGGCTCAAAATCTATGATGAGATCGAGCGGGACTGCCACGCCTTTGCCGTCATCCAAAAGCGCAAGCTGGCCATTATCGCCAGGGAATGGCAGCTTCTTCCCGCCTCATCCAGCGCTCTCGACAAAAAAGCCGCCGACCTGGTCGAAGAGCAGCTGAAAAACCTCAAGTTCGACCAAGTGTGCCTGAAAATGCTGGATGCCACGCTCAAAGGCTACAGCGTTGGCGAGATCATCTGGACAACCGATGGCTCGGAGATCGTGGCGTCAAAGGTCAAAGTGAAACCGCAGCGCCGATTCATCTTCGATGAAGATCAGGAGCCGCGCCTGGTCACCTTGACCAATCTGTTCCCCGGCGAGCAGTTGCCGCCGAGAAAATTCATCGTTCATCGCTATGGCGAGAAGGATGACGACAACCCTTATGGCCTCGGCCTTGGGTACCGCCTCTTCTGGCCGGTATTTTTCAAACGGCAGGACATCACCTTCTGGCTCACCTTCGTGGACAAGTTCGCCAGTCCCACTGCCATGGGCGAATATCCTACCGGCACCAGCGACGCGGATCAAAAGAAACTGCTGAATTCGCTCTCATCCATTGCCTCCGAGGCCGGGATCATCGTGCCCACGGGGATGATGGTCAAGTTTTTGGAGGCAGCCCGCTCCGGATCCATCGACACCTATGAACGGCTCGCCCGCTATATGGACGAACAGATCAGCGAGTGCGTGCTGGGTGAAACGCTCTCCACTAACGTCGGCAAGGTGGGCAGCCTGGGTGCGGCAAAAACACATAACGAGGTCCGGCTTGAGTTGGCCAGGGGTGATTCGGATCTGCTCAGCGACACTCTCAATGAGACCCTGATCCACTGGATCGTGGAACTGAATGTACCCGGTGCCAAGCCACCTAAGCTGTGGCGCGATTTTGACGAGGGTGAAGATCTCAAGATCCGCTCCGACATGGATAAGAATTTGACGGAGATGGGCTTTGAAGCAGACGAGCAGTACATCAACGAAACCTATGGCGGCAAGTGGAAGAAGAATCCGAAGGCGGTCCCGCTAAAGCTGACCTTACCCGACGCCAAAGATCCCGCGCAGTTTGCCGAGACCTCCCTGGATACAGTGGATCTGCTCACAGAGCAGACGCTGGCCGCTGCCGACGGTGGCGACATTATAGGTGCGGTGTACCTGCTGCTGTCTGATTCCGGCAGTCTAGAGGAAGTGCAAGAAAAGCTGATTGATCTCTACGGTCGCATCTCGGTCGACAAAACTGGCAACGCCCTGGGTAACAGCCTCTTCCAAGCCGACCTGACCGGCCGGGCCGAGATCCTTGACGAGGTTGGGAAGTGACCACCGTCGAATACGGCAACCTGCCCTTCAAGGAAGCGGAAAAGTTTTTTCGCGACAAGGTCAATATTCCCACAAAAAGGTGGGATGACCTCAAGGAGGGTATGCATGCCCGTGGCTTCATGATTGCCGGGGCACAACGTGACGACATGCTTTGCGACTTCCATGGGGCCCTACGAAAGGCGATCGAACAGGGCACGACCCTGGAGACCTTCCGCCAGGACTTCGATCAGATCGTGAACCGGTATGGCTGGAGCTACAACGGCGGCCGGGGATGGCGTACCCGGGTGATCTACGATACCAACCTGCGCACCTCGTATATGGCCGGTCGCTACCAGCAGATGACCGACCCTGAAGTACTGGCATACAACCCGTACTGGCGCTACCGGCACAATCATGCCGTCAGGCCCCGGCCGCAACATGTGGCATGGAACGGACTGACCCTGCGCCATGATGATCCTTTCTGGTCCAGTCACTACCCGCCCAACGGCTGGGGCTGACACTGCTCCGTCGATCCAGTTTCGGATCGAGATATGGAGCGGATGGGCAAGCGTGGTCCGGACAAGGCTCCGCCTTTGGTCATTGACCCTAAGACCGGTGCGCCCGTGGGGATTGATAAGGGCTGGGGCTACAACGTCGGCGAAGCGGCCTTTGGGAAGCAGTTGTCGGCAGAGGTGATGAACGACTGGCGAGCCCAGGGCGCAAAGGCCTGGGAGAAATTGACGCCGGGAAATTGGCGGAGCCAGGACCGTCCGGAACGCATCCCGGCAGACAGCACCAAAACGAAACTCGGCCCAAAGCTTACCTCTGCCGAGGAGGCTGCCAAGGCTCTAACCAAAATCATGGGTGATGAGGAGCGGATCTATACGCTGCCCTCCGGTGGCCGGGTGCTGGTGAATGCAGAGAACTTGGCCAGCCACATCGATCTGGACCGCACCCCGTTTCTGCCTCTACTGCCGGAGGTGCTGACAGATCCTTATGAGGCGTGGGTCTCTTTTGAGCAACATAAGGGGACCGGCAAGGTGGTACTGCGTCAGCGGCTGATCAAGATGCTGCAACTGGATAAGGAACGCGGCGTGCTGGTGACGGCACAGGCAAAGAATGGGGTACTGGAGGCGTGGACGATGGTTCCGACTTCCGATCGGAAGTATCTGAACAATCAGCGGGCAGGGAAGCTTTTATGGGGAAGGGAAGAATAGATGGGGCCCTCACTCTCTCCGCAGCAGAGCGGGCACCAGGTTCCGGTTATCGGGACTGCGGCCCAACCGTTACCATCGTTTCTTTAAAATAGCGCAGGCAGAGGAGTTTGTCAAATGGCCGGAGCCTTCACCGTTGTAGCCAAGATCGATGACCGCGAGATCATGGCAGCCCTTGACCGTATGAGCCGCCAAGCCCGCAGACTCAGCCCGGCATGGAAGAATATCGGCGAGGCCCTGCTGCGCTCTACCCAACAGCGCTTTCACTTGCAGCAGGATCCCGAGGGCCACCGCTGGCAGCGACTCAAGGACTCAACCAAGGCTAGCAAGGCCGCACGCGGCTACGACCCACGCAAGATCCTGACCATGCGTGGCCAATTGCGCGACTCGATCCGCTACCAGGCGGATGATGGTGGGGTGCGGATCGGCACCAATCTAATCTATGCCGCCATCCATCAGTTCGGCGGCAAGACCAGGGCGCATGTGATCAAGCCGAAAAACAAAAAGGCCCTGGCCTGGCCAGGCGGTCGTCATCCGGTGCGCAGTGTCAATCACCCCGGCTCCAATATACCGGCCCGGCCGTTTTTGGGGATCTCGCGGCAGGATCGCGACCGGATTTTGGAAGTGGTTGCCGACCACCTTGGGATGAATGGGTAAAGAGGGCCTTGTTTCGAGATACCGGACCGCACGTCCGGAAGGTCGGGTGATACCAACCGGATCAAACACAGCGAATTTTAAAGATAGTTTAAACGGCATAACCGATGGAGACGCGCATGAAGAAGACGCTAGAGATATTCAAGGCCGGAAAACATACCACCGCTGCCGGTCAAACCCTGGAATTTAGCGAGGCGGATTTGCAAGCCACGGTCGCGGCGTATGACCCGGCGAAGCATGAGGCTCCTCTGGTAGTCGGACACCCGAGTATCGATGCCCCGGCCTATGGCTGGGTGAAAGGGCTGTCCTTTGCCGAAGGATCCATGACCGCAGAGCCTGACCAGGTCGACCCAGCCTTTGCCGAGATGGTCAACGCGGGCCGCTACAAGAAGATCAGCGCCAGCTTCTATACTCCGGACGCACCAAACAATCCGGTACCAGGCATCTATTCCCTGCGCCATGTCGGATTTCTTGGAGCCCAACCCCCTGCGGTAAAGGGACTCAAAAGCGCCAGCTTTGCCGCTTCCGAGGAGGGCGTTGTTGAATTCGGTGACTGGACCGATCGAGTCGAGGCCGTTCTCTTCCGAACACTCCGGGAATGGATGATTGCCAAGTTTGGCATGGATGATGCCGACAAGGCGCTGCCTGGGTGGGACGTGGATACAATCCAAACCGAAGCTGCCAAGCCAGACATTGAAACCGAGATTGATTCGGCCTTCGCCGAAGGCTCAAAACAAACAAAGGAGGATACCACTTTGCTGACACCAGAACAAATTGCCGCCAAGGAATTGGAGCTGCAGCAGAAAGAAGCAGCGTTTTCAGAACGCGAAACGAAGCTGCAGAAACAGGAACAGAACGCCAGTCACCAGGCGCACCTGACTTTTGCCGAAGGGTTGGTAAAGGAAGGCAAGCTGCTCCCGGCACTCAAAGTGCAGGCGGTGGCCATGCTTGATTTTGCATCCGGACTCGCTGCCGATCAGGTAGTCGAGTTTGGCGAAGGTGAAGGGAAACAGACACTCGCCCTGGGCGAATCGTTCAAGTCATTCCTTTCTGGCCAACCAAAGTTCATCGAATTCGGAGAAACCGCAAAGGCTGAAAAGGAAGGTGACACGGTCAATTTCTCAGCAGCTCCGGGCTACACTGTGGATTCAGCCGCCTTGGAAATCCACAACAAGGCAGTTGCCTATCAAGCCAAAAACCCCGGCACCGAATACATGACCGCCGTCAAGGCCGTGCAATAATAAGCCAGCTGAGAGCAGAACGAATTCTGTCCCGCACATACAAATTTAAGGAGGAACAACAATGTCACGTCAAGCTCAACCTAGCGTCAGCCTGAGCCTCACCACTACCGGCGTTATCGTCGAATATCGTTTCGTCAATACTTCAGTCGCCCAGGCCGGAGCAGCATCCAACACCTTCGGTGTGGCTCGGATGGCTGCCGCGAGCGGTGACGTCATCCCTGTCGATGCGGTTGGTACCGCCATCGTTGAGACAGGGGCGGCCTTTGCTGCAGGTACACTGCTCGCAACCGACGCCTCCGGGCGAGCGGTGGCCTGGGCAGCTGGAGCAGCCGTAGCCAGAGCCTTGCCCGGTCAGGCAGCCACAGCTGCGGGCCAGTTTGTAGAAGTGCTCCTCATCCCAAATTGATCAGTCATTAAACACCCATTTTAATCAGTCATTAACCACCTTTTAAGGAGGTATTTCAGATGGTCATGAACGCAGCAGGAACCAGAGTCATCAATCCTATCCTCAGCACGGTCGCTCAGGGTTACAGCCAAGCCGAATTGGTCGGCTCAGCTCTCTTCCCCCGCGTCCCGGTCGAGATCTCAGGTGGGCAAATCCTGGAGTTCGGCAAGGAGGCCTTCAAACTGTACAACTCCCGCCGCACTCCTGGAGGAGCAACCAAACGGATCTCTTTCGGTTACTTGGGCAAACCGTTTGCCCTCTTCAATGACTCCCTCGAAGCGCCGGTGCCGCGTGAGTTTATGAGAGATGCCAAGGTCATGCCAGGGATCGACCTTGGGACGCGTGCCGTCATACTGGTCATGGGAGCACTGACGTTGGGCCTCGAAGTTGCGCAGGCTACCCTTGCAACTGATGCCACGCAATATGATGCCAACCATAAGATCACTCTTTCCGGCACGAGTAAGTGGAGCGATCCGGCCTCTGACCCGATTGTGCAGATGGATACCTACAAAGAGGCCATCCGTAGCACAGTAGGGATTCGGCCCAACACTCTGCTCCTTTCCGCCCAAGCCTATTCGGCGGCAAAAACCAATACAAAGATCCGGGCACAATTCCAGTATACCAATGCCGATAGCATCACCGTGGAGATGCTGGCTCGAGCCTTCGATGTCAAACGCATCGTGATCGGCGAGGCAGTCACCTCAGATGACACCGGCGTAATCTCCGATGTCTGGGGCAACAATGCTATTCTTGCCTATGTTCCGACTGTGCCCACAAGCGCTGAGGTTCCTTCCTATGGCTACACTTACACCATGATGGGGCATCCATTGGTGGAGGAACCATACTACGACAACAACGCCAAGTCGTGGATCTACGGGGTGGGATTTGAGCGTGCTCCTGTCCTCTCCGGCATTACCTCAGGCTATTTGATCCAAGGCATTAAGTAAGATACGGAACGTCTATAAGGAGACTTCAATCATGGCTAAATATCCCGTTTATGAACCATTGCTCGCCGATCGCCCCACCCCGTATATGCCTGGCGAAATCGTCGAGATGGATGAAAAAGAGGCGCGCGGTCTGATCAAGGCCGGTGTCCTTGGTGAGTCGGATGAACTTGGAGGTGGACGTGGCCTGAATGCCACCAAAACCATCGAGCTTGCTAAAGCCGCTACCACATCTGCGGAACTGGACGAACTCGCCCTGGGCGAAACCCGCAAAACCGTATTGATGGCCATCGAAACCAGGCGCTTCGATCTGGAGGAATAAACCATGTACTGCTCCCTGAACGATATCCAAGTGATCGTGCCGGAAGATGACTTGGTCGAACTGACCGACGATGCGACTCCGCCCACCTTCATCAATGAAGACGTGATCGACCGGGCCATCACCGATGCCGGTGAGCTGATCGACGGATATCTTCGGGGTCGGTATACCCTGCCCCTTTCTCCGGTGCCCGGGCTGATCAACACTCTTGCCGCCGACATTGCGATCTACCGGCTCTATTCCCGGCGGCTCCGGCTAACACCGCCGGAAGTAGTGACCGAACGGTATAAGGAAGCGCAGAAACTCCTGGCGAAAGTTCAATCCGGCAATGTCTCGCTGGGATCAGAGAATACCGGCGGCGATGTAACGCCGGTAACAGGCGGCCCCCAGTTCAGCGCTCCGGATCGGGTATTCAACAGGGCCACCTTGGGTGATTACTGATGATCAACCAGATTGAAGACGCGATCGTCACACGCATCAAAGCAAAACTGGGAACCACTGCCGGTAAAGTGGATGTGCAGAAGGGTGTCGAGGGCATACCGCAGCCTGCTGTTTATGTCTCCACTGAGGCAGGCCGGTTTGAAAAGATCACTCAGGCGACGTTCAAGCAGCACCTGACCCTCTTTGTCGACATTGTCTTCTCATATCGAGGGGCAAAAGACAGTGAACGGAGAAAAGGGATGTATCTGATCTTGGAAGGTATCCTCCAGGCGCTGCTGCTCCAGGATCTCGAATTGAAAATCAAACCGCTGGAGCCACAGAGTTGGAGAAATACCACCGTCGAGGAGTTTCGGGCGCAAGGGCTGCTCTCTTTTTCCCTGGAACTGACCACCGCCTATACCATCAGTAAGCTTGACGATGAAGCGCTCACCGATCTGCTGACGATCGGCCTCAACTATTATCTGACGCCTGGCGACGATACGGTCGACGCCAGCGACACAGTCACCTTACAGGAGACATTATGAAAGTCACAGCAGCACCGGGCCTCCAGTGCCCGATGGAAGGAAAACCCAGGGAATATATCACCGACGATCCGGAAGGGATTGAGGTAGAGGCCACCGCCTACTACCGCCGCCTGGTCGATGATGGATCCCTGGTGGAAGTGGTAGCAGCATCGACAAAGCAGCAGAAAACCACAGCCGCCCCAACTGGGGCTACGGGAGGTGACCAGTAATGGCATCCAAAAATATCACGTTTGATACCATTCCGGCCTCGATCCGCAAGCCGGGCAAGTATTTCGAGTTCAATACCCGGCTGGCAGTACGGACCCTGCCTACCAACGGGCAAAAGATGCTGATTCTGGCACAACGGATGGCAGCCGGTTCCGTATTGGCTCTAGTGCCCACGCAGGTCTTTTCAGACGTCCAGGCAGCCGATTATTTCGGCAATGGCAGCCTGGCGCATCTGATGTGCCGTGCCGCGATCACCGCCAACTCTTACCTGGACCTGACCGTCTGCGCCCTCGACGATGGCGCTGGGGCAGCGGCTACCGACCCGGTGACCATTGCCAACGCCGCAACCTCGTCTGGCGTGTTCACTCTCTTTATCGGCAACCAGAACGTACAGATCGCAGTGACCATTGGGGACGCTAACACCGTCGTGGCCACCAATCTCGCGGCTGCGGTTAACGCTAAAGCCGATCTGCCGGTGACCGCTGGCGTGGCGGTGGGCGTGGTGACGCTGACTGCCAAGAACAAGGGAACCGTCGCCAATCAGATCGATATATCCTACACCCTGACCGCCCTGGGAACCACGGTCACCCTCGCCAATCCTTCACTAACCGGCGGCACCATTGATCCGGATCCCGCTACGGCCTTGGCCAAGGTCTTTGGAGAGCAGTATCACGTCATTGCCACCCCCTACAATGATCAAGCCAATATCACTACTCTGAAAACGCATCTGGACAGCGTCTCCGGTGCTTTGGAGAAACGTCCTGGTGTTGGTATCTTTGGTTTTGATGGTGCCCTGGCTGCTGGAACGACCCTGGCGGGGTTGATTAACGGGGGGCGATGCTTCGGGGGTTATCTTCGGGGCACAAAATCACCGGCGTACGAGGTCGGGGCCACCTTTGCAGCAGTTGTGGCTTTTGAAGAAGATCCTGCCATGCCGCTTAATGGTTTGCCCCTCACCGGTATTGCCGCACCTCCCATCGATCAGCGCTTGAGTCGCACCGAGCAGGAGAGTTGCCTCAATAACGGAATAACTCCCCTGGAAGTCGGCCCGGGAGAGGTTGTCCAGATCGTGCGGGCCGTCTCCACCTACACCAAGAATCCAGCTGGGATTGCCGATATTTCGCTCCTGGATATCACGACCATCCGCACCCTGGACTATACAAGAAAGGCCTGTGTGGATCGGGTTGAGCTGCGATTCCCGCGAGCAAAACTCTCCAGCAAGACGCCTGACCGGGTTTGGACCGAAATATTCGATGTGCTCCAGCAACTTGAAGCTCTGGAGATTTTAGAAAACGTGATGGCCAATAAAGACGGCCTGATCGTTGAGCGGGATCTGCAGGATCCAAACCGTCTGGATACAAAAATTCCGGCGGACGTGGTCAACGGCCTACATGTGCTGGCCGGGCGCATCGATCTGCTGCTGTAATTATTCTAACTTTGAAAGGAGAAATCCATGTCTGATTACGTATCGCGTGTGCTGCTGGAGGTCAACGGGCAGAACATTGATGACTTCAAGAGTGTCACCGAAAAAGAGGTCGAGCTCAACAAACAGGTCAACCTGATGAATAAAACCGGTACCTGCGGGGTCACTTCGCGGTGTCAGGTGGAGGTGGAATATGTGGTGCCGGAGGATGCCCCGGAATTCGACTTCAACAGCGTCAAGAACGGCACCCTGACCATCGACAAAATGAACGGGGTGCGGGAGACCTATACCGGAGTCACTACCCTCAAGATCGGGGCCACCAAGTACGACGGAGAAAAGGAAGCCACCCGGACTATCGACTTCAGCACAAACGGGAAGGTGTGATCCATGATGACCGAAAAAGGAACATTACCGATTGGGGTGGGATTCGAGGGGAAGGTCCATCAGGATTTTGAATTGCGATCGCAACTCGTCTCCGACATGGTGGATGTATTTGATAACGAAAAAAATGCGGAGCGGGCCCAGAAAAACGCACAATTTTTTTCAGCCTGTCTGCTGGCTGGACGCCTGATCAAGCTGGGTGATATCCCCAAGGATCAGATCACGGTGGATTTGCTGCTTGGCATGGACTTCAGCGATTACAGCCTGATCGTGGAGACTGGCAAGAGGTTGGAAGATCGGGCGTCCACGTTTCGCCAAGAAACTGCGGGGCAACCGGAAACTGGTGCTGGTGCTGCTTAAAATAGGCTTCAGCCTGCATGACGCTCTGGCTATGCCGGTTACCCAGGCATGGGAATGGGTCAACACCTATACGGAACTGATGAACCCAGAAAGACCAAGCGGCACAAAATATGTGGTCAAAAAAAAGGAAAATAAGGGCCGGTAATGTCATCTGACACCATGAAACTCGCATTGCAGATCACCGCTGTGGATATGCTTTCCGGCGTGTTGGCTGGAGTGAAGAAGCATATCCAGAGCCTTGGTCCGGCCGCGCAGCAGATCGGCAAGGACTTTGACCAGATGTCCGAGCACATGACCAAGGGGCTCAAGGCTATGGCAGTGGCTCATTATGGCATTGAAAAGATAATGAAGGGCGTCAAGCCTGCCGCTGATTTCCAGGATGCGATGCTGGAATACGAGATGACGCTGATGCGCAGCTCGAAAAATGCGGAGCAGCTCAAAAAAGAACTCGCCGAGTCGAGCAAGGAGGCAAGGAAGATATCTGCCGTGACCCTGTACGACAAAGCCACCTCCCTCCGGACGATGCTGAAACTGGAGGAATCAGGCGTCGAGCACAAGGCTGTGGTGGAAGGCGCTGGCCTAGCTGCGGCGCAGTTGGCTGTTGTTACCAAATCGTCGCCCGATCTGGCGGCAAGCACTTTGTTGAGTCTTGGCATTCCGTATCATTTAAACGGTGAGCAGTACAAACCGCTTGCTGATGTCCTGCAAAAGCACATTTTAAGCGGGCGACTGAAGCTCTCGGATTACGAGACCCACTTCAAATATATCATCCCTGCTGCTCAACGAATGGGCCTGACACCTACGGAGGTCATATCGTTTCTGGCAAATCTGGGCGAACAGGGGCTGGTGAACAATGCGGGCATCGAGGGCAAGGATTTCCTAGAACGTATGAGCGGAGGTAGCCGGGAAGAGCGGAGAATGCTGAGTGAACTCAACCAAAAGCTGGTGAAGAAAGGGAAAAAACCACTTGCGTTCTGGGACAAAGGAAATCCAAGGAAGCTCCATGACATCATTAACGACTTACGGGAAATTGACAAGGATCTTACCCCGCAAGAGCGGGCATATGTCACTGAAAAAATGTTCGGGACGCGGGGCGGAATAGCATCCGATGCCACCAAGAGAGAAGGGGTAGGGTCTTTGGAGTACATTGAGGAGCGTGCCAAGGAAGCCGCTTCTATGGCGGAAAAATTTGAGGTTCGGATGCGCGGCTTGAACGCCCAGATGGAACTCTTTGCCACCAATATAACCAATCTCAAAGCGGAGGTTTTTGAACCCTTGCTGGCCCCGTTGGCCGCAGTGGCAAAAAAAATGGGAGAAACGACTGATCAAGCCGTAGATTTCGCCGAGCAGCACAAAACCTTGACCAAGTCGGTAGGTTACGTGGCAGGCGGGGTGGTTGGCGGAGCCTCGGCCTATGCGGCGTATCACATGGTCAAGGCTGCCATTGCCGGCGGAAAAGTTCTGAAAGGTTTGGCGGGGATAGGAAGCACTGCCATTGGTATTGGCGAGGGCAAGGCTATTGAAGCGGCCACCGGGGTGCAGCCGGTGTTCGTGGTGAATATGCCGGGCAACCTGGGCGGAATGCCTCCGGTTATTCCGCCTGTGCCGACTCCAGCCAGCAGCTTGCTCGGAAAAACCGCTCAGCTAGGATTGGCGGCAGGTGGCGGTTATTTGATGGGTACAGGGATCAATTTGGGGATGGGTGCAATCAGCGACCATTTCACCGATGGCAAATATAAAGGTGAGGGTTGGCTCGGAGAGATGATCTTCGACCTGATCCATGGCGATCGTGAGAAGACCAAAAACGAAATCACCATGAATATCTCGGTCGACCAGAACGGCCGCACCACCGCCCAGACAGATGATGCGAACACGACCACCAGGATCAACACCCTGAAGCGAGGCTCGTTCGCCGATGCCAATAATTTCTGAGATGACCTATGCCTGATCTCTACGCCGCAGAAATAAACGGTTTCGCTCTGGAAATTGAAACCACCGACGATACCTGGGAGAAGTCCATTGCCCGCCATGAGTACCCGTATAAAAACGGAGCGCTCCTGGAGGACATGGGACTGAAGGCTCGGTGTCTTAAGTTTCGCTGTTATTTTTGGGACGATGGTGCCGATCATTCCACCTACGATGATCATCGCGACTTCCTGGACCATCTGGACAATATGGAGATCATCGAGCTGGTCCATCCCAAATACGGCCCGCTCAGGGGCAGTATCGAATCGGTTGCCATCCACCATGATGACCGCGATCGGATGGCGCAGATTGATATCAGCTTCGTCGAGGGACTAATCGAGGATCCCGACGATACTGCCCACGAGGATGTCGAAGCCAGTGGCGAAGAAGCCTACAACGACAGCATCGCCGAGCAGCAGCAGGAATTTGCAGACGATGCGAAAACGGCCCTGGGTTCGGAGTCCTCCGGCATCCTGGACAAAGTTCTGGATCCGAATCTCGGTATTGTCGAGCAGTTTACAGCGGTTTCAACCAAGGCTCGAAACTATCTTAAAACAGTTGAGAAGTATGTCGGCCTTTTGGAAGGCACGCTCAACACTATCGCCAATCCGGCCAACTCGCTCACCTCCATCCTCAATTACGGCAACAGTCTGCCTGGGCGGGTGATCGGCAGTATCGCCCGCTGCATGGAGCGCTATGCCTTGCTCTACGAGACGCAGCAGACAGCTCCGGCCCGATTTGCCGACAGCATGTCCCAGGGCCATGCCGAGTTGGCGGCAGCTTCGGGTGCTTTCGCCAAAACCACGACCATAGCGGCAGCGAGCCACACTGCATTGCAGACAGCTTACCTCTATAAACAAGATGAAACGGTGCGGACCCTGCAGAAACGCAGTGAAGGCAAACCGGCTTTCGACACTCTGGGGAACTATACCCCACCGGAACTCTCGGCTACAGATATCCAGCCGATGACGGTGCGGGAACTGGAAAGCAGCCTGGCCACTGTGCGGGGCATGCTCCAGGATGCCATCAACCTGTCGCGCCAATCAACCAGCCTCAAAAAACAGGCGCTACAGCTGCAGACCCATGTGAATTCCATCAAGCTGGAGCGGGAGAAGATTACCCAGGTGCAGCTTGACAACCCTATGCCGTTGCACCTGGTCTGTTTGAAGTACGGTCTGCCCTATGGTGCCGCCGATCGCCTGATGATGATCAACGATATCCGCAACCCCAACGAAGTCAGCGGCGAGGTGAGTGTGTATGTCTCCTGATATAATATCCCTGCAGATTGCCGGACGTCGCATTGAGCGGTTTCTGTCCTATACGATCGCGGTCGATCTCTATACGCCCGCCGATGCCTTCTCTTTGGAGATTGCCAATCCGGAAGCGGAGATTAAGCGGGGCCAGCGCTGCGAGCTGTATGTCAACGGCAATTTGGAGCTGACTGGCATCATTGATAAGAGTTCTAGGAAATATGGCAAGTCCGGGTTGACCACGCGGATTGAAGGCCGCGATCTAATGGGCCTGTTGGTGGACTCGCACTGTGAGCAATTCGTCGATGTCGAGGGCATGAAGCTCTCGGATCTGGCCGAGATGCTGCTCAAGACAGTGCCATTCATCAACCGCAAGACGATCCAGTATCAGGAGAACATCGTCGGCAAGCTAAGGAGTCATAGACATCATCAAGGCTCGGGCCAATCGCTGATGGGCTCTATGGATTCACCACAGAAGGTGTCCAGGATCGAGCCAGGCATGACGGTGTTTGATGCGTTGCGAACCTATGCCGCCAGCCGGGGCCTGATGTTTTTCGCCCTTCCGGACGGCACCTTTGTCTTCGGCAGACCAAAGGCCAAGGGAGAACCGCTCTACTCCCTCACCTGTATCGAGACCGGCGAGGGCAACAATGTGCTGGAAGGCGAGGAGATCGACGATATCTCCAAACGGTTCTCGAAGATAACGGTCCTCGGCCAGCAGCAGGGGCAGGATGATTTCATGATGGACGCCACCAAGATTACCACCCATGGGACGGTGACAGATCCGGATTTTCCTTTCTATAAACCCTTTGTCGTCAGGGACAACAATGACTCTAAAAGCCCGGAGCTGCATGCCCGATTTATCTTGGAGCATCAACGGCACCAGGGCTATCAACTCCATTACAAGGTCCAAAGCCACACCCAGAACGACAAGAACTGGCAGGTCAATGAATTGTGCCGGGTACGCGATGAAGTTCTTGGGATCGATGGGGTCTATCTCATCTACGGTCGAACAATGGAACGCTCCCGACAGGAGGGAACTGTTACGCGTCTGAAGCTGGGGATGCCGGGGTTGGTGCAATGATCAGAGGCATAATCACGGCCGTACTCGAGGGGATGATCAAACGCATCAGTGCCAGTGGCCGTACGGGCGAGACCTTTACCAACAGGGAATATTTCCAGCATTACGGTTTTACCTCGAGGCCTCACCCAGGCGCAGAAACTATCTTTATCCAAGAGGGCAATCATATTATCGCGGTAGCCTCGGACGATCGCCGCTATCGCCTGGCGATCGAGGAAGGCGAAGCGGCACTCTATAGCGACGAGGGCGACCATGTGCTTCTTAAGCGCGGTCGAGTAATCGAAGTTGAGACCGAAATGCTGTTGATTAAAGCGAGTACCAAGGTTCGGTTTGAAACGCCGTTGATCGAGACCACCGGTCAGGTTACGGCGGAAGGTACTATTACGGACCTCAGCGCCAGCACAGGCAAGAGCATGAGTGCTATGCGCACCATTTATGACGGTCACGCCCATAACGAGCACGACGGCGGCCAGACCAGTGCGCCGACCCAGGGGATGTAATGGATTACGCCATCACCATAGGTGACAACCTGGCGGGCGCGATGACCTTTGATCCAGCCGCCGACATCAGCAACAATATCTACCTCAGCCTGACTGTGAAAAAGGGATCGTTTTTCCATAACCCCAGCTTCGGTCTGCGGCAGCGGGGCAGATTGAAGAATACCGAGACTACGGCTGCTCTGATCCGCCATGATTACAAAGATGCCCTCCAGTGGTTGATCGATACTGGACGGGCCAAATCGGTTGAGGTGTGGGCGGAACGCGATCGCACCCAGGATCTCAACCGGTTGAAGCTGCTGGTCGAGGTGGTGCAGGCAGATGGCCACAAGGTGACGTTCGAGATATTTAGAGAGGTGGTGTGATGGCCTATGAAAAAGGCTTCGACGAAATACTGAACGACATCCTGACCGATTTCCGTAACATCTTTCCCAGTGTTGATGTCTCCCAAGGGAGCCTGGCGTACATGAAAGCTGCCGGGTATGCCTCGGCCCTATGGGGACTGTACCGAAATCAGGAATGGATCAGTAAGCAGATTTTTCCAGACACGGCCGATACCGAGGCCTTGGAACATCACGGCTGGGTGCGTGGCCTTCCCCGCACAGCGGCTGAGAGTGACGTCGTCTACCTGGCTCGGCAGCTCGATAACATCCGCAGGCCGCCTGCAGGTGGCAACAAATACGATTATGAGAAATGGGCCGAACAGGTCGATGGCGTTGCCAAGGCGTATGCTTTCCCCTTGGCCCAGGGGCCGGAGAGCGTCGATGTCGTCATCCTGGCCAATGCAGCCACTACCGGTTCTGAGATCCCCAGCCAGTCATTGCTCGAGGCGGTGTTCGCTTATATTGACGATCTGCGACCGGTGTCGGCACGGTTTGTTCGGATACTGGCACCGAACGTGGTCAACCAGGCGGTGACCATGACCGGGGTGGACAGCACTCTGGCGGCAGCGGTGCAAGCCGATATCAACGCCTACCTTGCCGGGTTCGTACCTGGGCAGGTTCTGTATCTGCCGCAGTTGATCGGCATTGCCACGGGCAACGGTGTGCCCAATCCTGTGCTTACGGTTCCCTCCGCCCCGGTGGCACCGGCACCGGCCTCCATGTTGCGGCCGGGGGTGATCAATGTCAGCCAATAGTGATGCCCTGCGTCTGCTCATGCCCATCGAACTGGGCGGTGACCATGATGCGGATCTGGATCTGGATGCCAAGCATCTCGATACCGCCCAGGCCAACGCCGATACCCTGCTCCGGGAGATGTTTCCGGATACAGCGGTATGGCTGCTCACTGATTGGGAGCGGGTTTTGGGATTGACACCCGGTACGTCGGATCCTCTTCAGTTGCGACGAAACCAGGTGGTTCGCAAGATCCGCGCGCGCGGAGGTTTATCCAGGGCATACTTCATCAGCCTGGCGCAGTCGCTCGGTTATGAGATTGAGATTGTCGAACCGGTACCGTTCATGGCTGGTTGGGGTCGGGCAGGCGATCGTCTTTATGGGCAAGCGATCTGCTCTCAATGGGGGGTGCGTATCCTCAATCAACCTATTTACAAATTTAGGGCCGGCCAATCGGTGGCGGGTGAACGATTAACCTGGTGGGCTCCTCAAACCATGATCGAGGACATCATTAAAGAGCTGAAGCCCGCCCATACCTTTGTCTATTTCATCTACGATTAGGAGCAACAACGATGCATAGAATAGCGGAAAATGGTGGGGTATTTCTCGAAGGCGACGAAGCGGCCGGTACGCTGGGTACTGCCGTCCCCGCGGCGTCACTGCAATCGTTTCAGGATGAATTGGCAGGGTTCGTGGAAGACACGGGGCAAGTGCTCTCGCCTACGGATAACGCCCAGGTCCGGAAGGGTCTGCAAACAAACAGACTCGTCAGCTCAGACGCAGGCGGCACTGCCGACGCAATTACTGGAAGCTACACACCGGTTATCACCTCGTTGACCCATAATATGGTGCTATGTGTCCGGGCTGCGTCTGCCAACGCGACTATATCGCCGACGTTCACCCCAAATTTCGGAGTCATCGTACCTTCGGGTATGTACAAGGGAGCAAACGTTTCTCTTGCAATTGGTGATATTACTGGAGCCGGTCACGGTCTCAAATTGCGGTGGGATGCAATATTGACAAAATGGGAGTTATTGAACCCGGCGCCTGGGATTGTAGCGAATAAATCCGTAGCTTACCCTAAAATCCAGGACGTATCAGCATCACAGAAGGGATTGGGACGCAAGACAGCAGGTGCCGGTACTATTGAAGAATGCTCAATATCTGAAATGCTCGAATGGCTCGGCATATGCGCCCAAGGGGATTTTGTGTACCGAGGAGCTTTGGGATGGTCAAGAATTGCTGCAGGCCCGGCGAATTACTTCATGCAGACAAAAGGGGTCGGGGCCGACCCGGTCTGGAGTCCTGTCAACATCCCGGTAGCTTCAGTATTTGGCAGGACGGGGGCGGTGGCAATGACCGCTGCTGATGTAGCCGCTGCACTTGGATACATGCCAGTGCCTGTTGATGCGGCAAACGGTGGAATTGGTGTTGGTTGTACTTGGGCGACCTGGGTGGCAACAGCATATACACCTGGATCGGTCTATGCCCTCAATGGTCAGAGCAGGTGTATATCATGTGTTGCCATATATACGCAAAACTTCTCTCTTTTCCAGAGGATATCATGATGCAGCAGATAGATAATATTCTTAACGTTCGTAACCCTTGCATGCAAGAGAATGGAAGCGTGAATGTAGAGATATTACACGCTGTTTACGGGTGGGGGCCGTTTAACGCTTCCCCTAATGACCCCGAAGAACACGGGCGCGACATTTATGCGTGGGCAATCGATGGTGAGTTTGGCGCGATTGCCCCGTATGTTGCTCCGGTGATGACCAAAGAGCAGAAGGTAAAAGCCATGACCGACGCGGTACAATCCATCCTGGATGCCCCGGCTCAATCCCTCGGCTATGACGATATCAAGACGGCTTGCACCTACGCAGACGAGCCTGCCGTACCCCTGTTTCAAAAGCAAGGGATAGCTTTCAGGGCATGGAGATCATTGGTGTGGGCAAAATGTTACTCTATCCTGGGTGAAGTAGAGGCGAAAACGAGGCAAGAACCGACAATTCCTGAATTGCTGGCTGAACTGCCACCATTGGTATTGCCATGACCATACGGTTGGCTGGCCAGCATGAGGAATATCCATGACATCGATACAGCTCCTTTTTAGTGCCAATTGTGATCCGATCTCGGCGGTGATTCGTGCGGCGACATGGTCGCGATGGTCCCATGTCTCAGTGGTCGATGGGGGTAGCGTAATCGAGGCGGCTCCCCTTCACGGGGTGCGTAGGGTATCTCTGGGCGGGGTGATTTCCCAAAGTGATGATTGGATTCTAATCGCATTGCCCTGTGCTAACCCAGCTGCAGTAATAGCTGCCGCTGCCAGCCAAATTGGCAAGCCATATGACTACACCGCCATTCTTGGCCTTGGCCTGCACCGCGATTGGCAGGAGGATGATTCATGGTTTTGTTCCGAGCTGGTAGCCTGGGGCTTTAACTCCGCTGGGCAACCCCTGTTCAGATCGGAGTGTATGCGTCGGATCACACCGCAGCATTTGTGGATGTTGGCGCCGATGACAATCAACATGTAGGAATCTTTAAGGACGGGACTGGGAGGAGCTCGAACTCCTCCCGAACCATCCAACCGTGCGCTAACACGGAAGGAGGCCCGCAGGTTCACCCGCTATAGTCCCGATGCACGCTGTGGACAGCGCATGGGGGTAGTAGCATATCACCTGCATTACCGCAAGGAGCCTTTCGTGGCATCACTGATTCCCTATTTTGGCGGCAAGAGCCGTCTCGCAAAAACCATTCTTTCCAAGTTCCCTGAGCACCAGTGTTATGTTGAGGTGTTTGCTGGAGCGGCCAACGTCTTCTTTGCTAAAGAAGCAAAGGGAACCGAGGTCATCAACGATCTTGACCGCGATCTGATCACCTTATATCGCATCGTCAAACATCATCCCGAAGAACTGCATCGTCAGTTCAAATATGCCCTGGTTGCCCGTGACGAATTCAACCGGCTCATGCAAGTCAATCCCGATACTTTGACCGATATTCAGCGCGCGGCTCGTTACATCTACCTGCAACGCACTTGCTTTGGTGGTCGCAGCCATGGCCGCACCTTCGGCACCTCTACTACCGGTATCCCTCGCCTCAATCTGTTCACTCTACAAAAACTTCTGGAAGAGGCATGGATCAGGCTCGCTCAAGTGATGATAGAGTGCCTCGACTTTCGGGATCTTATTCCCCGATACGATCGCGAACACACCCTGTTTTTCCTTGATCCTCCGTACTGGAAGATTGACGGTTATGAGCACAACTTCGTTAAGCGGGATTTTTATGATCTGGCAGAGGTGTTGTCAGTGATCAAAGGTCGATTTCTAATGACCTTAAATGACACGCCAGAGGTGAGAAAAATATTCGGGAGCTTTAAGATTGAACAGGTCGAATTGAAGTACTCTATGAGTAAAAAAGAAGGGAGTCGATCGAAGGTTAGAACGGAGCTTTTAATCAGCAATTAAATGGCATAAAATAATGGTTAAAACGCGGTTCCAAATCTCGCATGAATCGGTTCCAAATCTCGCGCGCGGCTACAAAAGTATCGCCAAACCACGCTATTCAAAGTTTCTACGTTTATATGCCCCCCTATAGCTATTCAAAGTTTCTACGTTTATATGCCCCCCTATAATAAAATATCGACATCCTCACGTGATCGGAGGGGTCGCATTGATTACAATGGACTCGGCTTCACGCATTTCATGTAACCGGCATGTAACCAACGAAAAAAGCACCTAACCCGCGAAGAGTTAAGTGCTTGATTTTACTGGAGCCGATAAGCGGACTTGAACCGCTGACCTACTGATTACGAATCAATAGAATTTAGTTTTTGAATAAGTAGACATGAGTAAAGAAGAGTAAGGTTAATGAACAAAATAAACGATAATTCGAACAATTAAACACAACCTACACTCTGTTGCCACTTACCTATCTTTACTCTGACTTACTCATGTTTAGATTTATTTTGGCAAAATTTTGGCAAAACTGGAGTTTGAAAATCGCCAAATCAACCGGGCCAAATCAAAAATTTTTCTATTCACATCTCAAGGTTTTTGAGTCCTTTGCCAAGCGTTTCCACTTTATGAGAAAAAGACAAAAAAAGAAGCCCGCGTTTTTATCCAGGTAAACCCTGGAAGCGAACATTTGAAACGTCTCCTTGATAAACATTATCAGCTCAAGACAGATTTTTATCCTCCGCCAAACTAGCAATCCAAAACTTCATAAAAAGACCTCAGCTATGGGACTTGATACGGACCTATACGCTTATGGAGCTTAACTGTGGTTAACGAGAAAACATAACCATCATATAGCATGGCTATTTAACATAGGCCAACAAGTACGAATTAATATCCATCCAAAACGAATGACCGCAGACCGCTCCCTAGCAACGCCCGAAAGCCATTCATTGTCATGGCATTGCCCAAGGTGTTTGCCGCTAAAACGCAGGCACTTGAATCATAATATCGAGCCCTTTCCGTATAAGGCACGACCAACCTCTCTAATTGACAGTGCAAAGGTAACAACCGGTGAATGTCTTCCCGTGCATTGCTCCATCGCCAGCCTTTATCCAGCATCGTTTGGAGGATGTTCAAACAAAACGCACTATCACCATCAGGATTATCAAACTTTTTATAAACGGCCGCTGCAATTTCACCGCAAATTCCCATAAGCGAATTATCCATGGCAACCCGCTCATGGATAGCACTAAAATTATTTGCGTCTACCCGTACTGCCAACCAATTGAGCATCTTCGTCCTCCAGTTTGACATCGGTGCCCGAAACCAAAATACGCCGCCAATCAAGAACCTGCGTTGCTCGGATTTGTAATGTTTTAAAGCTGGGTAGAATGGTTTTGGATGAGGTTAACCTCAAGAAGATAATCTAAAAATTGTTTATGGTTTGTGGCGAGAGTTTTAGCTACGTGCTCGAAATCATCAAGAGTGTAAGCATTGAGATCACTACATAATGGTTCGACGCTTTGAGGTATCTGGAGAATCCAGTTCGGCTGAATTGAGTTGGGAATTTCACTCTGTACCCAAGTAGCGTGGGTAATGTGTTTCCTCAGCGGCGTGAAATTGTGAGGAAGCCTAAGGTAACTAGAAATTCGGTCATATTGGTCAAGTGGGACTTTTCCATGATAAAGCAGTTCAAGCAAAGCGTGTCTTTTGTCGTCGAAATTGAGGCTGCGGGTCAGCGGTATGATTGTAGACAAATCTGAACCAGAAATCGTTGCTATGATTTCTTGAATGAGTAATTCATATTGGGCGAACCACTGAACGATAATTCCAAAGAGCAACAAATGCCTCTCGGTCAGGCATTCTGAAATCTTATTTTTTGCGAATGCTCGCTGTTCCAATGGTGTTGTGTTCATGAGATATCCCTCAAAATTTCTTTGAATTTGAGAACGTGTCCCCTCATCTGAACAAAAATGATTGCATCATTTAAAAATGTATCTTTGTAATTATTATATACTAATATTATTAAGTTACAATATTTTACTCGACATAATAGTCGGAGGCCTCAAATATCCAAATTGAGGCATCTTCTATGAATCATCATACCCCCGCAGACCTCGATGGTGATGGCGAGTTCGATGCCATCGATATCGTCATTCTTGAAGAAGGCCAGCCACCAAACAGGACAGGGTGTTGTTAGAAGGTTACAACCTTTATTCGTATAGACTGATTATCTCCTTTATATCATGGGTAGCTCTGACCAGTAGGGCGGATCGTAATTTCATTGACATTGACATGTGAAGGCAGTGTGAGCAGCCAGTAAATGCCATCGGCTATGGCTTGGGGGTCAAGGAGTTTACCGAACTGAGCAATTCCTTTGCCAAAGTTTTCTTGGTCATAACCAGCTACATCTTGAAATTCACTGAGTACAATTCCGGGTTTTACAACGGAAATTCGAACGCCATGCGAGCAAATCTCACGGCGGAGTCCTTCCGCGATGGCACCAATCGCAAATTTGCTTGAACCGTAGAATCCACTGAAGGGCGAAATATTTTGTCCAACCACCGAACCGATGGCAACAATGTCGCCGCTATTTCGCTGAACCATGTATTTCCCGACCCGACGCATCAGATATGCAGCGCCAAGTACATTGACTTGATAAACCTCTTGCCACTGTGATTCATCGCTGTCAAGAATACCTCCTGCCAGTCCACGACCGGCATTGACAACGACTGTGTCAACCTTACATCCACCTTCTTTCCATTTCAAAGCACTATCCATCAATATATCAATGTCAATCTTACTGCTCGCATCTCCAGCAACGGCAAGCGCTTTGCCGCCTTGAGCAGTGATCTCAGACACAAGTATGTCAAGACGGTCTTTACGTCGGGCATGGAGAACCACCGCCGCACCAGCCTGAGCCAAAGTGCAAGCCGTAGCGTGACCAATGCCTGAACTAGCCCCAGTAATAATAGCGGTCCTGCCTAAAAGAAGCTTTTCCATTTTCATTCCTCCTTATCCCGTTTGAATATGAGTTTGAATATGAATATGACGTAGAGGTAGACCCAACCTCGATGGCTTCAAGTATCGAATAGCTGGAAATCTTGTCTAATTAATAGGTACGACTAAGTCAATACTTCAAATATCATGAAGGTATACGAAAATTTATAAACACAGCCAGTTACCAGTAAACGCGCACCAGTTCATATCGAATCCGAGAGCAACTTGAGCGCGCCTAATTTTTCTCCTGCAATTCAGCAGCGATTTCTGGCCGCACAATATCCGGTTCCAGAAGTCCAATGTAACCGTCAAGTGCGGTCATGACTATTGTCCGATTATAGACATGCAAAACCTTTCCTGGGGCATAATTGTGTTGTTCCGGCCAGCCCAGTGCCCGTTTAACAACCAACCATGTGTTGTTGATATTTACCAGGCTCTCTGTCGCTCCGAATGCTCGTATTTGCCGCATGATGCTTTCAACCGGTTTCTGAAAGTCGACGATACGGTCTTGGAGCGTGTGTTTTGGCCAATAGCTTCCTCCTACTTGAGGAG
>TBL_comb47_HYPODRAFT_10000342_pt1 | contig 61805 bp, 53 predicted proteins | sample TroBogypolimnion_40_FD_10682 | JGI IMG/M metagenome (IMG submission 10682)
GAAAAGCCTGATGCCAATACAGCCGCTCAATATCTCAAAGAGGGCGGCTATTTTTGGAATGGCGGCATGTTTGTTCTCAAGGCCAGCGTTTGGTTGGCTGCCTTGACTGAGTTTCGTCCAGACATCCTTGAGTTAAGCAAGAAAGCTTGGCAAGACAAAACCGCCGACACGACTGGAGATGCACTATTTGTCAGGCCAGATCCCAAATTATTTAATCAAATTCCGAGTGAGTCGATTGACTATGCCGTGATTGAGAAGTGCCCAAATTCAAAATATCCAATTAAGATGGTCGCACTCGATGCAGGCTGGAATGATCTTGGTGCTTGGGATGCAGTATGGCAGGTTGGTGCGCATGATAAAGATGGCAACGTGACTAGCGGCGATACCTTGCTAAGCAATACACAAAATTCCTTAGTGCATGCCAGCACGCGTTTAGTGAGCGCTGTTGGAGTAGAAAATCTCATCATTGTTGAGACTGCAGATGCTGTTTTGGTGGCTGATCGTAGGAATAGTCAAGATGTCAAAAGTATCGTAACCCAGTTAGAGCAACAAAAGCGTGAAGAGAAAAATCTCCATCGCAAGGTATCGCGACCTTGGGGTTGGTATGACAGCGTAGATGAAGGCGAGCGATTTAAGGTCAAGCGTATTCAGGTAAAGCCAGGTGCCAGTTTGTCGTTGCAAATGCATCATCACCGCGCTGAGCATTGGATCGTAGTCAAAGGAACAGCAGAAATCACTAATGGTGATAAAACCTTAATCCTGACTGAAAATCAGAGTACTTATATCCCGCAAGGCCAAACACATCGCTTGGCTAACCCTGGTAAGACACCGCTAGAGATTGTCGAGGTGCAATCGGGCAGCTATTTGGGGGAGGATGATATTGTGCGGTTTGAGGATACCTACGGTAGAAGCTAATGAGTAAATCATTATCAAAATCAAATCTATAATCAATTTAGTTAAGCAATAACAAGAGAAGTGTACATAGGGCTCAAAAATGACTAAGCAAAAAGTCGCATTAATCACTGGTATCACTGGACAAGACGGTTCTTACCTAGCGGAATTCCTTTTGGAAAAAGGCTACATTGTTCATGGCATCAAGCGCCGTGCCTCTTCTTTTAATACTGAGCGTATTGATCATATCTATCAAGACCCCCATATCAATCACCCAGATCTCATTCTTCACTATGGTGATTTAACGGATACCAGTAACTTGGTACGCATCATTCAAGAGTGCCAACCTGATGAGATTTATAACCTGGGCGCGCAGTCTCACGTGGCAGTTTCATTTGAGTCTCCTGAGTACACGGCAGACGTGGATGCGATTGGCCCACTACGCATGCTAGAGGCTATTCGTATTTTGGGTCTGGAGAAGAAAACCCGCTTTTATCAAGCATCGACCTCTGAACTCTATGGTTTAGTGCAAGAGATTCCCCAAAAAGAAACTACTCCGTTTTATCCAAGAAGTCCTTATGCAGTTGCCAAGATGTATGCCTATTGGATTACTGTGAACTACCGTGAGGCTTATGGCATTTATGCCTGTAACGGCATTTTGTTCAACCATGAGTCCAAGCGCCGTGGTGAAACTTTTGTCACTCGTAAAGTGACCCGTGGCTTGGCGAATATCGCCCAAGGCCTTGAAAAGTGTTTATTTATGGGCAATATCGATGCCTTGCGTGACTGGGGTCATGCCAAAGACTACGTGCGTATGCAGTGGCTAATGCTTCAACAAGATCAGCCTGAAGATTTTGTCATTGCCACCGGTGTGCAGTTTACAGTCCGTGAATTTATTATCCGTAGCGCCAAACAACTTGGTATTACCCTCAAATTTGAGGGTAAAGAAGAAAATGAAAAAGCAATTGTTGCAGCAATTGAAGGCGATAAAGCCCCAGCACTCAAAGTTGGTGATGTAGTAGTGCAAATCGATCCACGCTACTACCGTCCTACAGAAGTAGAAACTCTCTTGGGTGATCCGACTAAAGCAAAAACAAAGCTCGGTTGGGTTCCAGAAATTACTCTGGATCAAATGATTGTGGAAATGGTGGCTAATGATCTTGAGAAAGCCAAACAGCATGCTTTATTAGAAAAGCATGGATACTCAGTAGCGGTTGGTAAAGAGAATTGAACGCTAAAGACACAAGACAAAGAAAATTCAAATAAGTGACTAAAGATTTAAGCCAAAAGATCTACGTGGCAGGCCATCGTGGGATGGTAGGTTCCGCCATTGTGAGAAATCTGCAAGCCCAGGGCTATACGAATATTGTGACTCGTACGCATGCCGAGATGGATCTCACAGATCAGGCTGCAGTGAAAGCATTTTTTGAGCAAGAGAAGCCTGATCAGGTTTACTTGGCTGCCGCTAAGGTTGGCGGGATTCATGCGAATAACACTTTTCCTGCTGAATTTATCTATGACAACTTGATGGTGCAAGGTAATGTCATCCATCAGGCGTTTTTGAATGGTGTCAAAAAGCTGTTGTTCTTGGGGTCAAGCTGTATTTATCCTAAGCTAGCTGCACAGCCGATGAGTGAAGATGCGCTGCTTACCGGCAAGCTTGAACCAACTAATGAGCCTTACGCGGTTGCAAAGATTGCGGGTATCAAGATGTGTGAAAGCTATAACCGTCAATATGGCCAAAGTCATGGTGTGGACTATCGCTCAGTCATGCCAACCAATTTGTATGGTCCCGGCGATAACTATCATCCTGAAAACAGCCATGTGATTCCAGCTTTAATTAGGCGATTTCATGAGGCTAAATTAAATAATGCTCCAGAGGTTGTCATTTGGGGCACGGGCACACCCAGAAGAGAGTTTCTCTTTGTGGACGATATGGCAGCTGCCTCGGTCTTCGTGATGCAGTTAGATAAAGCGATATACGATAGCCAAACAGAGCCAATGCAAAGTCATCTCAATGTGGGCTATGGAGGTGATGTGACTATCAAAGAGCTTGCGCTGGCAGTAGCAAAGGCAACGGGCTATACAGGTGCTATTAACTTCGATTCCACCAAGCCTGACGGGGCTCCTAGAAAGTGGATGGATTCAGGTCGACTGAATCAATTGGGTTGGTCTCCGAAGGTTAATCTTGAGGATGGCCTCAAGCTGGCTTATTCAGAGTTTCATAGCCATCAATGAACTTACTTAAAAAAATCAGGCGCTACTATAAGACGGTTGCCTTAATGTACCGGTCTATAGACTCTTTTGTTGCTCAGCCAGAAATTGCTGATTTAAATCCGATATATAAGCAATATGGTTCTGAAGCGCTCAACTCAGAAAATAGTACAACTCTAGATATTGGATGCGGCGAGATTCCCAGAAATCCCTTTAATGCCAGCCAAACTTATGGTTTAGATATTAGGGAAGATCTCAGTAAAAATATTCGTTATGCAGATCTCGCTGTTGAGCCATTGCCCTTTGATGACAATATGTTTGATTTCATCACGGCATATGATTTTTTAGAGCACGTGCCTAGGGTCATTTATTTGCCAGAAAGACGATTTTCATTTATTCAATTGATGAATGAAATCCATAGAACGCTCAAACCAGGTGGAATATTTCTATCTCGTACACCTTTTTATCCGATCTCATCCGCCTTTACCGATCCAACACATGTCAATGTGATTACAGCCGATACCTTCCCGATGTATTTTGATGACAAGCATGCTTGGGCAAAAATGTATGGCTTTAAAGGCAGTTTCAAGCTAAAGCTTCAGGCGGTTAACGACACCCATCTGCTTACTATCCTCCAAAAATCATAGGGAATTTGAAGGTCAGCCATGATTTTTAGTGGCTTGTGAGTGATTTCATTTTTGATTTCCAGTAGCGCATCAAGAGCTTTTCTCGATTAAAGGTTTTGTGCGAAATTTCCTGTGCTGCATTCTCGAGAAATTTTGCATTAATTTCCTTCCAATCATGAACCGTGACTACTGGTAGGCCTTCAAACAAATCATTGATCTTTGCTGTTTTGACGATAGGGATGCATCCAAGCAATAAAGCTTCCCAAGTTCGATGACAGTCCAGCCCAGCTCCATGGGGGCTTAATACAAACTGAAAGCGCGATTGCATTTCCCAGGTCTCCACCATAGGGCGTGGTTCAGGCTGGAAAAAGCAGGTGGATTTATCGATTTGATTGAAACAGTCTTTACGATCTGCTCTATCAATCGAGAAGTGCCAATTACAAAATATTTTTTGCTCTCGATCAAGAAAGTTAGGCGCAGCTTCTTCAATAGTTTGGAGTTGTAGTTCTTGCAAGGTTGGCAGAATATAGCCTCCGCCCCATTGCAAAGGATTGGACCAAAGATTGTGGAGATTTATCCCAATAGGAAGGGAGTGTAGTTTGGGGTGATCAAAATCACGATTTTGGGCATGCCATGCCAAAAGGAGTGGGTATGCGAGGATGTTTTCTAAAGTGCGGCCGCCTAAGCTAATTGAATTGATAGGCAAATCGCTATCGCCGCTCACGAGAATAAAGGCCTGCTTTAAGGTTGGAAGAATCTGATTTGCAAAATAGGATAACCCATCGCTGGGCACGAAAATTGAGGGCGTCCCAGCTGGATTCGCAAGTGTATATTCTTTCAATAAGGCGGGAATACTGTCTAAATAAAGCGTGTTAGCGATGCTGGATTGAGGATTGGCTGGGTGAATATCGCAGGCAAAGAGAATGGAGCGACTATTCACAAGCTGGGCATTGCGAATACCATAGTTAAAGTCGGCCTCCATGAGAATTTTGGTGGCCAGCTTGCGCCGATCATTTTTTCTTAAAAAACGCCCAAGAAATCGGTAGAGTGGTCGGTGCAGCATATAGATTGCCTTGCTTTGTTAGATTTTTGAGAACGGATTAATTTTTTTAAGTTTTCGCAGTAAAGATTTTTTTCGCTTTTCAATGTACTCTGAAAAAGCATGTGGCGCATAAGTCCAGTAAGTAATTTTTCGTTCTTTTTCAAAGGTTGCCATGCATCCTTTTGCCCTGCCTTGAAAGTGAAGTGCTGCTACGGGTAATGTTTGAGAGGTATTTTTCATAACCGCCCAGCAAATATTATCTCTACGGACAATTTTTTTGAGTCTGACATTCTTGACCATCGAAAATTCATGGCGGACCATATTCCCATCCTCATTCAAGTTATTGTCAAACAGGGGCAAACCCTCTAGATGAACTTTTGCTAGGTTGCAGACATCTTTCCTATCTTTTTGCCATAGATATAAGGCGGTCATATCACAAATGCCGCCCGGTATATGGTTGTCTAAATGCCATTGGTATTTCTGATCCAAAAGTGTTCGTGTTTCGCTGGTATGAAGATTAATTAAAAAGCTTAAAAAGTTTTCCAATCCTACTAAGGTCCAGAATGAGGTATGAGGTGAACTTGCCCAGTCAAACTGATCTTGGTGTCGTGTAGATACGCCTGCACTAAATTGAGCGGGTAGTAAAAAGTTATTGGTTATTTCTGAAAGGTCTTGTAAGACGATGGCATCACTATCAATCATCCAGAAGTGATTAAGGCCTCTTTGCTTGGCAATTGCGTGAAGATAAAAATAGCGCTTGAAACATAAGAGCTCAAATTCCTCTGGGGCAGACGAAAGGTGAACGTATTGCCCTTCAAATGCTCGATAGCCTGGTAAGTCAATGACGGTGTCATCATAGTAGGCTGTGCAAAAGGTACCAGTTTTAGGGTCGTTGCCAATCAGAATGACATTATTTCCTGAGGCTTGAGTGCCCCTTGCTGATATTTGTAAATAGTCTTGGCTTCCGTGATGAATTAAAAAAACTTCTTGTGCTAATGGCTTGATCATATGGGTTGGTTAATTTTTGCGAGATTGTGCTTGGTAATGCTATTAATACCTAATTTAGTGCTATTTATCGATTAAAATCAAGCTATTATGCCAATCTATAGGGGTTTGGCGACTATATCTATATGAATATTCAAGACCGTCAAATTCTGTTTCGCCTGCTGCGTTATTTGAAGCCTCACTACAAGCTTTTCGTTGCCGCTATTTTGACAACAGTTGTTATAGCAGCGTCTGAGACTTCCATGCCGGCTTTAATGAAGCCCTTACTAGATGATGGATTTAGCGGCAAATTAAACGGTACCCTATGGCTTATTCCATTTATGTTGGTGGGTTTGGCAATGGTGAGAAGCCTATCTCAGTTCGCATCAAGCTATTTACTTACTAGAATCACCAGTAGTGTTCTATTTACCTTACGCCAGCAAATGTTCTCGCGTTTGATGCATTCTCGTGCGGAGTTTTTTTTAAAGAGCACTGCTTCCAGTTTGATCAATGCCACCGTATTTGAGGTTGGCAACGCGCTTTCGGTCATGGGTAGCTTGGCAATTAATTTTTTACGTGATGTTCTCACCGTAGTTGGTTTATTGGGCTACTTGTTTTATCTCAACTGGAGTCTCACTTTAATAGTGCTCGCGATCTTCCCGATTGTGGCCTTCATATCCAACAAGATCAATCAGCGCTTACGTGTTCTCAATCGTCAGCAACAAGTCTTAACAAATGACATGTCTTATATCGTTGAGGAATCTTTTGCAGGGCACAAGTTGATTAAGTTGCACAGCGGTCAAGATTATGAAATGCGTCGCTTCATGGATCGCGCTAAAAAGTTATATCAATTTACCCTCAAATTAGCGGTAGCGGGGGGCTTAAACCAACCCCTTACCCAGCTAATTGCTTCATCTGCCCTCTCAGTGGTCTTGGTAGTCGCCTTGATGCAATCGGCCTCAGAGGGAACAACAGTTGGCGAATTTGCCGCTTTTATCACTGCGATGATGCTCATTATTTCCCCGCTAAAGCGAGTAGCAGATATTGGTCAGCCATTGCAGCGCGGCTTTACTGCTGCAGAAATGGTGTTTTCATTACTGGATCAGGAGCTTGAATCTGATCCTGCCAAACAAGATCAAGAAATTGCATTAGATGTGGCTAAAGGAAAAATTCAGCTTGAGAACGTAAGCTTTCATTATGAGCAAGACGGCAATCGCGTTGCAGCATTAGATGCTGTTAATTTAACGATTGAGCCCAGCGAGGTCATCGCTTTAGTCGGCCCCTCCGGCGCAGGTAAGACAACTTTGGTAAATTTACTTCCCCGTTTCTTGAGACCTAGCTCTGGTCAGATTTTGGTCGATGGCATTGACTTAGAAAGACTCAATTTAAAAGATCTACGCAGACAGATTTCTTTTGTTGGCCAAGACATCATGCTCTTTAATGATTCCATCGCAGTGAATGTTGCTTATGGCGTGTCACCAGATCAGATTGATCGCAAGAGAGTAGTAGAGGCATTAGATGCTGCCAACTTAACGGAATTGATCGCTGAGTTACCCCAAGGAATTGATACCATTATTGGCGATAACGGCAATCAATTCTCAGGTGGTCAGCGTCAGCGATTAGCTATTGCTAGAGCAATTTATAAAAATGCTCCTATTCTGATCTTGGATGAGGCAACTTCTGCCTTAGATTCAGAGTCTGAGCGTCAGGTTCAGGCTGCTATGGATCAACTGATGGCTGGCAGAACTACTGTTGTGATTGCTCATCGACTCTCTACGATCGAGCATGCCAATCGAATTGCGGTCATGGATCACGGAAAAATTATCGAACTGGGATCGCATGAGCAGCTGATGGCTCAGGAGGGCTTGTATGCCCGTTTGCACACTCTCCAGTTTTTAGATTCATAATCAATAAACATCTTTTCCTAATTGAAATTTAATGACTATAAGCCAAATCACCTCTCAAGAGTCTGCATCAAATAGCGGCATAAAGCCGATGCCAACTTTTGTGGTCACTGCAATGTGCTGGCTGTTTGCAATTCTTTTTGGCATTTGGTGTTTACCGCATACCGTATTTATCCGTCATACAGCTATGGGTTTAGGGGCGGTTCTGGGTCTGTATGTTATTGGCTACCTTTGGAAAAATGGTTTGCTCAAAATGCAGATTAATGCAGCTCCAATCTTCTTAATATTGGCTTTATTTATTTGGGTGACAATTCATTTGGTTTGGATCGGGAAAGACCCTGAGCTTCAGTGGTTTGAATATGCCCGTATTTGGAAAAAAATCTTTATTTGCTTTCCATTTGCACTGGGCTTAGGTTTGGGTATTCGATACATCATCCAGAGTGGCGATGAGCAACAATCCATAAAATTATGGCGCATTTTTTATTTTGGCCTATGCCTTCCAACGATTATTTTCTTTATTAAATACGGTCTCACGAAATGGTCAATCGCACAACAGATTGAATTGAGTCCATATCTTGTTCTCTCAGAAGATTTAAGTTTCCCCTCAGGCATTCCCAAATATGCGCTTGTATTTTTTAGCTTACCTGCGCTTGCTGTCGGATTAGGGGCAATCACCCACTCACTCGTAAGTAATACTTTTGCCATAAAGGATTATGCTTCGTATTGTTTAATGATAATCCTGACACCCATCATTTTTTATATTCAAGCTGATCGAAATGGGATGGTGTATACCTCTGTATTAGTACTCATCGCCATTGTCGTATCGGCGCTCTCGACCCTAAAGGGGCGCTCCGCTAAGTCGATGGCAGTATTGGCAGCATTAATTATTTTTTTATTTGGAGCCATGATGGCTTCATATCAGGCAAATCCAGCCTGGAAGATATTTATGGCAGACATGAAGGTAGCGCTGCAGCTAGATGAAATCGATAATTGGAAGTATCAAGGTAGGGTACCCTACCCAGTAAATGAGTATGGCATACCTGTTAATCCATCAAATTACGATCGTGCAACATGGGCCTTGGCAGGCTTTAACTTGGTTCCAGAAAACCCATGGGGCTATGGTTTGATGAACCTATCCTTCGACCACCTCACTAAGGCTAAATGGCCAGGGTCATTTATGAGCCACACCCACAGTGCCTGGCTGGATTTTACTTTGGGGTATGGGATTCTAGGGGTAGCATTACTCGCTATAGCTTTAGTTCTCACCTGGCGCAGCAGTAGCGTTTTAATGAAGCCCTGGACCTATTTTGGAAGGTGGGGGCTCGGAGTATTGGGGCTGGTGATGTGTACAACTGAGATTTCCTCAGAAATCTATATCAATGCACTCATTTATGTGACGACAATCTTCGCAGGACTAACAATGAGTCTGAGCTCTGTAACTCTAAAATCACCTACCATGCAAAAAGCCCTTTGAAATATAGATCTTGAACAAGCCTATACATTCAGATAATTCTCTAATTTGAAAATCCATCAAGCTAACTCGATGAATATTTTGCTTACCGGTGGAGCGGGCTATATTGGAAGCCATGCTGCCATTGTGCTTGCGCAAGCAGGACATAACATAGTTCTCCTGGATAATTTTTGCAATAGTCAAAAAGATGTACTTGATCAGATTCAAACCATTCTTGGTAGATCACTTTCTTGTATTGCTGCTGATGTACGTAATACGAAAGTGGTAGTTCAAACTTTGCGTGAATATGAGATTAATAGCGTAGTGCACTTTGCTGGACTTAAATCTGTAGGCGAGTCAGTGCAAGATCCGTTAAAGTATTTTGATAATAATGTTCAGGGCTCAATTAGCGTGTTGCTTGCAATGCAAGAGGTAGGAATTAAAACCCTTGTTTTTAGCTCAAGCGCCACTGTTTATGGTGAGCCCGTGTACTTGCCTTATGATGAAGATCATCCGACTAATCCCATGAATCCCTATGGGCAAAGTAAGTTGCAGGTTGAGCAAATCCTGCGCGACTTAGCAAGGTCAGATCCACAGTGGGCAATTGCTTGTTTGCGCTACTTTAATCCTGTAGGCGCTCATCCATCAGGCTTAATTGGGGAAAATCCTCAAGGGATTCCTAATAATTTAATGCCCTATGTAGCAAAAGTAGCTAGTGGTGAGTTACCCCACTTAAATATTTTTGGGGACGATTACGATACTAAGGATGGCACAGGGGAGCGAGATTATATTCATGTGATGGATTTAGCTTATGGGCATATGAAAGCACTTCAGTTCCTCAAAAATTATCCTGGTTGGCATCCTATTAATTTGGGAACGGGAAAGCCATTAAGTGTTTTGGATTTGGTAACTGCTTTTCAGAGAGTTACAGGTAGAGAGCTTAAGAAAGAGTTTGTAGCCAGACGCCCTGGGGATTTACCAATTTATTATGCTAACCCAGAGCGGGCTAAAAACTTGTTAAATTGGGAGGCCACTAGATCATTGGATGAAATAGTTAAAAGTGCTTGGCTCTGGCAAGCCGAAAAAAGTGGTGGCGCCAAATGAAGATTGGTGGACAGGCACTAGAGATTGGGATAAATACTCTAATTAAATGAATGCAAATACTCCAATTCTTACTCTTTTAAATCGACTGTGGCTTCACATCAGCCCAAATCGTCATAAGCAGTTTTTATTGCTATTGATGTTGATGTTGCTCGCCTCATTCGCAGAGATTCTTAGTATTGGTGCTGTGTTACCGTTTCTTGGAGTGTTGACTGCCCCCGAGCGTTTTTTTGAGATGCCTATCGCCCGGTCCATTATCCAAGCTCTAAAGATAACTGAACCAAAACAGCTGCTATTACCTCTTGCCGTTACTTTTGGTTTGGCAGCATTAATTGCTGGGGCCATGCGATTGTTATTGCTCTGGGTAAGTGCTAGATTATCTTTTGCTACCGGGGCTGATCTAAGTATTGATATTTATCGCCGTACACTTTACCAGTCATATGCTGTGCACTGTGCACGCAATAGTAGTGAAGTGATTGATGGTATTTCGGGCAAAGCTAATGGAATTATTTATAACATTATTGTTCCAACTTTAACGCTCATAAGCTCTACTATTATTTTGATTGTAATTCTTATCGTGTTACTAATGGCTCAGCCTGTAATTGCATTAGTTGCTTTTGGGGGGTTCGGGCTTATCTATATATCTATAATTTGTTTGACCCGAAGGCAATTGATGGCTGATAGTAGGTGTATCGCACGCGAATCTACTTTGGTTATAAAATCTTTACAAGAGGGGTTGGGAGGTATACGTGATGTATTAATAGACGGTACTCAAAATGTTTACTGTCAGATTTATCGAGATTCCGACTCCCGCTTAAGACGCGCGCAGGGAAATAGTTTATTCATCAGCGCCAGTCCACGTTTTGTAATTGAAGCACTTGGCATGATTTTGATCGCCACCTTGGCTTATTTCATGTCTCGGCAAGATGATGGCCTCAGCCAGGCTATTCCAATGCTTGGGGCCTTTGCTTTGGGAGCGCAAAGGTTGCTTCCTGCACTGCAGCAAGCATATAGCTCATGGACCCAAATTAAGGGCGGACAGGCTTCGCTAAGGGATACACTTGAATTGCTTGATCAAAAGCTACCAAGTTATGCTGGGGAGGTAGTGATACGACTTCCTTTTGCACAAAAAATCCGCCTGAAGCAACTTAGTTTTCGATACGCTAACCAAGCTGTAAATGTATTAGAGAATATCAATCTTACAATTGCTAAAGGAAGTAGGGTTGGATTTGTTGGATCCACTGGTAGTGGTAAAAGCACTCTTCTAGATATTGTAATGGGGCTACTTCAACCTACGGAAGGAGTCATGGAGGTTGATGGCGTACCAATTACTTTAGCCAATCATCGTGCTTGGCAAAGTCACATTGCTCATGTGCCTCAATCGATATTTTTAGCTGATAGCACAATCGAAGAGAATATTGCTTTAGGTGTGCCACTTAATGAAATTAATCGAGTACAAGTTAAGCGAGCCGCTCAACAAGCTCAAATTGCAGATAGTATCGAAAGTTGGCCCCTTAAATACCAAACATTTGTAGGGGAGCGGGGCGTACGTTTGTCAGGTGGGCAGCGACAACGCATTGCTATAGCCCGTGCGCTTTATAAAAATGCAGATGTGATTATTTTTGATGAAGCAACAAGTGCGCTTGATAGCCAAACTGAACAAGCTGTAATGCAAGCAATTGGAAGCCTCAGCAAAGATCTAACCATATTAATTATTGCCCATAGATTAACCACACTTAAAAACTGCACACATGTTGTAGAGTTGGATTCAGCTGGGATCAAATGCTTTGGAAGTTATGGCGAATTTATGGCATCACTCAAATCGTAAACATATGGAAATTATTGCATGTTAAATAACTCATCTATCCTTATTACTGGTGGGACTGGATCTTTCGGCCATACATTTTTGCCGATGACGCTTGCAAAATATAATCCTCGTCGTCTGGTTGTTTACTCTCGAGATGAAATGAAGCAGTGGGAGATGGCAAAAATTTATGGCAATGATCCACGCGTTCGTTTTTTTATTGGGGATGTGCGTGATAAAGATCGCCTTTCACGCGCATTAAATGGGATTGATTATGTTGTACATGCCGCTGCAACAAAGATTGTGCCAACAGCTGAATACAATCCTTTTGAATGTGTAAAGACAAATGTATTTGGTGCAATGAATCTGATTGATGCTTGTATAGATCAAGGGATAAAGCGAGTTGTCGCTCTTTCGACCGATAAAGCTAGTAGTCCAGCCAATCTTTATGGAGCCACTAAACTTACTTCAGATAAGCTATTTGTTGCCGGTAATTCCTATTCAGGAAATGGCGCAACTCGTTTTGCTGTTGTTCGTTACGGAAATGTGATGGGCTCTCGAGGTTCAGTTATCCCATTTTTTTTGAGCTTGAATGACAAAAAAGTTTTACCAATCACAGATGCTCGCATGACTAGATTTATGATTACTCTGGAGCAAGGAGTAAATTTAGTCTGGCATGCATTTGATGATATGGTTGGTGGGGAGATATATGTTAAAAAAATTCCTTCTATGAAAATGACTGATGTAGCTCTGGCTGTTGCCCCGGAGGCTAGCCATAAAATTGTCGGAATTCGTCCTGGTGAAAAGCTACATGAGCAGATGATTGGACCTGAGGATGCCCCTTATACCTACGAATATGATGCTCACTATAAAATACTCCCTGCCATTCATAATTGGAGTCAAGACCCATTGCGTATTAATAATGGTTCTCTAGTTCAACCCGATTTTACTTATTCCTCTGATAATAATAGCGAATGGATGAGTGTGTCAGATCTTAAAGAATGGATTCAAAAAAATCTTAGGCATATAGGAAAGCTTTGATGGATGATATTCCTTATGGTCGTCAAGATATAAGTTCCGCAGATATTGATGCGGTTATTGCAGTTCTACGCTCAGAATTTTTAACGCAAGGTCCTATTGTCCCAGCATTTGAGCAGGCGGTTGCAAGCTACTGTGGAGCAAATCATGCTGTAGCTGTAAATAGTGCCACAAGTGCCCTACACATTGCTTGTTTGTCTTTGGGGGTTGGTAAGGGCGATCTAGTCTGGACTACGCCTATTACCTTTGTGGCAAGTGCTAACTGTGCTTTATATTGTGGCGCGAATATCGATTTTGTAGATATTGATCCCATTACCAATAATATGAGCATAGAGCGGCTCTCAGAAAAGCTAAGCTTGGCAGCCAAGTTGGGCAAGTTACCCAAAGTAGTGATTCCAGTACATTTGTGTGGCCTGCCTTGTGATATGGCTCAAATTAAAGTGCTAAGCCAAAAATATGGCTTCAGGATTATTGAAGACGCCTCTCATGCTGTTGGCAGTGTTTATATGGATGGTTACGTAGGAGGATGTCAGTTTAGTGACATTACCATTTTTAGTTTTCATCCAGTCAAAATTATCACTACCGGTGAGGGTGGTATGGCTATGACTAATGATAGTTTACTGGCAAGGCGTATGCGCTTATTAAGAAGTCATGGTATCAGCAATTCTTCGGAAGATTTTAAAGCTACCGATACAAATGAAATCTGGAATTATCAACAGTTGGACTTAGGCTTTAACTATCGCATGACTGATATACAAGCCGCGCTTGGTTTAAGTCAAATAAATCGCTTAAATAGTTTCATCAAAAAACGTAATCAAATAGCGCTTCACTATGATGATGCTTTCTCATTACTTCCTGTACAGAAGCCTAGTCGTAATCCCGAAATTTTGTCCTCATATCATCTATACGTAATTCGAATTCTCCCAAGCCATAAAGGCTTAAATCAGAAACTGGTCTATGAGAATATGCAAAAAAAGGGCGTACGTGTTAATTTACACTACATCCCTGTGTATCGCCACCCATACTACGAGGCTATGGGTTTTAAATTGGGCTATTGTCCAGAGGCTGAAGCTTATTATCGCGAGGCTTTAAGCCTTCCAATTTTTCCTGCGATTACCGACTCTGAACAGGAAAGAGTGATTCAAGTATTACGCGAGACTCTGATATGAGTCGACTTGCTCTTGGTACAGCACAGTTTGGATTGCCATATGGGGTTGCAAATCAATTTGGTCAGGTTTCATATGCAGAGGCAAGCTCCATAATAAAGCTGGCATGTTCTGAGGATATAGACATGCTTGACACCGCAATTTTATACGGCGAGAGCGAGCTACGCCTGGGTAATATTGGCGTTAAAGATTTTAAGTTGGTTACCAAGTTACCATCTTCTCCCATAGACTGTTTGGATATTAATAGTTGGATTCGACAACAATTTAAAGAGTCTCTGTTGCGTATGCGTATTAGTGATGCTTATGGTTTATTGCTTCATCGGTCAGATCAGTTATTAGGCGAGAATGGAGAGGCAATTTATAGAGCCCTTCTCGAATTAAAAGATAGTGGCCAAGTGCAAAAAATTGGAATTTCAATTTACTCTCCCTCGGAGCTGGAAAGATTACCTAACCATTTTTTGTTTGATTTGGTGCAGGCCCCATTTAATTTAGTTGATCGACGCATGCTTAGCTCCGGCTGGCTCAACAGATTGAAAGATATGGGTGTTGAGATACACACTCGTTCCACATTTCTTCAGGGGTTACTATTGATGCCACAAGCAAAAATGCCAAGAAAATTTTTGCCATGGAATGATATTTGGCAAAAGTGGTATTTGTGGCTGGCGGAAAATGATTGCACCGCACTACAGGCTTGCTTAAACTTTTCATTCTCATGTCCGGAAATTGATCGCATTATTGTTGGTGCCGATAGTCAAACTCAACTTGAGCAAATTGTAAATGCTGCTAATCATCTGCTTAAATACGAGTTTCCCAATTTGCAATCTGATGACCAAGGTCTAGTTAATCCATCAAACTGGAGTCTGCTTTGAAAATAGTGGCAATCATTCAGGCTCGCATGGGTTCAACGCGCTTGCCAGGAAAAGTAATGAAGCCAGTATGCGGTATACCTATGATTGAAATTCTTTTGAATCGCTTGTCTCGCTCAAAAGAAATCCATGAAATTGTAGTGGCAACTTCATTGGATAAGTGTAATTTGCCTTTGGTTAATCATGTAAGGTCCCTTGGATATCTCTGTGAGCAGGGAAGTGAAAATGATGTATTGGATCGCTATATGTATGTCGCGGGTAAACATCATGCAGATGTGGTAGTGCGAATAACCGGAGATTGTCCTTTGGTTGATTCTGAGTTGGTGGATGAGATGATTCGCCGGTTTACTTTGCTAGAATTAGACTACTTCAGCAACATCGATCCCCCGACTTATCCAGATGGATTGGATATCGAAGTTTTTACATTTAATGCACTTGCCATGGCCAGTCAACAAGCAATTGAGCTGTTCGATAGGGAGCATGTCACTCCTTTCTTGCGAAACCCTGAGAAATTCAAAACCGCAACGATGCGTCATGTTGAGGATCTGTCTGACTCGCGCTGGACCGTTGATGAGTTATCCGACCTTATGTTAGTTGAAAAAATATTTCAACACTTTTATCCAAGAGATGATTTTACATGGAGTGAAGTACTAATTTTCCAGGCCAATCACCCAGAAATTTTTAATATTAATAAAGATCTAGTTCGCAATGAAGGAGCAATTATGAGTTCTGGACAGAAACTTTGGAAGCGCGCAAAAAAAATTATTCCGGGCGGTAATATGCTGTTATCTAAGCGCCCTGAAATGTTTCTTCCTAATCAATGGCCCTCTTATTTTAGTAAGGCTAAGGGCTGTGAGGTTTGGGATTTGGATGGCAAAAGATATATAGATATGTCAATTATGGGTGTTGGTACAAATATATTGGGCTATGGACATCCTGAGGTTGATGCAGCCGTTCAAAAAGTAATTAGCCTTGGAAACATGTCGACCTTAAATTGTCCGGAGGAGGTTTATTTAGCTGAGAGATTAATCGAAATTCATCCATGGGCAGATATGGCAAGATTTGCCCGTTCGGGAGGCGAAGCAAATGCGATAGCAATTCGTATAGCACGCGCAGCAACTGGTAAAGATAAAGTGGCTATTTGTGGTTACCACGGTTGGCATGACTGGTATCTTTCAGCTAATCTTGGCGATGATGCAGGTTTGGATGGCCATTTATTGCCTGGGCTTCAGCCAAATGGAGTGCCAAGAAATCTAAAGGGTACGGTTTTTCCATTTAATTACAATAATTACGACGAGCTTGAGGAGTTAATTAATACCCAAGATATTGGGACCATTAAAATGGAAGTGGTTCGTAATTTGGGTCCGCGCGATAATTTTCTTCATAAAGTGCGAAAGCTTGCTACTGAGCGGGGCATTGTTTTGATATTCGATGAATGCACTTCAGGCTTTCGAGAGACGTTTGGTGGACTTCACAAAAAATATGGTGTTGAGCCAGATATTGCAATGTTTGGAAAAGCCTTGGGTAACGGTTATGGAATTACTGCCATTATTGGTAAGCGTGAGGTGATGGAGGCGGCCCAAACAACTTTCATAAGTAGCACATTTTGGACTGAACGAATTGGTCCAGCTGCTGCCCTCAAAACTCTTGAGGTTATGGAACGAATAAAGTCATGGGATGCTATTACTATGACGGGTATGGGCATCAGAGACGGATGGCAAAAACTGGCAGATAAGCACCATCTACAGATTGAGCATTGGGGATTGGCGGCGCTTACAGGGTTCACTTTTCAGAGTGAGAAAGCATTGGCTTATAAAACGTTAATTACCCAGGAAATGTTGGCAAAGGGTTATTTAGCTGGGAATAGCGCATATGTTTGTATTGAACATACCCCCGAGATAATTGGCCCTTATTTTGAAGCGCTAAATTCAATTTTTGAATTAATTAGTCAATGTGAGGATGGGCTGGATGTGAATGGTCTTCTCAGGGGTCCGATTTGTCATGGTGGGTTCAAGCGATTGAATTAACTAGCCGACCAATGAAAATTGCTTTTCGAGCTGACGCCTCTCCTAGAATGGCTTCTGGGCATTTTATGCGGTGTTTTGCATTGGCTGGCGAGTTAAAAAAAAGTGGGGTAAAGATACGTTTTATTAGCCAAAATCTGCCCTTGCACTTGCGCAAAATGTTAGATCAACAGGGCTTTGAGTGCGAATCGATTTCAATAAGTGACACAACTGAGGAAATCAATAACCTAGATCATTCTAGTAGGTTGGAGATTAGTCAGGCTGAGGATGCTCGTATGACAATTAGAGCCTTGGCTGATGAGGAATCTTGGGATTGGATAGTTGTTGATCACTATTCCTTAGATAAAAAATGGGAAGAAATGGTTAGAGTCTGTGCTAAAAAAATATTGGTCATTGATGATTTAGCTGACCGTGAGCACTATTGTGATGTATTGCTTGATCAAAATTACAATCCTAATCTTGAATTTCGATACATGAGTAAAGTCCCAAAAAATTGTCAATTATTGTTAGGGCCCCAATACGCTTTACTAAGAGATGAGTTTAGAGTTTTCCATATCAATGCTAGACCACATGCTGGGAAAGTTGGGAGAGTGCTAGTATTTTTTGGTGGTGTAGATATTGATAACTTCACGAGTTTAGCAATTCAGGCATTAGCAAGTATTAAAAAAAATCTCATTGTTGATGTAGTGCTTGGTCAGCAACATCCTCATAAGAAGGATATTAAAAAATCATGCATAAAATATGGCTTTAATTTACATATTCAGACTGAGAATATGGCTAACTTGATGCGGATGGCTGATATAGCGATTGGTGCGGGCGGTTCTGCGAGTTGGGAGCGATGCTGCTTGGGTTTACCTGCGGTACTGGTGGCTATTGCACAAAATCAAGTTGAAATAGCGAGATCCCTTGATGCAATTGGCGGCTGTTTGTATCTTGGTGAGAAGAATGGTGTAAATTTGTTAAATATAAAGAATGCAATCAGTGGTTTATTAGAAAATCCGAATCAATTGATGTCCATTTCAAACATTGCTTTTAATCTTGTTGACGGCATGGGCACCAGTAGGGTAGTTAAGAAATTGGGTCTTTAATATGAAGATTACAGTTTTATGTACTGATCAAGCTCATCCGATAGTTTTATATCTGGTTGAGTGGTTGGACGAAATGTCATCCAGGGGGCATTCAGTTTCTTTGGTGTTTGATAAATCAGAGCTAATGGGTGGGGATGTTTTATTCCTTGTTTCTTGTAGTCAAATCATAAAAAATGACGATTTAAAAAAATATAAAACAAGTTTAGTTTTGCATGCTAGTGATTTACCCCAAGGAAGAGGCTGGTCTCCGCATATTTGGGAGATATTAAACTCTAAAAATGTAATAACTGTAAGCTTAATTGAAGCCTCTGACCCTGTGGATAGTGGTCAAATATGGTTACAAAAAACGATATCATTTCAGGGGCATGAATTGCTAGATGAGATTAACGCGCAATTATTTGCTGCTGAATTATATTTAATGACAACAGTTATTGATAACTTCCAAAACATTACTCCAATTGATCAAAAAGGGGATGCTGGAGAATGGAGACGCAAAAGAACGCCTGAAGATAGTAGGCTTGATCCTTATAAATCTATTGCAGATCAATTTAATTTATTGCGAGTTGTTGATGAAAAACGATACCCAGCTTTTTTTGAATACTGCGGGATTAAATATTTACTCAAAATCGAGAAGGCAAAAAGTGAATAGCAATAGTGAATTTATTATTGGTGGAAGAAAAATTGGAATTACTCAGCCACCTTTTGTTATTGCTGAAATGTCGGGTAATCATAATCAATCCCTTGAGCGCGCGTTAGAAATAGTTGAAGCCGCTGCGAAAACTGGTGCGCACGCACTCAAAATTCAGACCTATACTCCAGATACCATGACGCTCAATTTAGATGAGCGTGAATTTCATATTGGTGATTCTAGCAGTCTGTGGTCAGGTAAATCGCTATACAGTCTTTATGGTGAGGCTTATACCCCATGGGAGTGGCATAAGGCCATTTTTGATCGAGCTTATGAATGTGGCATGATCCCCTTTAGCACCCCATTTGATGACACTGCCGTTCAATTCTTGGAGGCTCTTAATGTTCCATGCTACAAAATTGCCTCATTTGAAAATACAGATTTACCGCTGATAGAGCGCGTTTCGGCAACTGGCAAGCCAGTTATTATTTCAACTGGTATGGCCAGTGTGGGTGAGTTGCATGATGCAGTATCTACTGCTCGTAAAGCAGGATGCAAGGATTTGGTCCTTCTTAAATGTACGAGTACCTACCCTGCATCCCCTGAGAATACCAATATATTAACAATTCCTCATATGCGAGAATTGTTTGAATGCGAAGTGGGGTTGTCTGATCATACGATGGGTATAGGTGTATCAATTGCAAGTGTTGCGCTTGGGGCAACAGTCATAGAGAAGCACTTCACCCTGAATCGCGCGGATGGCGGTGTTGATAGTGCATTTTCCATGGAGCCATCAGAGATGCGTCAACTAGTAGTGGAGACGGAGAGAGCTTGGCAATCACTTGGTAGTGTTAATTATGGACTTGCCGAATCTGAAAAAAAGTCAATTATATTTAAACGCTCTCTTTATGTAGTGCGAGATTTAAAAGCCGGCGATATGTTAACAGCGGAAAATGTACGTGCAATAAGGCCAGGCCTTGGGTTGCCAACCAAGTATCTTAGTGCGGTGCTTGGAAGGTCTGTTCACTCTGACATTAAACAAGGAACCGCATTAAGCTGGGATCTTTTGAGATGAGTGCAGTTCATCGGTATTTAATTACCACAGCCGATGAGCAAACCTGGAAATTCGATAGACCTATTATTTTTCTTGGTGAGTGGTGTCAAAGATATGATCGCATGCATGTTTGGAAAAACATGGATGCAATTGTCGCAACTCCTTATGGCTTGGATGCTGCCAAAAAAGAATATGACTATACATATGCTCGTAATTTAGAAGCCACGATATTCCCTCATTTATGCGCCGTACTAAATGAACACCATGCTACAGCGCATAGTATTCGATATTGGCAAATTGTCCTTGGTCATTGGTTTCGACGCTATGTAGATGTTATGGTGAATCGAGTGAATTCACTACAGAAATGTTTTAACGACTATAAAATATCTTCCACAGCATTGTATGCCAACAGAGATTATGTTCTTGCGTCACAGGATTCTAATTCAGCAATCTGGGCATTTAGCGATGCTCGGTGGAATGCTAAGCTTGCAATGAAAATTATGCAATTATTGGATTTTAAAAATTGCGAGTTTGATCTAATTGAAGATAATCAAAAAAAAGAATTTCCTTTTACTCTTTCTAAAATGTATACCCAAGTCAATTCAAATTTATTAACAAGGGGCCGACATAAAGTACAAAAATTTATAAACCAATTAGTAAAAGATTCGGATGCTTTTATTATCAATACCTATTTGCCTAAGATGCAGGTGATTAAATTGCAGCTGGCTTTAGGGCAGTGGCCTCATCGTTGGGTATCACCAAAAATCAGTAATTCATATCCAATTAATACTGTTATAAGAAATAAACTAAGTCAATTTATGTTGGCGGGAGACTATGATGATCTTGAGCAAGTAATAAGGGTCTTGTCTTTTGAGTTATTGCCAATGTGTTATTTGGAAGGCTATGAAGATATTAATAGTCTTATCCAACAGCAACCGTGGCCAAAGAACCCTAAGTTCATCTTTACTAGCAATAGCTTTGATACGGACGAAGTATTCAAAATATGGACTGCAAATAAAACCGAGTCAGGTACTAAATACTTTGTTGGGCAGCATGGGAATAATTACGGAACTTACCGCTATCTTAAAGATTCAATTGAGGAAATAAGCTCAGATAAGTTTATAACATGGGGTTGGTCAGAAAATTTACCCCAGCATACCCCAGCATTTATTTTTAAAACTTCCGCTAAAAAAAGTAAGAAATATAATCCTAAAGGAGGCTTACTTTTGATAGAGCTTTGTCTTAATCATAGAATTACTACTTGGGATAGTGATGAAGAATTTTCTAAATATTTTGAAGACCAAAAAATTTTTATAGAAAATCTTTCCGATCAACCAAGGAAAAAATTAACTATTAGACTTCACTCTGAGTATGTGCATCATAAGTGGGGAGAGGAGGCTAGATGGAAAGAATTTGATCCTATGTTAAAGCTTGATAAGGGTTCCGCGCCAGTATTTGATCTAGTTTCTAAAAGTAGGTTAGTAGTTCACAGTTATGACTCCACGGGAATTCTTGAAACATTATCCTTAAACATACCCACTGTTGCATTTTGGCAGAATGATTTACATCATCTGCGCGAAAGTGCCAAGCCTTACTATCAACTATTAATAGATGCTGGAATCGTGCATCTATCACCAGATTCTGTAGCAAGAAAAATTAATGAAATTTGGGGTGATGTGGATGGATGGTGGCAGCAAGAGAATGTGCAGACTGCGAGAAATCAATTTTGTGAGCAATATGCAAAAAACTCCCAGCATCCTATTAGTATGCTGAGATTGATTTTTAGGGGTTCATTGGGCGGCAGAAATTAGGCCAATCTTTATTCTTCATAGCGTTGATCGTAACAATATAAAATGAGCTCAATGATTAGTACGGAGCCACATATCTTAGTTACCGGGGCCAATGGTTTTGTGGGCCGTCATCTTGTTGATCGATTCAAAATGGATGGCATTAAGTGCACTCAACTTTTGCGAGGAAAATTATCTTCATCTCTAGAGTGCGATTCGACCATTTTTGTTGATTTGCTTGACAAAAAAAGGGTTGAAGATATTTTTTTTGAAATCCAGCCTAACTATGTGATTCATTTGGCCGCGCTAAAAGGTAGATCCGGGGAAGAGCATTTGCTTCGGAGGGAGTTTGAAAATAATTTAACCATATCTACTAACGTTATAGATGGTTGTCTACGACTTAAAAATTTACAGAAATTCATTTACTTGGGCTCATGTGAGGAGTACGGCACAACGTTGCCTCCATTCAGGGAGGATCAACAAGAGGCGCCAATAAGCATGTATGGCATGTCGAAATTAGCTGTAAAGAGAAAACTCTCAGATCTATATTATTCAAAAAAATTTCCGTCTTTAGTTTTAAGGCCTTCAGTTGTGTATGGCCCAAATCAAGGTTGCGAAATGTTTTTGCCTGCTTTGATAAACGCCCTACTAGAGGGCAGGGACTTCAGGATGACCGAGGGTATACAGTTACGCGATTTTATATATATTGATGATCTAATTGATGCAATCATGAAAAGTATTATCGCCAACAATCATTTACTAGGTTCAGTTGTTAATATTGCTTCTGGATCATCTATAGAAATACGCTCAATAGCTAAGTTAGCTTCAGAGTTGATTGGTGGAGATGTTTTTGATCTCTTGAAGTTTGGATTTGTTCCTTATCGCGACAAGGAAATTATGAATTACTCAGTTGATATTGCTCGCGCTAAAACTTTTTTAAATTGGCATCCAAATACGGAGCTGAAACAAGGGTTATTTCAAACTATAGATTGGTATAGAAAATTTTCTGGGAATAGGTAGAGTGAGGCCTATTAAAGTTCATTACCATACAGAGTGCAGTTTTTTTGCTGGCTGTGAAAGCATGCTAGCTAATTTTTTTAATTCAGATGAATTTCATAAGTCCTATGAAATCTCATTTAGCTATGTATATTCAGCTCAATATGAAAATGGCTTTAAGAGCAGAGTGTTGCGACCACTAACAGTATACCCTTTAAATTTTTTTGATTTGTCTATAGAAAATCAATCACTAAAAAATTTACCAATTTTCTTGCGTAGATTTTTAGCAAAAATTTCAAGAGTAATATTTACTATTCCCATTTTTATCTATGAAATCTATTTTTTGCATAAATTATTTTCGAAGATAAACCCCGATATATTACATATTAACAATGGCGGATATCCTGCGGCTCTTTCTGCAAGGGCTGCAACAATTGCGGCAAGATTTGCTAATATTAAATGCGTAGTTATGGTGGTTAATAACATGGCGAGTAATTATCGCAGTTGCAATAGATGGCTAGACTACCCAATTGATAGGATCGTGGCTCGTTGTGTAAATCTATTCATTACTGGATCAAAGGCCGCAAGTTTTCAGCTTGCTGCGGTTCTAGATTTGCCCGAACATAAAGTATTAGCGGTACATAATGGTGTTGCAATAAGAGAATCAAGAAAATCAAGCTTTAATTCTTTTAGGCGAACTGAGCTAAAGAACTTTAAAGGGATTATATTTGGTATCGTAGCCTTATTGGTTCCCAGAAAAGGGCACAAAGTACTTTTAAGTGCCATATTGGAATTGGTTAGGGGCTCAAATCTCTCAAGCGATAATTTTTTAGTTCTTATCGAAGGAGATGGGCCAATGTATCAAGAGCTGGTTGATTTTGTGGCTCTAAACAATCTTTCTTGCTGGGTTACTTTTGTTGGGGTCCAGGAAAATATTCATGATTTTATGGCAGACTTGGATGTTCTGATATTACCATCCATCCACAGCGAGGATTTTCCTAATGTCATTATCGAGGCTATGGCCTTAGGAGTTCCCACTATCGCCACCAGGTTAGCGGGTATTCCAGAGCAAATTATTCATGGAAAAACAGGCTTTATAGTTGACATTAATAATCCGAGTCAATTAGCCGATGCCATGAAATATTTTATAGTCAATAATCGAGACTTAAAAGTGATGGGGCAAGCGAGTTTTATTCAATTTAGTAAAAATTTTACGATTGAAATCGCATTAGAAAACTATAATAAGATTTATAAAAAACTATTAAAAAGTGCATCATGTTGAATTTACACAAATATTTTAAAACCTTTTCAGGTCGTCGAATACTCATAACGGGGCATACAGGTTTTAAAGGGTCATGGCTTTCACTACTCTTACATGATCTTGGGGCCGAGGTGATGGGATACGCATTGCCGCCAGCTACAACGATGAATCATTTTGACCTACTTGGACTTGATAAAAAAATTATACATATCCAAGGCGATATACGTGACACTTCATTTCTTGTCGACAATATCAAAAAATTTCAACCTGAATTTGTATTTCATTTGGCTGCTCAGGCCTTAGTTCGACCCTCATATGATGACCCGGTCAGCACCTTTTCAACCAATCTTATGGGTTCAGTGAATATATTGGAGGCCATCAAGAGCTGTGACTCAGTTCGCTCCTTGGTCTTCATAACATCTGACAAGTGTTACGAGAATGTAGAGTGGGCTTGGGGTTATCGGGAAATTGATAGATTGGGCGGTCGAGATCCATATAGCGCATCCAAAGCTGCAGCTGAAATTATTTTTTCCTCATATGACCGTTCTTTTTTTGAAAAGAGGCCACTGCTTGGTGCCGCCTCTACTCGGGCGGGGAATGTGATTGGCGGAGGTGATTGGGCTGATGATCGCATTATTCCTGACCTTTTGCGCGCAATAGCTCTTGATAGGCCGCTTGTTCTTCGCAACCCTGATGCTACGCGTCCTTGGCAGCATGTGCTTGAGCCAATTTCAGGGTATTTATTATTAGCTGCAAAACTGTATGAGGAGCCTAAGCGATGGGGCGGTGCTTGGAATTTCGGGCCTTCACCACAGGAAGTCCGTACGGTAAAAGATGTATCTGAGACCATGATTAAGCATCTGAGCAAGGGCTCTCTTGAGTATGCAAATTCTAAGACGCCACAGGTTCATGAAGCCTGCCTTTTGCAGCTAAATTGCGATAAAGCAAGTCAATTACTAGGGTGGCAGCCAACTTGGCATGTTGAAAAAACACTAGAAGCAACTGCTCTTTGGTACAAGTTTGTTATGAATGGCGGTAGCGCGGAGGACATAACTCGTGCTCAAATTAATGAATTTTTTGGGGGTCTTTAATGATTGAAGGTGTCATAATAACCCCCTTAAAGCAAATTTTTGATGAACGTGGCAAGGTTATGCACATGCTACGAGAAGATTCAAAAATCTTTTCAAGATTCGGCGAAATTTATTTTTCTTGTACTCACCCTGGGGTCGTAAAGGCGTGGCATCTTCATCAGAAAATGACCTTAAATTACGCTGTAATCTTTGGGGAAATTAAGTTTGTTTTATTTGATGATCGCCCTCAAAGTTCCACATTTGGCGTGGTTCAAGAATTATTTATATCTCCCGAAAATTATTGTCTTGTAACTGTTCCTCCAATGATTTGGAATGGCTTTAAGAGCGTGGGGACCGACACTTCTATTGTTGCAAATTGCGCGACGCTACCCCATGATCCGGATGAAATTATCCGGCGATCACCAAGCGACTCAACCATCCCATACAACTGGGCTCTCATGCATCGTTGAGCGCTACTATTAACCTGTAAATAGAAAAAAGATTATTAATTTATGAAAGTTATTCTGTTGGCTGGCGGCTTTGGTACTCGTTTATCGGAATATACCGATGCAATTCCAAAGCCTATGGTTCCTATTGGTGGTAAGCCAATCTTGTGGCATATCATGAGAACTTATGCCCATTTTGGCCATAAAGACTTTTATATAGCCTTGGGATATAAGGCTGAGGTGATTAAAGATTATTTTCTTAATTATCGCGCCCTCAATGCTAACTTTACTATAGACCTAGGATCAGGTAATTTAATATCGCATCAGTATGATTCAGTAGATTGGAAAGTAACCCTAGTGCATACAGGTGATGATTCCATGACTGGTGGTAGAGTGAAGCGAATACAGTCTTTTATTGGGGACGAGACCTGCATGTTGACCTATGGTGATGGCGTCGCTGATATTGATGTTGCTGCTCTATTATCATTTCATCGCAGTCACGGCAAGATGGTTACTGTATCTGCAGTCAGGCCAGCGGCGCGTTTTGGAGAGCTCGAGATTGAAGGTGATCAAGTGGTTAGTTTTCAAGAAAAACCGCAGATGCATGAAGGCTGGATTAACGGGGGATATTTCATATTTGAGCCTAAATTTTTTGATTTTATTGCTGGCGATGCCACCTTACTCGAGCGCGAGCCATTAGAAATGGCTGCTAAAGCAGGGGAATTAATGGCTTATCACCACGATGGTTTTTGGCACTGCATGGATACAAAGCGTGATCATGAGTTGTTGGAGTCACTGTGGGCAAAAGGTAATGCGCCTTGGATGGTTTAGTTATAAATGCGCATCCTTATTACAGGGGGATTCGGTTTTTTGGGGGGTAGGCTCGGAGCGTTTTTGCAACAAGAGGGGGATATTATCAGGCTAGGATCAAGAGCAATGCATATGCCCCCCAAGTGGCTGCCAGCAGCAGAGATAATTGCGATTGATTGGTCTAATGAAGACGCCCTTATGAGGGCATGCAGCAACGTTGATGTCGTTATTCACGCTGCTGGAATGAATGCGCAAGAGAGCGAAAATGACCCCGTAGCCGCGCTGGATTTTAATGGATTAGCAACTGCACGGCTTGTGGCTGCAGCAGTGAAATCAAACATTCAAAAATTTATTTATTTGTCAACAGCCCATGTATATTCGAGCCCTCTAGAGGGACTTATCACAGAAAGTTCTCCTCTAAACAATGAACATCCTTATGCAACTTCTCATCTTGTCGGTGAGCGAGCTGTATTGGGAGCCAGAATAAGCGATGGAATCGTGGTGAGACTTTCTAATGCGTTCGGCTCCCCTGTCGATAAAAATATTAACTGCTGGATGCTTTTGGTAAATGATCTGTGTAAACAGGCTGTAGAAAGGAAAAGAATCACATTACTGAGCAGTGGAATGCAGTACCGCAATTTCATTGATATAAAAAAAGTATGTTGGATCATATCAGCGTTAATTCATAATAAAAAAACTGGGTATCTAAAAGTACTTAATGTGGGGGGAAATAAATCTATAACTGTTCTCGAAATGGCTAAATTAATCCAAGCAAGATGTGAGGTCGTATTAGGATTTAAGCCGGGCTTGGAGGTTGGTGCAAGCGAGGGAGAGCATAGGGTCTATGAACTATTAGAATATCAGTCCAATAATTTAGACTTTAGTGATCTAATCAATCATAGTGATGACTATATCTTTGAGTTAGATAATTTAATTCTTTTTTGTAAAGAAAATTTCAAATATAAAAAATGACTTAAAAATGGCTAATGTGGAAAACCTAGTTTCTATAATAATGCCAACCTATAACCATGGGCACTTTATATCCAGAGCCTTAGATTCAGTTATTGATCAGACATACCCATTTTGGGAGATGATTATTGTGGATAACTACTCCACCGATGACACCAGCAAAATCATTTCTTCATATTTAGATCCAAGAATCAGATTTTTAAAAATCAATAATAAGGGAATTATTGGTTTATCAAGAAATAAAGGTTTAGAGCATGCCAAAGGTTCGTGGATTGCTTTTTTAGACTCAGATGATTGGTGGGAGAAATCAAAACTTGAGATCGCTGTTAAACAAATTAAAAAGGGCGCAACTCTTGTTTATCATGATATTTTTCTTGAAAGCATCAAAACTAATTATTTGCAAAGAAGGATATCAAAAAAATATCAAGTTAAAACCCCAGTCTTAGTGGATTTATTGATACGGGAAAATCCCATAGCAACCTCTACAGTCTTAGTAAGGAGAGATGTGTTAATAAAAGTAGGGGGAATGAGCGAAGACCCTACAATGGTAGGTGCAGAGGATCTTAATACTTGGCTGAAAATTGCCAAAATGACCGAGAAATTTGTTCACATACCAAAGGCGCTTGGAGGCTATCGCATGCATCCGGATGGGATATCAAAAAAAGATATGTCAGAACCTATGCGAGCTGCAATGTCAGATTTTCGCAGCTCCTTGAGCTTTGAGCAGCAGAAAATTCTTGAGGCTAGGCTGAGCTATATAAAAGGAAGATATTTATATTTGCAAGAAAAATATTTGATAGCTATTCCTTATTTATATGGTTGCCTAAATTTCGGAAATATGTATTTAAGAGTCAAGGCTTTAATTATGTTGCTGAAAATTAGAATGGTTCTCTGAAATGAGTTCCAAAAATTACATATTTAATGCTGGAATATTTGCCCCCCTTCCACCACATCCCCCGGGTGGCATTGGATCAATTGCGGCTATTCTTTTTCAAGGTATGGGCGGGGTTGGTTCTGATGTTAAATTTGCTTCACCGTTCCCCAAGCAAGATAAATTGGTGTTGAAGTTGGTTCGCCCAATAATAAATTGCATTAAATTAATTGCTCTTTCAATCGGAGTTAGTAGGCATGGACGAATCCTTGTTTTTACAAGTGCATACGGATCTTTTTATGAAAAAATACTCTGGTCATCGTTAATTATATTGTTTAGTCGCAAGCCGGTCCTCGTGTCGGTGGATGGTAATTTTCCAAATTTTTGGCTTGAATCCTCCAATTTGATGAAGTGGCTGTTCCGTAAATTCATCGAAAATTCTGGGTTAATTTTTGTGAGCCAATCTGAAAATTGGAAGCGTTATTACAAATCTATTTTTCCTGGCGCAGATATTAGAGTTGTCAGCGCTACTTGTGCGGAGGAATTCTTTTCCTACCCCCAACTCGTTAATCGCTGGCAAGCTGTTCAGGAATTTAAGCTACTTTATATTGGGTGGGTAATCCATGATAAAGGTGTACTTGATTTGCTTGATGCGATTGAAATTCTCTCAAAACATGTTTCCAATTTTCATCTTGATATTGTTGGCCCTGTTTTCGATAGGCTGCAGTACTGGGAGGATGAGGCAGCATCTCGAGGTTTGCAGTCAAACGTTAATTTTGTTGGGGCTTTATCTCAGAGAGTCGATTTAATAAGAGCGCTAGATATTGCTACAGTTTTTGTTCTTCCATCGCATTTCGAGGGTTTTCCGGTTGTTCTATTGGAGGCTATCGCAAGAGGGTGCCCATGTGTTGGCACGGATATAGGGGGTATTCCTGACATACTCGATTACGGAAAAGCTGGATTGATAGTGAGCCCACGCAATCCGGGTCAATTAGCAGACGCCCTGCTAAATTTGTTAGATAATTCCAAGCTAATGGAGTCAATCTCAAAAAAAGCCCGCTTTAGAGCTACAGAAATTTATAGTCATCAAAAATGCTTGGATTCGTACCGTCAATTATTAAATGTTAATTCTATGAGTGAGAGTGCAAATTAAGCCCAGAATTTCGGTTATTGGCTGTGGATTTATTGGCCAATCTTTAGTCAGAGCTCTTTTATTAAAGGGATATGAGATTAATGTGTTAGACCGAAATGCTTGCCCATTTGAGTTTCAAGGTAAGCTCAAATGGGTCTCTGGGAGTTTTAATAATAATGAAACCCTACAGGCTGCTCTTGAGGGCGCGGATATTGCCTATCATTTGGTGGCGAGCACTGTTCCTGGTGATAGCGATGTCGATATTGCTACTGAACTTACTGAAAATGTTATCGGAGCGCTAAACTTCATCCATATTTGCCTATCTAAAAGAATTAAGCGCATTATTTTTTCGTCTTCAGCGTCTGTGTATGGGGTACAAGATGTATTGCCGATTACTGAAGATCAGCTTACAAATCCAATTAGTGCTCACGGTATTCATAAGTTGATGATTGAAAAGTATTTGCTATTAGCTGCCCATAAAAATGATATTGAAGTGCGTATTTTAAGGATCGCAAATCCATATGGGCCAGGGCAAAATATATATGGGCGCCAGGGTTTTATTGCAATGGCCATAGGTAATCTTGTGCGTGGTTTACCTATATTGTTGCGCGATGATGGAATGGTAATTCGTGACTTTATATATATTGATGATCTTGCTGATGTATTAACCCTATGTGGTACCTTGGATAACGTTCCTTCCGTTATTAATGTTGGCTCTCAGATGGGTTTTTCATTAAAAGAAGTTGTCGAAATGATGTCAAAATTATTGCAAATTAAAGTAGAGACACATTCAACCCAATCAAGGGACGTTGACATTCCGAGTAGCATTCTTAATATTGACTTATTGAGGGAGTCCATTCCTTTTTCGCCAAGGGTTTCACTGGAGGCTGGTTTATCAAAAACTTTAGAGCATCACGGCTTCAATATAAGTGTTAGCAACACTATCGGTAAAAAATAATGTGTGGAATTTTGGGGGTCAGTGGTGGACGTTTAAATTTAGTAAAGCCAGCATGCGATCTTTTACTTCATAGAGGCCCTGATGATTCGGGGTTGTTTGTCGATCCTGATGAGCTTGTAGGGTTGGGCCATCGTAGACTATCCATTATCGATTTATCGCCCTCTGGGCACCAGCCCATGGTGAGTAATGATGGTTTAGTAGCACTTATATTTAATGGTGAAATATATAATTTCCAGGATTTGCGTGCAGATTTAATAAAAAGAGGCGTAAGTTTTCGAGGCAGTTCTGACACAGAAGTTTTGCTAAATCTTTACTTGCTTGACGGCGAGGAAATGCTGAAAAAGCTAAATGGAGTTTTTGCTTTTGCCATCTGGGATGGCAGGCTAAAGGCGTTGATGATTGCGCGAGATGCACTTGGAGTTAAGCCCCTATATTACTCAGAGCTGAACGGAATTTTTGCATTTTCTAGTGAGTTGAAGGCTTTGCTACATTTAATGCCAGATGTGGTCCATCTAGATGTTGCGGCATTACATCGTTACCTCAGCTTTTTGTGGTGCCCAGGGGAGGGAACTCCTCTCAGTGGGGTGAGAAAAATGCCCCCAGGGGAGTTAATGTGGATTAAAAAAGGGGCAATTGTCAAACGCTCAGTTTGGTATAGATTGCCAATTTTAAGCGGTGTTGCGCCGGAGAGGATGAGTGAAGCTAAAGCGATTGGAGACACAGAATTTTTTTTACGTCAAGCTGTTCACAGGCAATTACTGGCTGATGTACCGGTTGGCGCTTTTCTATCTGGGGGTCTCGACTCAAGCGCAATAGTTGCTTTTGCAAAAGAATTCAATCCAAACATAAATTGTTTTACTATTGATACTCCGGGCGGGCAGGAAGAGGGCGTGGTTGAAGATTTGCCATTTGCTCGTAAGGTTGCCAAGCATTTGTCTGTGCCATTAAACGTCGTCACTGTGAATTCAGTGAAGATGGCAAGCGATATGGAATTTATGGTCAGACAATTAGATGAGCCAATTGCTGATCCGGCGGCACTGAATGTTTTCTACATATCGAAACTGGCACGAGACCAGGGCATCAAAGTTCTCTTATCGGGTGCCGGAGGCGATGATTTATTCACGGGGTACCGTAGGCATCGTGCACTTAGCATAGATGATTACTGGAGCAAGCTCCCTATGCCCTTGAGGAATCAAATTAGTAAATTCGCTAAGAGTTTGGATCCAAAAACATTATTTTTTCGGCGTTTAAGTAAGCTCTTGAATGGAGTTCATCTGGGTATAGATGATCGCATTCTAAATTATTTCGTATGGGCCCAGGAGGCAGATTTACTGAACTTATATACACCAGAAGCTAGGTCTCAACTAGGGAATGAGCTTGCCATTAACCCAATGAAAAATTATTTAAGAGAGATTTCAGCGGCCACCTCTTCTTTGGAAAAAATGCTAGCTTTAGAGCAACGTTTTTTTCTAGCTGATCATAATCTTATCTATACAGATAAGATGTCAATGGCTGCAGGTGTGGAAGTAAGAGTTCCATTTTTAGATTTAGAGTTAGTAAATTTTGCTGCTAAAGTTCCGATGCAATATAAGCAGCGAGGCAGACATGGAAAATGGGTTTTAAAAAAAGCCATGGAGGCTCATTTACCTAGGGATGTTATTTATCGGTCTAAATCTGGATTTGGGGCACCCCTTCGAAGATGGGTCAAAGGAGAGTTAAGAGATTTTATTGGGGATTATCTCTCAGAGGACAGTCTGCGCTCTCGTGGGTTGTTTAATCCTTTCGCAGTCAGCGCTATGATTAAAAATAATAGCCAAGGAAAAATTGATGCAAGTTACACCATACTTTCAATGGTCTGTATTGAAATCTGGTGCAGAACCTACTTGGATAGGTAAGTTATTAGATTAAAAATGGTTGCAGATCAATTCAGATCGGGTGCAAGTCTTTTCCCTTTGGAGAATAATCTTGAGTGGTTGAGGCTAGCTTTTGCCATTCAGGTTGTTCTATCGCATATTTCAATTCATCTTGACTCAACTATTTCTTTGCCGGCCTACATTTATAGTTTTCCAGGGGTTCCAGCATTCTTTTTTGTTAGCGGTTTTCTTATATATGCCTCATATAAAAACTCAGGAAATAAGTATTTTTTTCAAAATAGATTTTTAAGATTAATGCCGGGCCTTATTTTTGTCACAGTCGGTGGTGGCGCCATCCTGGTGTATGCAAAGGGTTTGCAGAGTCTTGATGATCACCTATCAACATATCTCGTTTGGTTTCTCTCTCAGGTAACAATAGGTCAAGCCTATAACCCTGAGTATTTTAGAGATGTGGGTATAGGAGTTATTAATGGCTCTTTATGGACTATATCAGTTGAAATAATTTTTTATTTTATTGTGCCGATAATAGTTTATCTTGAATCCAGGATCCGATTTGCGGTAATTATGCTCGGGCTAATTTCCTTCTTAATTTATCTAGCAGGGCCCAAATACTTAGGTTATGCAATCTATAAAAATAAAACAGTAAATGACATATTGACTTTAACTCCAATCATATGGGGATGGATGTTTTGTGTTGGTATTCTTGCAGTCAAGTATTTTTGGTATTTTCAGAAATGGATAAAATACTTTCCTTTAGTTGTAGCGCCCTTATTGGTAATGTTGATAAGTATTGGTAGCGGGCCTCTTTTTGAGTCCTCAGGCAATAGGCTTGGGTTAATTTATTTCATCGCTTACTCAGCTTTAATTCTTTGGCTTGCTTTTTCAACCCCATATTTTAATCTCGCCTTTGATGTTAGTTATGGGCTTTATATATGGCATATGCCAATAATTAATCTATTGTTACTCCTATCGATTAATAATGCCATTGTTGGACTTGCTTTGATATCTTTAATGGCTGGAATTTCTTGGTTTTTAATAGAAAACCCCGCACTAAAGTTGAAGAAAAAATCAATGCATCCAATATAATTACTATCAAAAGATTACTAATCAATTGCTATTTAATCGCTAGATTTAATGAAGGAAAAATTTTGAAGCAAATTCTTCAAAACTTAAAAACTGGAGCTACAGAGGCCGCAGATGTTCCTTGCCCATCAATTGGTAATCATCAATTATTAATCCGAAGCTCTTGCTCATTAATTTCTGCTGGAACTGAGCGAATGTTGGTTGAATTTGGTAAGGCAAATTTACTGGAGAAGATTCGTCAACAGCCCGAAAAAGTTCGAATGGTTTTAGATAAGGTTAAAACCGATGGTTTTTTTCCTACCTTGAATGCTGTGCGCGGAAAACTTGATCAGCCTATACCCTTGGGATATTGCAATGTAGGAAGGATTCTCGATCTTGGCGTTGGGGTTAAGGGGTTTAAGTTAGGCGATCGCGTCGTCTCCAATGGTGGGCATGCACAAGCAGTGGCTGCATCTGTTAACTTGTGCGCAAGAATTCCAGATAATGTCAGCGATGAATCAGCTGCGTTTACAGTGGTTGGAGCTATTGCACTTCAAGGTTTAAGGCTGGCCAAACCTAATCTTGGGGATGCCGTTGTCGTCATTGGGCTCGGGTTAATTGGTCAGCTTTCAGTACAGCTGCTTAGGGCGAATGGATGCAGGGTCCTTGGGATTGACTTCGATTTGGATAAATTGGAAATTGCAAAATCATTTGGCGCTGAGATAGTTAATCTAAGTACGGGAGAGGATCCAATTAGGGCGGCTGAAAAATTTTCAAGGGGTCGCGGGGTTGATTCTGTTCTGGTAACGGCAGCAACACAAAGTAGTGAGCCTATTCATCAGGCGGCTTTAATGTGTAGGAGGCGTGGAAAAATCGTTTTAATCGGTGTAACAGGTTTAGAACTTATTAGGGACGATTTTTTTAAAAAGGAAATCTCATTTCAGGTCTCCGCCTCATATGGTCCCGGACGCTACGATTCAAATTATGAAGATAAAGGACGCGATTATCCAGTTGGTTTTGTTCGCTGGACTGCACAACGAAACTTCGAGGCGGTTCTTGATATGCTTTCGGATGGCCGTTTAAATGTAGCTCCTCTCATTTCTCATAGATTTAGTATTGATGAGATTGATGCCGCATATAAGCTGGTTGGTGATGGTGAATCTTCTATGGGTATCTTATTGGGGTACCCATCTAATACTCAAGTGGCTGACGATGATATCCAAAAGCAATCAATCTTTTTGAATAATTTCTCAAAGTCCGAAGTTAAAAATTTGCTTCCAACGTTAGCTTTCGTTGGTTCAGGAAATTATGCTTCATCCGTTTTGATACCTGCATTTAAAAAAGCAAATGCTCGACTAACGCTAATAGCATCAAAATCTGGCGTCAGTGGAGTACATGCTGGTAAGAAATACGGATTTGATGAGGCCACTACTAATACCATGAAGATTTTTAGGGATCCTAGTGTCGATGCTGTAGTGGTTGCAACAAGACATAATAGCCATGCCGATCTGGTGTTATCTGCTTTACGCGCTAATAAACATACATTTGTTGAGAAGCCGCTTTGCTTAACAAAGGAAGAATTAGCTGAAATTAAAAAAGAGTATGTTAGAAATAACGCGGACGGCAATAAAAATTTGCTGATGGTGGGATTTAATCGCCGCTTTGCACCGCAAATAAAAAAAATAAAGACTCTACTGTTGGGGGTGGCTGGATCTAAATCATTTGTGATGACGGTAAATGCTGGTGCAATTCCTTTGGATCACTGGACTCAAGATCCCGAGGTGGGCGGTGGACGTATTATTGGCGAGGTTTGTCATTTCATAGATTTGCTCAGATTTTTAGCTAACTCTTCAATAGTTGATTGGCAATTTATGGGTATGAGTGACTTGGCTAGAGATACTCTTTCAATCCAACTTGAATTCGCTGATGGCTCTATAGGTACCATTCATTATTTTGCGAATGGAAACAAGGCTTTTCCCAAGGAGAGGCTTGAGGTTTTTGCTAATGGTGCGATTTTGCAATTGGATAATTTTCGAAAGCTGACTGGTTTTGGATGGTCTGGTTTTAAAAAAATGAACCTGTGGCGGCAGGATAAAGGGCAAAATGCTTGTGCCAAGTCGTTCATTGATGCCTTAGCAAAAGATAAATCGTCACCGATACCCCCCGAAGAGTTATTCGAGGTCAGTAGGGTGGCAATCGAGATTGCGCAAGCGCTAAAATAAGATTGCTTACTAAGATTTGCCTTTATTGGCACACGCTTCGTTATCTTAAATTTAGTCAGCTTTATGAGCGACTAAAATTTAAGATACATCGCCAAATACCCAATACATCCTCACCTCCAGAGCTGAACTCAAGATCTGGCATTTGGCGCGTAAATATTTCGCGTCCTTCAAGCCTTGTTGGCCCCCAGGAGTTTATTTTCCTCGGAGAGGCGGGCTTTCTAGACGATTGTGGTTGGGATGGTCCAAGTAAGGGTAAGTTATGGCGCTATAACCAGCATTATTTTGATGACCTCAACGCCTCTTTTGCTGCTAGACGTTATAAGTGGCATTTGAGTCTTTTAGAAAATTGGGTTAAATCTAATCCACCTGTTACGGGGGTTGGTTGGGATTCTTACCCAACTTCCTTGCGGATTGTAAATTGGATTAAGTGGGCTTCATCGGGAAGTGATTTGCCAGCATCTTGTATTAAAAGCCTGGCAATTCAGGCGCGTTATTTAGCCAAACGCATAGAGTGGCATCTGTTAGGAAATCATGTATTAGCTAATGCCAAAGCATTAGTCTTTGCTGGCCTATTTTTTAAAGGTGATGAATCAGATAATTGGTTAGGGTTAGGTTTAAGTATTCTTGAAGATGAGTTGCAAGAGCAGATTTTGCAAGATGGAGGTCATTTTGAGCGTAGTCCAATGTATCACGCACTTATTTTGGAAGATCTGCTTGATTTAATTGCCGCATCCCAGGTTTGGCCGGGACGTATTGATACTTCAGTTATCAATGATTGGAAAATCTTGGCCGAAAGAATGCTTTTTTGGCTTTCTAAAATGATGCATCCCGACGGTCAAATTACTCTCTTTAATGATGCTGCGTTCAATATTGCTGCAGCACCCAGAGAATTATTTTTCTACGCAAATTTTCTTGGAATAGAGTTTGATGATTCGATCTTAAATGCTAATCCTGCTGTCTATCTATTAAATGAAAGTGGGTATATCCGACTGAAACATGGGAGTGCAGATGCATTTTTAGATGTTGCACCAGTTGGGCCTGATTATCTCCCTGGTCACGCACACGCCGATACCCTCTCGTTTGAGCTATCTATCATGAAGCAGCGTATTGTAGTTAACGGAGGAACCTCTACTTATGCAGTGGGGGTGGATAGAACTCGGGAGCGCCAAACTAGATCCCACAGCACCGTTGAGATTGATGGCTTAAGTTCTTCAGAGGTCTGGGATGCTTTCAGAGTTGCGCGTCGAGCTTATCCATTTAATTTGACTGTATCATCAAACGAGAGTGAGGTCTTGGTGGGATGCTCTCATAATGGTTATGCAAGAATGAAGGGAAAGCCAATTCATCATCGTGAATGGCTGATGTCTAAACAAAATTTAACTGTTTCTGATTGGGTAATTGGCGGTAATTACAAATCTATTGCCAGATTTATTTTGCATCCTTCAATTATGGTTCGGGCGGATGATTCTCATAATTGGTATTTATGTGCGCCTGATGGTAAGAGGGTGCTACTAAGAGTTATAACAGGAAGAAGTTTTATCGAGTCAGCGGCCTATGCTCCTGAATTTGGCAAAGTAATTGAGACAAACTGTATCGCAATTGAAATGCAACATGGCCAGTCTCATGCAAAATTTGAGTGGGAATAGAGTCCAGATTTTAAGGTAATTATGAAACAAAAAAAAAGAATACTTCTTGTCTTTGGTACACGCCCAGAAGCCATCAAAATGGCCCCGCTCTACCATGTTTTAAAAAAATATCCTGATACTTTTGAAGTATTAGTATGTGTGACTGCTCAGCATCGTGAAATGCTTGATCAGGTATTAAAAGTTTTTGAAATCGTACCAGATATTGACCTCAATTTAATGACACCAGGTCAAGATCTTTTTGACATTAGTGCCGGAGTTCTGCTAGGCATGCGCGAAACCCTGGTTCAATATCAACCAGATATATTGTTGGTTCATGGTGACACTACTACATCTCTAGCTGCTGCTTTAGCTGGCTTTTATAAGCATGTCTCTGTTGGCCATATTGAAGCGGGTTTGCGAACTCATGATATTCGAGCGCCATTTCCGGAAGAGTTTAATAGGCAGGTGGTAAGTAGAGTAGCGCATTGGCACTTTGCCCCTACTGATTTAAGTCGCACCAACTTATTGGCTGAGGGGGTGAGTGATGAACTCATAACAGTGACGGGAAATACAGTAGTAGATGCTTTATTTTGGGTAATCAATCATATTGAGTCTAGTCCTCCTAAAAAACAGTTAATTGAGGAGAAAATAAACATACTTCTACCATTTAATTGGAAGGTCGATCAATTTATTTTAATAACGGGCCATCGACGCGAAAATTTTGGGGAGGGATTTGTGCAGATATGTTTGGCATTGAGAACTCTTTCAATGGAATTTCCTCAGATGAATTTTGTCTATCCTGTACATATGAATCCTAGCGTGCAAAATCCTGTAAGAGAAATTTTAAGTGGCATTTCAAATGTACATTTACTTGAGCCCCTTGATTACGAGCCTTTTGTATATCTTTTAAAATATAGTTACATTGTGGTGACAGATAGCGGTGGAATTCAGGAAGAGGCGCCTAGTCTAGGGAAGCCTGTACTTGTGATGCGGGATGTAACAGAAAGACCAGAAGGCGTAGAAGCAGGTACTGTTCGATTGGTAGGTGCCAACCAGAGTCAAATTGTAGCTAATGTAAGTGAGCTTTTGAAGAATGAAAAAAGCTACCAACGAATGTCCAAGGCTCATAATCCATATGGTGATGGTAATGCAAGCGAACGTATTGCTAAAGTCTTAAGGAGTTTATAAATGAAAAAAAAGGTAGTGTGTGTAATTGGACTGGGGTATATCGGGCTTCCAACTGCAGCGCTATTGGCGAGCAATGGCTATGTTGTGCACGGAGTGGATTTAAATTCTCATGTGGTAAACACAATTAATCAAGGGAAAATTCATATTGGTGAGCCAGACTTAGATGCCTATGTAAGATCTGCTGTTGCAAGTGGAAAGTTGAAAGCATTTACCACCCCTCAAGCTGCTGATATTTATATGATTTGTGTTCCCACGCCATTCCATGAGGGGCAGAAAATCCCTCAGCCAAATATCGATTACGTGCTCGCTGCTGCAAATAGCATCAAGGACCTTCTGAAGTCAGGTGATTTAGTAATTTTAGAGTCAACATCCCCTGTAGGTACAACGGAAAAAATTGAGAAAATCTTTTTAGAGTCTGGGGTAGAAACGGAGCAAATAAATATTGCATATTGTCCTGAGCGAGTTCTTCCTGGCAAGATCATGCTTGAGCTTGTTGAAAATGATCGAATTGTTGGCGGCCTAACTGATGGTGCAACTAAAGTCGTTGGTAATTTTTATAGGACTTTTGTTCTGGGTGAAGTTGTTGAGACAGATGCCCCAACCGCAGAAATGTGCAAACTTGCCGAAAATAGTTACCGAGATGTCAATATTGCTTTTGCTAATGAGCTATCGCTTTTAAGTGCTAATGCAGGCATCGATGTTTGGAAATTGATTGAATTGGCTAATCGCCATCCCAGAGTAAATATTTTACAACCGGGAGCCGGGGTTGGTGGGCACTGCATTGCTGTTGACCCTTGGTTTATTGTTTCTCGTGATCCAGAAAATGCTAACTTAATCAGAACAGCTCGTGAGGTAAATAATTCAAAAACAAAATGGGTTGTAGATCAAATTACAAGATCGCTCAATCAGGTTGAGTCTCAACTCAATCGAAAAGCAAAAGTGGCATGCTTAGGTATCTCATTCAAGCCGGATATTGATGATCTTCGGGAGTCACCAGCTATGCTTGTGACCTTATCCTTGCAGAATCAAGGATATGATGTATCTGTGGTTGAGCCTAATATAGCATCTCATGAGTTTTTAAAGCTAATCACGCTAGACCAAGCTCTAATTGAAGCTGATGTCATAGCAGTATTAGTTAAGCATAAAGAATTTACTGCGCTGGCAAAATGCGGAGGTTTTGGTGGGCGGGTAGTATTAGATTTTTGTGGGGTAGGCTGTAAGTGAGTCTTGAGTTTAATTTTTATCGAAGCCATTCTTGGTGAAAATTCTTATTCTAAGCTTTTACTATCCCCCAGATTTATCTGCGGGATCATTCCGGGTTGATGGGCTTGTTAAGGCCCTCATGGCTAAGTTTGGTGAAGATGTAGAGATCGAAGTCATTACTACAAAGCCAAATCGATATCTCGACTATCGCAAAGAAGTGGAATCCAAGGATGAGGGCAAGTTCTTAAAAATTTATAGGCTTCCAGTTCCCGAGCATAACAGTGGCTTATTTGATCAGGCAAAATCTTTCTTCTTTTTTGCTTGTGGAGTAATAAAAATTGTAAAAAAGCGGGACTTTGATTTCGTTTTTGCAACATCTAGTAGATTGATGACTGCTCTTTTGGGTGCCGGAATAGCTAGATGGAAAATGATTCCTCTTTACTTGGATATTAGAGATATATTTGTAGACACAATAGGAGACATATTTCCTAAGGTCGCCACAATTTTCTTTGTCCCAATATTTTCATTGCTTGAGCGCTTTACTATTGGAAGTGCAACCCATATTAATCTTGTATCGCCAGGCTTTGGTGAATACTTTAAACGTAAATATCCAAGTAAGCATCCTACTTACTTTATGAATGGAATTGATGAAGAGTTCTTAGTGGAGAGCTTCGTGGGTGAGAACTTGAATGTCTCCCGTAAAACAAATAATGCGCCTCTTCGAATTCTGTATGCTGGAAATATTGGGGAGGGCCAAGGGCTTCATAAAATAATCCCCATACTTGCGATGGAATTGGGTGAGCAGGTAGAAATAAGGGTGATTGGTAGTGGTGGTAGAGTCAAGCAACTGAGACTCGCTTTAGATTCTCTGGGTGTAAATAATGTTGAAATTTTTCCACCTATGGCTCGCTCAGATCTGATTCAAGAATATCAGGATGCTAATATCTTATTTCTTCATCTTAATGATTACTCCGCCTTTAAAAAGGTTTTACCGTCTAAAATATTTGAATATGCTGCACTAGGTAAGCCAATCTTGGCTGGTGTTTCTGGTTATGCTGCGGAGTTTTTACGGCAAGAGGTTTTGAATTGCGCAGTTTTTCCTCCTTGTAATGCAGATGGCGCAATTGAAGCACTATCTAAACTATCAATTGAAAATACGAAGCGAGATAAATTTATTAAAAAATATATGCGTGAAAATATCATGTATTTGTTCGCAGAAGATATGGTAAGTAGATTGCGAGGAAAATAATGCGCATCCTTGTTACTGGCGCAACAGGATTTATTGGAAGTTTTTTAGTTGATAGATTAGCTAAAGAAAATTTAGCTGTTGTCGCCGCTGTTCGTAATTCATTCGGACTAAAATTAGATAGTAGTATTAATTTAATTGATATCGGTAATCTCACTTCGTCACTAGATTGGGGGGATGCACTGCGGGGGGTTGATGTGGTGGTTCATTTGGCCGCCAGGGCACATATACTCCGAGATCCAGTTAGTGATCCGCTAGCGCATTATCGGTATATCAATGTAGATTGCTCATTGAATCTTGCCCATCAAGCAGTTAGAGCGGGGGTGAAAAGGTTTATCTACATGAGCTCAATTAAGGTTAATGGGGAGTCTACAGTTTCGGGTAAGCCCTTTAGCTCAAATGATAATCCAATGCCAGAAGATTTTTATGGAATCAGTAAATATGAGGCTGAAATTGGTTTGCAAGGCATCGCGAAAGATCAGTCAATGGAACTCGTCATCATTCGCCCGCCCTTAGTATATGGGCCAGGAGTCAAAGGTAATTTTTTAAATTTAATGAAGTGGATGATGCGCCCACTTCCCCTGCCATTTAGTTTAATAAATAGCTTACGTAGCTATGTTTCTCTTGAAAATTTAGTTGATTTTATCATCACCTGTATTTATCACCCTCGTGCTGCTAATCAAGTATTTCTTGTTTCAGACGACAAAGATCTTTCTATAGTAGATTTATGTTACCTAATAGGTAGGGCTCTAGCAAGGCCTGCCATGCTTTTTTCAATACCCGTTTCATGGATCTATTTTTTTGCAAATTTGATGAATCGGCAAGCGGTTGCGGATCGCCTTTGTTTATCTTTGCAGGTTGATATAACAGACTCTAAAAGGTTGCTCGGATGGGCTCCCAAAATAACTCCAGAAGAAGCGATCAATGAGACTGCCCGTTATTTTTTAAGTAAAAATAACAAACCTTAAAAAATAATTCTGTTGATGACGCTAAAAATTTATGACTATTTTGATATGAAGCGACTATTAGATTTGATATTAAGTTTTTGCTTCTTGGTAATATTTCTGCCGCTTATTTTATTGATAGCTCTAATTATTAAGCTATCCTCAAATGGCCCAATTTTGTATTGGTCTGACCGGGTAGGAAAGAAAAATACTCTTTTTAAAATGCCAAAGTTTCGCACTATGAGGGTAGGCACTCCTGCTGTAGCAACCCATTTGCTTGCGGACCCAGAAAACTATTTAATACCAATTGGCTCATTTTTACGGGGATCAAGTTTGGATGAATTACCCCAGTTATGGAGTATTTTTATAGGGGACATGAGTTTTGTAGGTCCACGCCCAGCGTTATTTAATCAGGATGACTTAATTAATTTGAGAATACTGAATGGGATAGACCAATTAATGCCAGGATTAACAGGGTGGGCGCAAATAAATGGTCGAGATGAGTTATCTACCCTCGAAAAAGTCAAATATGAGAGAGAGTATCTGCTAAACCAATCCTTTTGGTTTGATATAAAAATATTGGGCTTAACCTTTTTAAAGGTAATTGGTCGGTCGGGAATTTCTCATTAATACCTAGCTGAATATACGGCCTATTTTTCCTCAAATGGATTGAATTGAATAAAAAAGATCTTTATTTGTATTAATTTGTACATTAACGCATGCCGTAATTTTTTTTTAAGTCTTTTATGAAGGTTTAATTTATAATTCATGCTGTGCTAAATAACGCAACTAAACAATCGCTATTAAGTCTCCCTCGATTTATTAAAAGAGGAATAGTGATTTGTTTTGATGGAATTTTCTGCGCATTTTCTGTATGGTTTGCATTCGGACTTCGATTGGATCAATGGGGAAGCCTTGAGGGGAAGCAGTGGGCTACCTTGATAGTTGCGATTGGTTTTTCGCTTCCATTGTTCATATCTTTTGGCTTATATCGTGCAATTTTTAGGTATGTTGGTGCTGCAGCCCTTAGTTCAATTGCTCGTGTATTCTTAATCTATACAAGTTTATTTTTTAGCCTATTTACATTAATTGGTGTTGATGGAGTTCCTCGATCTATTGGTGTCATTCAACCAATTTTGCTATTTATTGGAATTAGTGCAAGTCGTTATCTTATGCGTTTGCTTTTGGGTGGAAGCAACCGCACTCATTACGTATTTGGTAAATCCCAGCCAGTGACCCTCATTTATGGAGCAGGGTCTGCTGGGCGTCAATTGGCTGCCGGTCTTTCAAACAATAGAGAGATGTTGGTGAAGGGTTTTGTCGATGATGATTTATTACTACAGGGTAATACTATTAATGGAGTACCCGTCTATCCTGCTAGAGAATTACGCGAATTAATTGCAAGGATAGGAATAACGGATGTATTACTCGCAATCCCCTCAGCAAGTCAAATACGGCGAAGTGAAATTATCTCCAGTCTCTATGGATGCGGGGTAAGAGTCAGAACATTGCCTACTTTGATTGAGATGGCCTCTGGCAGGGTTAAGAGTTCTGATTTACATGATTTAGATATGAATGATTTACTGGGTAGAGAGGTTGTGCCGCCTCAAGTTCCATTGTTGCGAAAAAATATCTCTGAAAAAGTCGTTCTAGTTACTGGTGCAGGCGGCTCCATTGGCAGTGAGCTTTGCCGCCAAATTATCAAATTCTCCCCAAGCTCACTGATCTTAATTGACAGCAGCGAGCATGCTCTTTATACAATTAATGAAGAGTTAAAAAAGTTGGTTGAGGAAAGAGGCAATGATGTTGCGCAGGTGGATGCTGGAATACCTCAATTAAAGATCATTCCGTGTTTAGCATCAGTTAGGGACAAGGCCTTGATGTTAAAGCTGTTCTCACGCTATCGACCTACTACTGTTTTTCATGCTGCAGCTTATAAGCATGTTCCATTAGTTGAGCAAAACCCAGTCGAAGGAATTTCAAATAATGTATTGGGAACTTTGACTTGTGCACAAGCAAGTCTTCAGATGGCAGTTTCTAATTTTATTTTAGTAAGTACCGATAAGGCTGTTCGGCCCACAAATGTTATGGGGGCCAGTAAGCGTATTGCCGAGCTTGTGCTGCAGGCTTTGGCAGAGCTTTCAGCAAAAGAGTCGCACTCTACCCGCTTCTCAATGGTTCGATTTGGTAATGTTCTGGGCTCATCAGGCTCAGTGGCTCCTCTGTTTAGCTCTCAAATACAGGCTGGTGGTCCAATCACCCTGACCCATTCTGAGGTTACCCGCTATTTCATGACGATCCCAGAGGCAGCGCAACTTGTTATCCAGGCTGGTGCCATGGCCGAAGGGGGTGATGTATTTGTTCTTGACATGGGTGAGCCTGTTCGCATTTACGATTTAGCTGCCAAAATGATTTACCTCTCTGGCTTTGCACTTCGAAATGAGCAAAATCCAAATGGAGATATCGAAATTAAGGTGACCGGATTGCGTCCAGGAGAAAAGCTTTATGAGGAATTATTGATTGGCGAAAACCCTCAACCAACAATCCATCCTAAAATCATCAAGGCGCAAGAAGAATGTTTGCCATGGGATCAATTGGAGAAAGAGCTCGAAAAACTGATTTCTGCTTTACAAATTGAAAATGTTGGAATGATTCGAGGTATTCTGAAGAATTTAGTGCCGGGATACAAGCCTGGAGATATTTGATTTAAATGATGCTCTAGTAATTCTGAAAACTAGGCATTATGACCAGGAAAAGATATAAAGTTTTAAAATAATGAGAAACATTTATTATTTTAAGTTGCTGTAATTTGTGTAATAACTGCTAATATATTCATGCTAATCTCCTAGATGTTACTGATCATCCAATTTTGTTTTATTAGTATTTTTATAGTGAAAGACCTTTCATTAAATGATGCTTAATCGCAGTAATTTTCCGGTCAATCATCTACTCACTTTAGTTTTGTGCGTCTTGTTTGCATTGCTATGGGGTGTTTGGTTATTGCCTCATACGGTATTTATCCGTCATACATCTATTGGTCTTGGGGCATTCCTTAGTTTGTTTGTGATTTATCCTAGGCGTCAGGTACTTTGGCAGAGATATGCATTTCCTCTAGGGTTAATTTTCCTATTATTGGTTTGGGTTAGTCTTCATGTTTTTTTGATCGACCAAGACTTTTCTAGGCAGTGGCAAGAGTACCAAACCATCTGGAAGAAGGTTGCCATTAGTTGTGTTTTTGCTGTTGGTCTTGGCTTAGCAATTAGTAGTCAGATGAATAACAAAGCTAATAGTAGGAAATACTGGCAAATTATTTACCTCGGTTTTTTGTTGCCAAGCATCATTTATTTTTGTAAATATTGCCTAGCCTTAGTTGCTAATAAGTATCAACTTCAACTGTCCCCTTATTTAGAGCTTAATAGCAATCACTTCAGTCATGAATTTGGAATTTCACGCGCACGCTATGTTTTCTTTTGCCTGCCGGCATTAGCAATTGGATTGGGGCAGATTGCTAATGCCATTAAAATGAGTTGTTTTCGGTGGCAAGATCAATCAATTTATATACTGAGTATTCCTCTAACCCTCATGGTTTTTGCGCATGAAGGTGATCGTCTTGGGGCTGCATTCGCATTACTATTTGTATTAATTTTTATTTTTCAAATGGTACTTCTGTCATTTCAGAAAAAGCGATCCAAGCGCTACTTGCTGGGGATAATTTTTATAGTAATTTCAAGTTTGTTTGTTCTCAAGGGGGTTAGTTTCGATAACCCTGTTTGGGCTACTTTATGGGCTGATGCAAAAATTGCCTTTCAAGTGGATCGCTACGATGGCTGGCAAACTAGAGTCATGCCACTCAATGAATCTGGCCGCCCTGTTAATGCCTCTAACTATGAGCGCATCAGTTGGGCCATCGTAGGCTCTCGCCTCCTGTTCCAAAATCCCTTAGGTTATGGTTTGCTTAGCCTATCCTTTGGCGGTCTTGGCAAACAAATTTGGCCCAATGCTGATCTGAGTTGGACCCATAGTGCATGGCTCGACATTGCTCTTGGTTATGGTCTTCCAGGCATCATCCTATTGCTAAGTGCGATTGGGTTAATTTTGAAGGGGAGTGTTAATTTAGCCGCACCCTGGCGACAGATTGCCATCTCGGGTTTAGGCTCCATGACTTTGGTCATGTTTGCAAAAGAGCTCTCAACTGAAGTGGTGGTTAATGCAATCATTTTTGTTGCAACTTGGGCTGCAACGATGAATTTGATAAAGATTGACAAGAATAATCTAGCTATCTAAATAGCACTTAAAATTACCATCAAAATATAATGCTAATTGAATCACAAATAATATAAAATTAGACCTTAATATTAACTTTTGAGACTTCGCTCCCATGTCCGAAAATTCCAAGTCGTCTATTTCTCCTGACGGGGTAGAAATTTCTGTCCTTGATATTTTCAATTTTCTAAAAGAGTCTTGGAAAATATTGGCTATTACCTCTTTGTTTGCTGGATCCCTAGGGTTATTTGGTTGGTTTTTTTTCGTTGACTATTCTGCAGAATTTGTCTTACAAAATGCTGCTCCTACTACTACCGGTACCAGTGCCAGCGACAGTAACTACGCACTTAATTTGATTTCTTGGAAGATGCTACAAAAAAGTCTGCCCAATTTAGCGGATCAAATTATTGATGAAGATAAAGCCCCGGAAAATCAAAAATCCCTCTATAAGGAGATGCGTGAAGAGAGATGGTGGCAAAAAAATGTTAGTCCTAGTTATGCAATCTCTAAAGCGGATGTCAAAGATTTGGCAGGTGTCAGCAAGGATCTAGATGCCGCCTCAACAACCATCATTAGCTTGACACTAACTGCAAATGGTAGCTCAAAGAGGCGGGCAATCGAGAATGTGAGTGCAGCCGAAAAATTTCTTCGTACAGGTGGTGCCTATTTACAGCTACGATCTCTGCTCAGCAGCTATGAGAGTCAAGTGTTATCTGCAACTGTAGACTTACAGCATAAGATTACTAGTATGCAAATTGAATTGGATTATCAGATTGGACGCGCTAAAGGTCTGGAGGATCTTCATAAACGCTTTCCAGGCGCATCTAATATTTCCGGACAAGTGGTTGACCCGAAGGATTCGGGTGCAAAATACCTTCCAATTGCCACCCAAATTATTGCAATTAACAATGACATAAATGCATCAAAAGAGAGTGTAGTTAGATTGCAAAAACGCTTAGAACAAATGGACGTAATTAAAGAGTTTTTGGATCGGGCCATTCCTAAGTTAGATCAGACATTTGATGGCCTAGTACTTGATAATCAGCTTATAGAGATTGAGGATGATTTGCGCAGCAAATTAAATACGAGCGATAAAAATCGCTTAGAAATATTAGATCAATTGCGCGCACAGTTATTTACAATTCAAATTCGCTTTACTAAAGAGCTTGTTGCCAATACTTCCCCGGTATCAAAAAAAACTGGATTGGTAAAGGTGTCAGTGATCGGACTAATGGCAGGGTTTCTAATGGCTCTCATTTTCCTAATTTTTAGGAGGCTATTAGTAGTAAATAATAGTTAAGGGTGTAATAGCATCGGTAGGGGGACTGGGAAAATGTTTACGGAACAAAACTCAATGACTAACACGCTGCGTTATATTTACCTGTAGAAAATAGGGGGGCAGATGGCGCTTATAAGGCAGCATGATTTTCATAGTAAATGGAGGGGTGCTCCAATCGGAATCATTGAAAGTAATGATTTTTTTAAATTATCTAATAATGAAATTTCAACTAATTTAACTAAATATCTATGGGTAGAATTTAGAGTGCCGTCTATTTTTCGCAGCAATCAATCGGTGCCAAAGTCTTTGGGGTTTTTTTTGGCAGATACCCAATTAAAATTGTCGTTAAATTTAAGGACGCTTGAGTCTCCAGGGGCATCGGATATTCAAGTCATCTCAGCATCTAAATCTTCTTTTGTGATTAATAAGGATGATTTTTTACCTTTTCATGCAGAAAGATTCTTGCAGATCCCTGGAGTTACAGAGAGTGACATAACTGACCGTTTTCAGTTATGGGCAAATATGTTAATAGATCAGCAGCCTGAGAGCGCTTTACGATTAGTCATGAATGGAAAAAATCAAGGCTGGTTTTTTGGAACAAGGAACAACAAGAGTTTAGATTTATCTGTAGCAATGCTTGCAAGAGGCGCAACTATTTCAGGAAAATCACTCTATAGCGTAGCTTTAGATTATTTTAAAAAAAATGGCAATCATCGAGCAAGTGGAAGGTTTAGTAGCGCAAATTTTCCTGTATTAAATATTTTTTCTGAGAGGGGCGCAATTTTTAGCTCCCCATTAGATATTTGGATTTGGCTAAATCCTATGCATTTCAAGAAATCCTTTTGAAAGAATTTTTATGGAACAAAAATACAAAAATATATTGAATGAAATTTACGCATCAGTTGAAGAAGTGAATGACTTCCTTCCTTTAAATGGGAAAATCCCCTGCAAAGAAGACGCTCTTCTTTGCGGTGAATATGGACCGTTGGACTCCATGGGATTGGTAAATTTTATTGTCATTCTTGAGGATCGTTTAGAGAATAATCTAGGCCTAAGTTTGAGCTTAATGGAAATTGCTGATATTGCAAATAGAAAAAGCCCAATGAGAACTGTTGGAAGTCTAGCGGCATTTATTTTTGAAGCTGATGTTTAAGGTGGCGAGATGAAAGGCATTCTTCTCACGAACTATAATTGTCAATCATTTGTTGACTACTTCAATATTAGCTCTTTAGGGAGGCACTCAATACAAGCGCCTTCGCAATCGCCATTAGCTAAGCAAATTCTGACTATATCCAAAAATTTTAATAATTTAAATTTTGTATTTATATGGACTGGCCTAGAGGCGATCTCCGAAGAGTTTAATAAAGCCTGGATGGGCGAACCATACGCTGAAGAAGAGTTAAAGCAAGAAATAGAGGCTTTTGCGCATGCAATTACTAATTGCGAAAAAATATCTCCAGGTGTTAAATACATAGTTATGGATTGGGCCGCCCCAAAACATTTTCGAAATTCCTATCTTTTGGATTTGAAAAAACCTTATGGCCGTGGATATATCTTACGTATTTGCAATAATTTTTTATATGAGGCACTCGGTGATCATCCTTCCGTAACATTAATAGAGAGTAGTTCTATCAAGGAACTAGAATTTTCAGATAAAAGTTATTATTTGTCTAAAATGCCTTGGACACTTAGTGCGGTAAAAGCGGTATCTAAAATCCTAGTGGAAATTTTAGACAGAAGACTTGCTATCCCTCGAAAAGTTTTAGTTGTAGATCTCGACAATACCTTGTGGGGTGGCGTGATCGGTGATCTAGGCATTAGTGGTATTGATCTTGGTGGACACAGTTATAAGGGAGAAGCATTTAAAGCATTCCAGGCCGAGCTTCTAGCCTTAAAAAACAGGGGCATATTACTTGCGATTGCAAGTAAAAATACTCATGACATAGCATTAGAGGCTATCAATTCTCATTCTGAAATGGTATTGCGTGAGAATGCATTTTCAGCATTAAAAATTAATTGGGAAGACAAAGCCAGTAATATTAGAGCAATTTCGGAAGATTTAAATCTAGGGCTTCAGTCTTTTGTTTTTATCGACGATAGTCCAATTGAAAGGGGGAGGGTAAAGGAATCCCTGCCCGAGGTAATGGTTCCGGAATGGCCTATAGATCCAGCAAAGTATGTTGAGGCGCTACATGCGCTTCCTTGTTTTGATGTTTCAAGCATATCGATAGAGGATTTAAATAGGTCGGAACAATATCGAATTGAGGGGATGCGCCATAAGGCAAAACTTGTTTCAGGATCAATGGATGAATGGTTGAAAGATTTAAGATTAAATATAGAAATTATTCCTATTCAGGAGAGTATTGTCAGAGTTGCACAGCTATTCAACAAAACAAATCAAATGAACTTATCAACACGGAGGCTATCTGAGCTTGAATTATTGTATTGGTCTCAGCAGGAGGAAAATCAAATCTTTGCAGTTAATGTATCAGATCGATTTGGTGATCTTGGTTTAACTGGAATTTCTAGTTTTAAAAGAGCAGGTGATCAGGAAGTGCAGTTAGTTGATTTTATTCTTAGCTGCCGAGCAATGGGTAGGGGTGTAGAAGAATTTTTAGCGGACTATTTTTGTGAATATTTTAGGAAAAGAGGTTTAAAAAAGATGATAGCAACATATCTTCCTACAGAGAAAAATGCACCCACACTTGATTTTTTGAAGCGGAGTAAGGCAAAAGAAATTTCTCCAAATAACTTCGCCTGGAGTTTACTGGATGAGGTTCATCTTCCCTCCCATATAAAACTTATCGAGAAAATATGACTGAGGATTTTTCTGAAATAAAGTGGTTTTTGTGCGAAATAGAAAAAAAATATCCATTTTTCAAAAAATCTAAGGAATATATTGATTTAAATTTTAAAAAAAATTACTTGGAATTTTCTAATGTAATCTTAAAAGATTATTTTGGAAATGACGTCGAAAAAAAGAGTAAAGCTATTGACAGTTTTATAAAATATTCGAATGAGTTTCTTTTTTTGCAGGTTAAGTTAAAGAAAACTGGTAGATATTTGTATCAAACATTTTCAGAAATTGAGGAAAATGTGTATCAAAGCAAGCTCATGGACGATTATTACTTAGATGGCCTTTTATTATCCCAATTTTTTTGGCCAAATCATTATAAAATATTAGAGCACTTGCAATGCCATGTGGCTAATAGTAGTTATAGCTCCGTTCTCGACGCCCCATGTGGATCAGGTTTGCAAGCAGCTGTAATTGCATCGGAAATTCCTGGTGCAAAAATAGACTGCGTAGATTTGAGCCCCTTCTCTTTAAATTTTACAAGAAGGCTTATTGATGGCTTAGGAATGGGGCACAAGAGCTTAACTTATAAGGTTCAGAATATCTTTGATACTACAGGTAAATATGATTTTATATGTTGCGGAGAGTTGCTGGAGCATCTTGAGAGTCCCACAACCCTATTAGCAACCTTAAAGTCTCTATTAAATCAGGATGGCCGTATTTATTTAACAACTGCAATATATGCGGCGGCTATAGATCATCTATATTTATTTCATAGCGTTAAAGAGGTTCGGGATATGATTAAAGAATTTTTTTATATAGAGTCGGAGATTATTCTTCCAGTTTCTTTGAAACAATTTAATGAGGAAATTGTGGACGAACCAATAAATTATGCTGCGATATTGAAACATAGGTGCGTAGAGTGAGCACCAACTTTTTTGGAGATGGGGCTAGACTTCATCATATTGGTATTGCCGTAAGAAAAATTGAAAACGATTTTGGTGATGAGGGGGTATTTCAGGATGAGTATCAAAAAGTATTCATACAATTTAATAAAATTGGGAACACTCGCTTTGAGTTTATAGCCCCTTTGGGGGCCGACTCACCAGTTACAAAGTTTTTAGACAGGGGGGTGCATACTTATCACGCATGCTTTGAGGTGGATTCTCTTGAAAGTAGCATAATTCATGCAAAAAAATATGGCTTTAGACTGATTGATAACATAGTTCGAGCTCCAGCAATGAATAACTCAAGGATTGCGTGGTTATTTAGTATTAAATTCGGACTTTTTGAGTTGGTAGAAGCGAGCCAACCTTTCTAGTGCTTAAATTGTGTTTATAAAACTGCAGCCAAATATATCTTAAAGAGGTTCTCTTGATTCCCTTTAATAAACCCTATCTACATGGTAGTGAGCTAGTTTATATAGCCGAAGCTGTTGCGTCTGGAAAGATATCTGGCGACGGGTTATTTACAAAGAAATGCCATCACCTATTTGAGTCACGCTATGGATTTTCTAAGGCTTTGTTGACTACCTCATGCACTGATGCGCTAGAGATGTGTGCAATCCTTCTTGATATCCATGAGGGCGATGAAATAATCTTGCCTTCATTTACGTTCGTTTCGACTGCAAATGCATTTGCATTAAGGGGGGCCAGGCTAATTTTTGCTGATAGTGAAAGAGTGAGCCCCAATATATGTCCCGATAAATTAGAGCATCTAATTACGCCACGAACAAAAGCAATTGTGGTCGTACATTATGCTGGAGTAGCCTGTGACATGGATCCCATTCTGAGTCTTGCTCAAAGACATGGGATAAAAGTTATTGAGGATGCCGCTCAAGGGATTGATTCTTATTACAGGGGTCAGCCCCTTGGTAGTATTGGGTCTTTGGCAACATTTTCATTTCATGAAACCAAAAATATTATTTCTGGTGAGGGCGGATTGCTTGTGATCAACGACCTGAATTATGCCGAACGTGCTGAAATTATTCGCGAAAAAGGTACAAATCGGAGCTCTTTTTTTCGTGGTGAGGTCGATAAATATGGGTGGGTAGATATTGGATCATCTTTTCTTCCTTCCGAGTTAATTTCAGCATATCTTTTTGCCCAACTTGAAAATATTGACATGATTCAATCACGTCGAAAAAAGATATGGCAATGTTATTGGGAAAAGTTTAATCACAAGTTATTAAAGTATCATGTCGAGCTTCCAACAACACCTACTTGGGCATCTAATAATGCCCATATGTTTTATCTAGTGTGCAGGGATATTGAACAGCGATCTTACTTAATTGATGGATTGAAGAAATGTGGAATTTATGCTGCATTTCATTATCAATCATTACACAATAGCACCTATTATGCCAAAAGACATGACGGGCGCCTCTTGCCCAATAGTGAACGCTTTGCTAATTGTCTTGTTAGGTTGCCATTTTTCTATGAATTAACTGATGATCAGGTTTCTTACATATCGGACAAAGTAATTGAAGTGCTTTCAGTTAATTCCTAAGGGATTCAACTTCAAGTATCCAGCCGGGGATATCAGAAGAGTTCTTTTTCTTGGTATAGGCTTGACAGTTAAATTATTGATTGGATTAGTTGTTGTTAGGCTATCAGCAGAAGGGCTGGGCCCTGATTTATTTGGCATTACTGGCCAGCTTAGTAGCTTACTTTCAATCATTTCACTTGTAGCAGGAGCTGGGATTGGGGTTGGAATTACGAAAGTCTATGCTGAAAAGCAGTTATTAGATCGACGGATATATGCTTTTATATTTGTCGCTCGAAGAATAATATTTGTATGTTCATTCACACTAGCAGCAATTTTAATAATTTTTTCAGGTTGGATAGTTAAGAATCTTTTTATAAATTTTCAAGATTCAAACTGGCTGATTATGGGAATAATATTAAGTATCTTTCCTATTGGATATTCTAGTATAGGACAAGGAATAATCAATGGTTATAACCGTAGTGATATATACGCACTGACATTAATTTTTGGTGGCTTACTTGGTTTAGTTGGCTTCTGGCAGTTTAAATATAATTTTGGCCCGACTGGTATCTTTATAGGGTTAATTTGGATGGTCATAGCTCAAGCTCTCATTGTTACAATATTTGGGATATTAATTGAAAAAAGGAATCATCAGTACTTTAAAAAGTATGACATTAGCTTAATAAAATTATGGGATAAGGGACGGATACTTTTGCAGTATGGCTCACTCTCTATTGTGGCTGGAGCCTTAATTCCGTTTGCATTCATCATAATTAGACTTTTAATAGAGAAATATGAGGATCCTCAAATATTTGGTTTATGGCAGGCAACTAATCGAATTTCTGAGGCGTATGGACAGCTCCCATTGCTTTTTATATCGACCGTTATTTTTCCAAGATTTGCAAGAATTTCAGTTGACACACTCAAAACAATAAATGTAATTAAGGCTTATGTATTTATTGCAATTTTAATATTTTCAATATGTGCAATAGTTTTTTTTACCAGAAGCTATTGGATAGATCTCGTCTTTACCCCAAGTTTTATTGGAATGGAGCATTTACTACCCCTGCAGTTGGCGGGAGATGTTTTTCGTATGATGTCTTATACTGGAACATCAATATTAGCTGCAAGAGGTGCGATTAAAGTTTGCATAGCGGGCGAATTCATGCAAGCAATATTTCTAGTGGCCAGCTCTATGATTCTAATACCAAGATATTTTGCGTATGGCGCGTTATATGCCTATGTTTTTTCGTATATTATTTATTTCATCGCCACAATAATAGCTCTTTGGATTCACCAAAGAAAAATTACTCTAATTAAATAATATAAATGGATATATTAATTTCCTTATTATTTTTATTAATATATATAATATTTTGTAGAGATACAGGAAGCTATATAAATTCTTTAACACCTTACTTTATTTTAACTTTTTCAACTAAGTTTTTCCTCGACATAATTTATAACTATATCTATGATATAAATCGTGAATATTTCATAACATTTATAATATACAGCTCTTATGTTTGTGAATTATTTTTTTTAGTAATTGGTTACAATCTCGCCAAGAATAATACAGTCTCTATAAAATTATTTAATATACACTTAAATAAAGAATTTTATTTGTGGATAATATTAGGAATTTCTTATTTTATTTATTCTCCAGTAATTATTGAATATTATGATTATATAGTCGATCCCAGGGAGATATATATAAGGACTAGAACAGGGTATGGTCTATATTATTTTTTATCAATAGCAACAGCTAATTTATCTTTTATTTGTTTTCTTTTTACTAAAGAAAAAAATAAAATTAAATCAATAATTTATTTAATTTTGTATACTTTCAACCTATATTTACATGGGAGTAAAGGGGTGTTGATTACCCCTATTTTTATCTATATTTTATATTTAGTATGTTTAAAATCAATTAAATTTAATCTAATTAATTCATTTAAATTTCTAATTATTATATTTTCTAGTGCCATCATATTATTTTCGATTACACTTCCCGAAACTATGAGGGATAATTTATTAATCGGAATATTGAATTATTCTGACTATAACAGAAATATGGAAAAATTAATAGTTGATCCTATTCCACCTACGTATGGGAAACTTACGATTGAAAATAATATATTATCTTTGATACCAAGAATTATTTACCCTGAAAAACCAAAAAATTTTGGTTCATTTTATTTATCTGAAATTTACTATCCAGAGTGGTTTTATATGGATTCAGGCTCACCAGCTTTTGGTAACGGGACATATTTTTCAGATTTTGGATACTACTTTTTTTTATATCTTGCTATTGTGTCCTTTATTTTCGGATATTTATTAAGATTATTTTTTAATTCAACTAAAAAATTCAAAACAATATTTTATTTTATAATTTATTTAGCCTTAGCTGGGTCGCCAATCATTGACACTGCAGTTGGTAGCCCTCTCATTCCAAACTTACTAGTGACTTTATTATTAGCTATATTAGTATTTTTTGTAAAATTAAGATAAGATTAATTACTTTAATTAAAGAAGCACGTTCACCTCTGCATACAATAACTTATATCGTTTACTTTTTTATGAGTAGATAGTTTGAGAATTCTAATTATTAATCTCCATTTAGATATAGGTGGCGTTGAAACTCTTCTTACTAGGATAATTCCACAATTCCATAGGAGGGGTATAACCATTATGCTTGTAATTCTGCATAATCGTGTTAATCCGGAATTCCTAGAATTACTTAAGCCATATTGCAAAATAAAATACATTTGGGAGGCTTTTCCCTTTAGAAAAAAAAATATTATAGATTTTCTCGAGGGTGATTTTGATTTAGCTTTTTATACTATTTCTCAGGCTATCGTTATTGGTTCTTGGCTGCTCTCGCGAGCTGGATATAGAGACACTCGAGTGGTTCTTGGAGCATTTCAAACTGAGATATTTTGTGCGCCACATCAGGGTTTTCGAATTCATCGTCGCTATATTCACTGGATTATAAAATCGAAAATTTCTCCTGAATCCATTATATTCGGAAATACTGCTACTAAAAACCACCATTCAAAAAAACTCAATTTCAATTTTGATGCTTCTCCAGTAATTAGGTTATTTATTGACTTAGATAAATACAAATTCAAAGATAGAGTTAACTTGCCCCGCACGAAAATTGTCTCTATAGGTAGGTTGGTGTCTTATAAAACCTATAACTTTTCAATGCTGACGGTTATTAAGAATTTGAAAAGTGCATTCTTTCCACTTCAGTGGCATATCTATGGGGATGGAGATTTAACTGAAAGGCTAAATAGAGAAATCATGCATCTTAATCTTGAAAATTCAGTATTTCTACATGGGCCCATTAATTATTCTAAATTTGAGGATGTTCTTGAAGATGCTTTTCTCTTTGTTGGTACTGGGACTAGCCTATTGGAAGCGGCTGCTTGTGGGGTTCCAGCATTAACCGCCATTGAATATTGTAGCGATCCTTTGACTTATGGCAATATTTCAAACATCAAAGGTATTGATATGTTTGAAAAGAATTTAAATATTCCTATATATAAACTGGAAGAATGTATAAAAAAAATATTGACGTTACCATCAGCGGAATATGCTACGTTGCAACGATGTGATTTTAATAAATCCACAGAGTATTCTGGAGGAGCAATAATTTCTAAATACATTAAAGTTTTTGAGCACACCAAAAATTTTGGAAAATCTATAAATTTATCTTCATATCATTTATTTATTTATTTTAGCAGTGCTTTGATTGGGGAATTCATAAATACTCTTAATCTTCTTTATCAGAACAGGTTCAGAAAATTATAGTTATGAGTAAATTTAAAATTGCAGTAGATATTAGTTGGTTAGGTAAAACTGGGATTGGTCGGGTCGCATCTGAAATTTTGAGGCGTTGCCCACCCTATTGGAGTGTTATTGAAATTGGTGCCGGAAAAAAAAATGCATCTCCATTTGCTCCGTTCAATTTGTCGCTTGAAATTATACGATCAAAGGCGGATTTATTTTGGTCGCCTGGTTATATGCCACCTATTTATACGGGCGGAATTCCTTCCGTGATCACTCTTCACGATTTGACGCATCTATATTATTATAAGTTTTATCATCGTATTTATTATGAATTGGTAATAAAGAATCTTTTAAAGCATATCACGACTGTTGTAACGGTATCAGACTTTTCTAGAAATGAATTGCTGTCCTGGAGCGGTCTTAATGCGGGACATATACGCCGAATTTATAATGGCGTTAGCTGCAATTTTTTACCTAACGGGACGCCCTTTAATATTAGTAGGCCTTATATTTTATATGTTGGTAATCGACGTGAATATAAAAATATATATGGACTAATGGGCGGTTTTGCGAAGAGTGGTTTGGCTAATAGCGGTTATGTGCTTGCATTAAGTGGAGACTTGGATGAAGCATGTTTAAGGATGGAGACTAGTTTTGGGCTGGGTGGTTCTGTAATCTATTTAGGCGTTATAGATGAAGATAATTTGGCGTCAGTCTATTGCGGTGCCACTGCTTTAGCATTTCTCTCAAAGTATGAGGGTTTTGGCTTACCGATTCTAGAAGCTATGGCTTGTGGGGTTCCAGTAATAACATCAAATGTTACATCCATGCCCGAAATTTCAGGAGGAAATGCACTTCTAGTGGATCCATCAAACTTGTGGGATATAGCTTGTGGGCTTGTAAAAATTTGTGGAGATGCTAACCTTCGGGCTCGGTTAATCCAAGGCGGCATTCAGCATGCAAAGAAATTTAGTTGGGATACGTCAGCTAGCCAGTATTGGAATTTGTTTTTAGAACTGCTCAAAGTAAATGATTGATTGAGATAAAGAATTCTGTTACGAAAAAACATCAATAGTTGAACAATTAATTTATTACTATAAATAAAATTTAAATATGTATTTTAAGATCTTATGCATTATCCCAACTCTAAATGGATTCAATGAAATTAGAAGGTTGCATGAGTCATTAATTGCGCAGGATACAATTTGTGATCTTATAGTTGTCGATTCCGGTTCAGCAGACGGAACTTTGGACTATCTGTATGAGAAAAAAATCAATTTTATCTCTATATCTAGTGGCGAATTCAATCATGGTGGCACTCGTCAAATGATGATTGATTGCTCGCCAAATTACGATATTTATATTTTTCTAACGCAGGACGCCTATCTTGAAAACAAAAGTGCAATTAAAGAACTTGTAAGACCATTCTTAGATACCTCAATAGGTGCTGTTTGTGGAAGACAGTTGCCGCATCTAAATGCAAATCTATTTGCTGCACATGCTAGAGTCTATAATTATCCTGACGTCTTTATTATCAGAAGGTCTTCAGATATTCCTGAGCTTGGATTAAAAGCTGCATTTTTATCAAACTCTTTTTCAGCATATAGAAGGGATTCGCTAATGCAGGTTGGTGGATTTCCTCGCCATTTAATTTTTGGTGAAGACATGTATGTAGCAGCGAAAATGATTATAAATGGATGGGGAATTGCGTATGCTTCTAGTGCGATTTGCCGTCATTCTCATAACTATTCTATTATGGATGAATTTAGGCGTTATTTTGATATGGGCGTCTTTCATTCTCGAGAGAGATGGATATCTACGCGCTTCGGAGGTATAAGTGGCGAGGGGTTTAAATTTCTATTATCAGAGATGAAATATGTTGGCATTGATAAATTTTACATCTGGCCAAATGTAATTTTTCGAAATGGCTGTAAGTATGTTGCGTATAACTTGGGCAAGCGAGAGAAATTTATCCCCTTTTTTGCTAAAAAATATTTAGGGATGCATAAAGCTTATTGGATTCAAGAGCAGCGCAAGGAGTAATGGTTGGAAAAACCTATGGTTATTTATTCTTAATTTTCAAATATCTTGAGTAATATACTTATTGCAGATAGGCTTTAAAAATGGAATTTTTCCAGCTAAAACTAAAGAAATAGTTGCAAAAATTAAGTAAATATATATGAAGAGCTTTAAAAATACTTTTTGCTTGTTGTCGAAAAATTGAGCTTCTGCAATCTCAATTTTTAATCTCGCGATGGGGGTTAAATTATTTTTCCCAATTAATTGGGCAAACCCAGTGACTCCGGGCGAATAGCGTTGCCTCTCGTTAACTAGCTTCACCCCGACTAGATTTTTAAGTTCTTTTAAGTGTTCCTGTGGTAGGGGGCGATATCCTATGAATGACATTTGATTTAAAAAGATATTCAAAATTTGCGGTAACTCAACCAACTGAAATTTTTCTAAGACTCTGCCTGCGTCAGTGTATACCCTGGATGATAGTGGTATCGCTTCAAATCCTCCGCCATTATATTTTTGTATTTCCTCGGTAATAATTGATCGATCTAAAATCATAGTTCTGAACTTAAATACAGTAATTTCTGCTCCCAATCTCCCAATTCTTGTTGAGTTATAAAAAATTGGCCTCCCATCACAAAATAGTTTTACTATGACGAGTATAGTTGCCATTGGAACTAAGATGGGGAGCGTAACTAGGATAATCGTTAAATCTAAGAATCTCCTCATTTTATCTGTCTGCCATTTAGAAGCAAATATGCACTTGCGTTTGATCTCAAAAAAAATAAAAATTGCTTAAGTACACTAGATAAAAATCTATTATCGGTATTTTTAGGATTGTTAAATATTTGGGAGATGGATAAAGTATCGGTAAACCAGTCTTTTCTGACTTGACCATCATTTATAAAGCAGTCAAAACATTTGACTAGATCCTGATATTCTAAAATTGGAATTCTCGACTCTAAACTACAAAATAAATTAAATAAAGGTAGCCGAGAAATTTTTTTTCTTGTTTCATTAATTCCTGGCCCAAAATCAATCAATGGATGGATCACTGGGAAGAAAACATTAGAATTTGAGCTTAGTTGATGAGATACGCTATTTTTTATCGTAATGTAATGTAAATGATCTTTAGATATAAGTTGGTCGTATTTGTAGGCACTTATCGGGTATAAAATTTTCTTCGACGATGAGCTTGAATTGCTTAAAAATTCAACATGACTTTTTATAATATTTGTAATTTCACTTTTTGAAAGATTTTTTTTAACTGGTTCTGCCAAATGCAAAATCGAATCATAATGACCAGTAATTGGCGCCGTTGCCCACCATTCAGTATTCTGTAATGGCTCAGACTTCATCCATGTTTCATTGCTGTCTAACTCGAGGAAATTCCTGGACCATAGAGTTAGTTGGTCTGCTTTAAAGTTCTCTCGAACTATTTTTGCAATGCCTCCACTTGCCCCCGTGATGAGAATTTTTTTCATTTGAGACTTTTAAAATATCTCTGGTTATAGATGTATGTAATAGAATAATTATAACTATAAATAATTATTTATAGTAGCGATTTTTCATTACTTTGTATTAATTTTCTTCAAATTAAATTCATCGTTTTATATTATTTTGAGAGCCTCTAAGAGGATTTTGCTTTTTAATATCCACTAAGTAAATGTTAGCTCTACTTTTCTCACCCACTCCTAATGTGCACCTATGAATGCAGTCGCTGATATGAATATAGTACTGTCAAATTTAGCTGCTATGGCAAATTCTGTTCCCCTATCTTGGGATTCAGCAATCAATCAACAGCCCCTTTCTTTTATTAATTGCTATATTTGACATAATATTTACGGCACCAAGCTCAGGAACAGATACTCAAAAAATATAATCAGGTGCACCACGCCTTGCAATAGAGTAGTTCTGCCAATTGCTAGGGTGAGCGCTCCAATAAAGAAGGTCAGGTACATCAAGGTGATATTGAGACTGCTAATGCCGAGACTGAGCGGTAGGTCGGAGTAGATAGCAATTGCTGCAATAGTCGGAATAGACAAGCCAATGCTGGCTAATGCAGAGCCAAGTGCTAAGTTCAAGCTACTTTGTAGGCGGTTGGCTTTTGCAGCTCTCACCGCTGCAAAGCCTTCTGGCAAAAGTACTAGCATTGCAATCGCTATACCTACAATTGTCTTGGGCGCACCAGCAGCTTTTACTCCTGCCTCAATTGCTGGGCTGAGTAATTCAGCTAGGCCGACCACGACAATCAGCGAGGCGATCAGCAATACGATGCTCACCCCAGTCTTGAGATTGCTTGGCTTGGGAGCATGAAAATTAATATCCGTTTTTTTATCTTCTACTTTAGGTAAGTAGTAATCGCGATGACTGACGGTTTGGAAGAATAAAAATGCGGCATAGAGTACGAATGAGGCAATCCCAGCAAATGCAAGCTGACTTTTAGTGAAGTCAGGTCCTGGCGTACTGGTGGTAACAATCGGCATTACCAAAATAAATGTTGCTAAGGCAGTAAGCACCGCAAGGGCTGAATTAGTACCCTCATTTCTGAAGGACATTTCATGATGGTGAAGGCCACCCATAAAGATACATAATCCAATGACACCATTAAGCACAATCATGACGGTAGCAAATACAGCATCGCGAGCAATAAATTCTGAGCCATCATGGCCAGAAAGCATCATGGAGATGATCAAGGAAACTTCAATGATGGTGACGCTGATTGCTAGAACTAGAGCGCCATAAGGTTCACCCGTTTTATGCGCAACCACTTCAGCATGGTGGACCGCTGAAAGCACTCCACCAATGAGCATCACTGCCATCAGAAAAATGAACCAAGTTTGACTGGCCAGAGAATGTAGAAGTTCCATGAGCGGTCCTTATTTATCAATCTAGAGACAATTTTGCTCAATTGCGGTTAAGCTATTGCCATAGATTCATTGTTTATGAGAGTTTGTATTGGAGTTTATAGGTATTTATGAAGGCAATCATTCTTTTTGGTCATGGTGCGCGAGATATTCGCTGGCGTGAGCCCTTTGATCGTCTTGCCGCTTTATGGTCTGCACAGCATGCGGGCATACCTGTAGAGCTTGCTTTTCTAGAAATGATGCAGCCTTCCTTGGAGGATGCTGTGACCTCCTTGGTGAATGGCGGTGCTACTTCTATCACAGTCGTGCCAGTCTTTTTTGGTCAAGGCGGTCACTTACGCAATGACTTCCCGGTTCTACTAAACGCTTGCCAGGAAAAATTTCCTCAGATTATCCTAAGCGCTACGCCGGCCGTTGGGGAAGATCTCGCTGTCTTGCAAGCCATTGTCGACTTTGGAGCTAGAGCCCTCTGAATCACTGGTCTTCCCGACTTGTGCTGATTTATCTTTTAAAGCTTCGCCAACCATAATCAGCGCTGGTGAGTTGCTATCAAACCAATCATCCGCCTTGCCTTCTGCCAATTCTTGGAGAGTGCTAGCCCAAAGTCTTTCGCGCGGTGTACTAACTGCTTCTAGAATCTGTACTGGCGTATTCTGATGATGAATACCCTCAGTCCTGCTTTGTGCAATAAGTTGCTTTGCAATTTTGGCAGCATCTTTACGCCCCATGTAATAAACCAAGGTATCTGCGTTTGGGTTTGTGA
>TBL_comb47_HYPODRAFT_10000343_pt1 | contig 61737 bp, 54 predicted proteins | sample TroBogypolimnion_40_FD_10682 | JGI IMG/M metagenome (IMG submission 10682)
GGTTTATGTCTTCCTGCGGCTACCGAAAGGAATGTCCTCGAACAATGTTGCCCAGCTTGAATTGCTGAAGAAAGCGGAGGAGGCAAATCTTAAAGTTGTTTACAGTAAAATGCTGAATTTTGAAGAAAGCTCAGCTGCACAGGATACGGTTCAGTATACAAAAAGAACAGCCTTTTCGGGTACGGCTTCCTTTAAGATGGCAGCAAATGCGGAATTCAGTCCGGCCATTGAAATCAAATGTTCTTCTTTGCCCGAAAAGAAAGAAGGAATGCGGATCAAGGCGGCAGTTGCTGTATTTCCTTATGTTTCTTTCCTGGATAACAAGACATTTCTTGTTGTTTCACTTGAAGACTCAAAAGAATCCTACCAGTATTCATCTTTCCCGCTGCAGGAAAAAGCGCCTCTTCTGAATCGGTGGAACCCGGTAAATGTTGTTGTTTCCATTCCTGAAATCAGGTCTCTCAAAGACAAGATCAAGATCTACTTGTGGCATCAGGGAAAAAAGGCGTTCCTGATGGATGATCTGAAGGTTGATATCCTTGTTCAGAAATAATGGCTTAATATAATTCTTTACCTTTGGTTCAAATCCTTTATGACAATGATTGCAGCTGTTGTTCCGTGTTACCGGGTCAGTAAACAGATCCTCGGCGTTCTGAGAGAAATTGGTCCGGAGGTTGAGAAGATCTATATTGTTGATGATGCCTGTCCTGAAAAATCCGGCAAACTGGTCGCTGAAAACAACTCAGATCCGCGTGTCGAAGTCTTGTATCATGAGAAGAATCTCGGGGTTGGTGGTGCCGTTAAGACGGGCTACAGGAAAGCTATGGTAGACGGGGCAACCATCATTGTAAAGATTGATGGCGACGGGCAGATGGATCCTCACCTGATCCCGAAGCTGATCGAACCGATCCTCAGCAAGCAGGCAGATTACGTCAAGGGCAACCGTTTCTACGATCTGGCATACCTATGGAAAATGCCCGGCTCGCGCAAGTTCGGGAATGCAGCCCTCTCTTTCATCAACAAGATGGTAAATGGTTACTGGAATATCATGGACCCAACCAATGGCTTCGTAGCGATCGGACAGCCTGCATTGAAACACCTGCCGCTGGAGAAAATTGATAACCGTTTTTTTTTCGAACAGGATATGTTGTTCCGGTTAAACACGATCCGTGCGGTCGTTCATGATTTCCCGATGAATGCCAAGTATGACATGGAATCGAGCAACCTGAAAATCTGGAAAGTACTTTTCAGCTTCCCTTTCAAATATGTAAACCGCCTTATCAAACGTATTTTTTATTCCTATTTCCTGAGGGATTTTAATATCGGATCACTTGAACTCATCATTGCAACTACCTTCATGGGATTTGGATTTATCTTCGGATCGGTGAAGTGGATTCACAGCATTGAGACGATGCATCCTGCTACGGCCGGAACGGTCATTCTTGCAGGATTACCGATCATCCTGGGATTCCAGTCGTTTTTGTCTTTTCTTCATTACGACCTGACAAATATCCCTCAGAAGACGGTGTCATCGTATTCATCCTGACCCGGACAACAAGTTCAATAACCGTTATTCAAATTTCAGATAGAGATCGTCAAAAAATAAGGTATATTTTCTTCCCGGGTTCTTTACTATGAACGAGATTGAATTTGATTGATCGATCCACCATGGAATACTTATGATTTCCGAGATCTTGGTCCATTCACCAGGTTTNCTGATCACATCATCCAAATTTATTATTCGTGAATACCTTATGGCATAATTTCCGTCACAGATCAGGCAGGCAAACTGGGTCCCCGTCTTAAACTTTTCAGGACGGTAAACCCAGATGCTTGCAGTCACTTTCCTGGTTGGCCCGGATAAAATAGTGTTTAGTATCCTGGAAAATGCGCAGTAATTTTCCGCCCATTCATTAACGTAGGCAGCTACTGTGGCAGAATGATATCGTTCATTGGTCGGGTATACCTTTACCTGTGCCGGGTTCTCAAAGTCATCAACAAAGGTGAAAGATCTTCCCTGGTTGTGGTATAAATGACATTGGTCGAGTCGTAACAGGTAATCATTCCATGCCCAGGTTGAAGATGTATTCCAGAAATTAAGATACGTAAGTTTCAACGTATAGTAGCTGCTGGCGAAGATAAAGACGATAGTGAGTGAACAGATGTACAAATTTTTGTTCCGGCTGATCAGTGTGAGCAGATATCCAAAGGGAAGTGCAAAGAGCGCATAAAACTCAACCATGGGGCGGCATCCGAAACTTCCGCCGAAGAACCAGCAATACCAGGAGGCAAATACATAAGATATCAAAAAGAACATGCCCAGGGTAAAAATTCCATTGGGCACTTTTTTTATGACCATGAGCACCATGCCTGCGATGAAAAGCAGCACCAGCGGACTATAGAGAAACAACCCGTTGAGCGGGGCAAACCAGAACGGGAGCAGCATCGGATTGGCGAGGTTTGTAAACGATTCTCCCGGATAAGAGTAATAGACAAATTTTCCGGTCAGGTATTTCCAATAAAACAACTGCGGCAGGAATACGAGAAATGCAATGACGACGAATGCAATGATGTATTTTGGTTTGAGAAAAAAAACAATCCTTTGCCAGATTACCTTCAAAGATTTCGCGTCGAGGAAGACCATCCAGGTTAACAGGATGATATTGGTTGGCCTGATCAGCATTGCCACTGCCGCAACAAGACTGATCCCGATAAAAAGAGGAAAAGGTTTTCGTTCACTGTCCAGGAATTTCTTCAGCAGGAATAGGTAAAGGCAGAATAAAAAGAAAGAATTGACATGCGACATCAACCCGTCTTTCATCGCATAGGAATACAAATTTGTTCCAACGAAAACCAGGATTACCGTGAGATAGGAGATGACGGAAGAGTAATACCGGGTGAGGAATCTTCGCAGAAAAAATAGTCCGAGGATAAGATAAATCACTCCGGGAACAATAGTCATCCGTTCATAGAAATATGAAAAGCCATCAGGCTGAAGGTTCCATTGCTGGGCAATGAGATGGGTTACAAGAAAAAAAGGAGACCAGAGCAAAGCCACTCCGTATGTTGTCTTTATCGACACTTTATTGTTTGCAGAATCGAGAACAGAGACGTTGCGTTCCTTATCGCAGTTTTTCGGGAACTTATGAGCATCCCAGTTGTAGATGAATGTTGCCGGAAGGTAAATATAGTACTGGGCTTTATCGGAAGAGATCTTATAAGGCAAAACAGCCTTGTTGTCCGGGAAATTCATGATGTTCGAAAGAACCAGGCACAGGATCAGCAGCAGGCCAAAAAATGAATATTCAAAACGTCTCTGTGATTTCACTGTTGTCATTTCAAAATAATTTATGCCGTCTTTGGAGATTCAATATGCATCTTTGGCTGAGCAACTTTGATAGGCCCATACTGAAAACTTTGAATCATGCTGTGCAGAACTAGGATGAGTGACATTAGCAGCAATATAGCTCTCCACCACCATTTCATGGAAATGGTTTTTTCCATGAATGAAGCATACGGGATAGCAAGTATCGCCATCATGGGTACAAATGCAATCTGCCCGAAGACATGTGTTTCACTGAGATGAGTCCAGCATGATTCCAGGAGGAGATCAAAAAGGCAGAAAAGGAAAACAGGGAAAAAGATAATTGGTTTTTTTTCTGCCAGGAAGTAAAACCCAACGAGAGGCAGAACGACGGATGGCGTGTATATCAGTAATCCATGATCAAAGCTGAGAAGATCATCCCAGATGTATGATGAACCAAAAATAAAGAGCCCCGGAAGTTTTATATCAAGGAATGGAATTTCTCCCGGTGCAATCTTCATGATAAACATTACAGGGATTAAGATCGACAGGATGAGGATCAGAAATAAAAGAAGATCCAATTTTTTGCTCCGGAAGATTTCGATTTTTTTTTTCCATGCGTCCCTGCCGTAGGTTATCCAAAGGAGAGGAATAAAGAGAGCAAGATAACCTGTAGGGTGAATCAGGATGAGCAATGCAATCACACATGCTGAAAGGAGCAAGAAATAACGCTTTCCATTCGTGTGCCAGGCAATGGTAAGACCGGCTAAGGCAGCATATAATGAAAAACTCAGGATGGCCTGGTATTGAAGTTCAAATGCGGCAATGTAAAAGATGTTCGTTCCTGCTGTGATGATGATCATGGTAAATGAAGTGACCAGGTCGGAGAATAACAACAGCAGTGATTGTCGCAAAAACCAGATCCCCATGGCAAAAACCAGCAAGTACAAAATTTCTGCAAAGCCGACCGGAAGTCCGCGGGGAGTGAGGTAATGCACAAGGATGACAGCATTTGCTATCATAAGAAAAGTGATCTCGGAAAGGATATTCTTCGTGTTGAATTTCATCATTCGTTAATCAACCAATTAAAAAAGGACAGATTAAAAACGGAACATAAAATTATTCTATTTCCAGATCTTTATGTTTGGTTTAAGACTTAAGAACTTTAACCTGATATTTTTCATCCGCGTATCCATGTTTTCTGATTTTACTTCGAGACCAATAATCTTTTCAGTAGTATCGCTGAGAGATGTGAATTCAAAGTTGTAATATCCGGGTTGCCATTCACCGAATTTATTTTCCGCAAAACGAATGACAGAAACCCCTTCCCAGTAGTATGTGTGACTGTACGATGCGTCATCAACATGCATAATTATCAGCGCATCATTTTTTTCACGGAATTCGTTTTCAAATGAAACCCGGATCATGTTCACCTTGTTAAATTCAGGAATATCAATGTTCTTAACCTTACAGATCAATAAATCCGTATTCTTTTTTATGATGGTATCACCAATATTAATTTCATTAATTGTGTTGTAATAAGCGGGGTTATAATCCTGTTTCCATACCAGCAGCCTGTACTTCTCGCTTGTCTTCAGAAAAACTTTCCAGTATTTTTCCTTATCCATATTTATCCAGTGCAGGATATAATTCTTGTATTGATAAGTCTGGATGATGTTGAGCGGAATGGTGAGAAACGATAAAACGACCACGACAATTTTAAGACGTGCTTTCATTCCATTCAGCATCATCGCGAATGGAACAAAAAAGATGGCATAGAAATCAATGTACGGTCTCATCCCGTAACTGCATCCGTACCACCAGCTCCACCAGGATGAGATGATATACGTGAGGATTGCAAAAAAAGAAAACCATGTAATTGCCAGGTAGAACTTTCGCCTGATCATCAACCACACGATGCCAAACATGGAAAAGAACAAGACCGGCGTATACACAAACAGTCCTTTTTTGTAGCTGAACAGAACATTGATGATTTGGGGTTCCGTGAAATTAAAAGTTTCTCCCGGGTAGGAATAGATAAAGAAACTGCCTGTTTGCAGATACCAGGTTAAACATTGGATAAAGCTTATGGCCAGCAAAAGAAGTATGCCAAGCAGCAATATCTTGTAGTGCTTAAAAAGATTGACAAACCCTGATTTCAGATTCTCCACGGAACCAGCCATGAATGGGACAAACAGGAGCACCAGCAGATTCACCTGGCGGATGACCAGTGTCAGTCCGAGGAAAATACAGGCATAAATAAAGTGATTCAGGTTTCTTTTTATGAAATATGATCTGCCAAAAAAGATGAAGGCAGTAATTGCAAACAGTGAGTAAATATGGCTGTACCCCGGATCATAATTGGTGTAATTGGTGACCGATGTCGCAACTACCAGCAACAGTTGTGACCAGATAATGGCGAATCTTTTTACATCGTAGAGTTCAAGTATTTTTCGAAGGAGGATGGTGGTAAGGAACAAATAAAAAATCGCCGCGAAAAAAACAGCTTTCTGAAATGGAAGCTGGTAGCCATCGTTGAAATTCCCTTCGCGGTGTGTGGTCAACGCCGCAATGACGAAGAATGGCATCTGGCAAAGGGCAGTGCCGACGGGGCATTTGTTCACCCTGTAACCCACGCCATAATCCAGGTATAGCGGCAATGTATTGATCCGGTTGTAGAAAGCAGAATCCTGCCGGATAGGTCGGCCAGTCCTTACAAAGTCGTGATGGATGAAAAGGGAAGGCAGGAAATCATAGTAATAGACACCGTCTCCCTTGATCCTGACTTTATCATTGATGAAATAATTGTTGATGATGAAGATCAGGATGAAGATGATGAATAATTCAACTCCAATTGATTTCAGTATCGGCGTAATCTTTTTCATGTCCTGCACATTCCTGGAAAGACGCGTTATTTCAGGTATTTCCGGTCAAAGATGTTGTATTTCAGGAGACAGAAAACGGCCCGGATTGCGTCTTTCATGCCGATCTTTTTCCCTTCCTCGTAAGTTCTTCCGTAATACGAAATACCTACTTCGTAAATCCTGACGCCTTTAATTCTTGCGATCTTTAAAGTTACTTCAGGCTCAAAGCCAAAACGTTTTTCCTTGAATAAAATCTTCTTCAGCATCTCAGCCCTGAACAGTTTGTAGCATGTTTCCATATCGGTCATGTTCAGGTTTGTGAAGATGTTGGAAAGAGTTGTCAGTAAACGGTTGCCGATTGAGTGCCAGAAAAAGAGAATGCGATGCGGGTTTCCGCCCATGAACCGCGAGCCGTACACCACATCGGCGAAATCGTCGAGCACCGGTTTCAGCAGGATGTTGTATTCCTCCGGATCATATTCGAGGTCGGCATCCTGGATGACAATCAGGTCGCCGGTTGCCTGTTCGATCCCTTTGTGAAGCGCAGCTCCTTTGCCCTGGTTGAATGGTTGGTTGAACAACCGGATGTCTTCAGATGAATGGTTAAAGATATAATTTTCTACAACTTTTTCTGTTCCGTCTTTGCTGCAGTCATTCACGATGATGATCTGTTTTCTGACATTCCGGATCAGTTTTACCGCCAGGATTTTGTCGAGGATCAGGTGAATGGTAGGCGCTTCATTGTATGCCGGTATCAGGATACTCAGTAACGGTGGGTTCATAATAATCGGGATAAACTTGGACAAAAATAGAATAAAATCTTCAGGCTAAGATCATTCGTGGAAATAAACACGCTTGACACGCCGTGAAATGCTGGTCAGGATTTCATAAGGAATCGTCTCCATATCCTGCGCCAACTGTGTTATCGGGTAATGATCTCCGAAAACGATCGCCTCATCTCCTTCATTGACGGGGTTACCGGGATCTTTTTCCAGGATCTCCGTAATATCCACCATGCATGTATCCATGCTGATGTTGCCGACGAACGGCGCAGGAAGTCCATGAATAAACAGCCTTCCCCTGCCATTGCTCAGCCTGCGGTTCAGTCCGTCGGCATAACCGATGGGTACAATAGCAATCCAGGTATTGTTGTTCGCAATGCCTTTCCTGTTGTAACCGATGGTTTCACCGGCTTTCACGAGTTTGATCTGGGAGATGGCTGATTTCAGCGTACTGACATTCCGCAGATGTCGCTGTTCTTCAGCATCAAAGCCGACACCATAAAGACCGATTCCCAGCCGGATCATTTCCATGCCCGCATCCGGAAAACGTGTAACACCGGCCGAATTCTGGATATGTTTCAGGAAATCATAACCTAATTCATCTCTGATTTTATCTGCCATCTCATGAAATACAGAAATCTGCTTCCGGGTAAAAAGATCTTCCTCCGGATCTTCACTTGCTGCAAGATGAGAAAATACGGATTGTACATGAATTGCCGCGTTTTTCTTCAGCTTATCGATCAGCACTGGCAATTCGTCCGGAACGAAGCCAAGCCGGTGCATGCCGGTATCCAGCTTGATATGGATACTGATCTGTTCTTCCGGTTCGGGTGGATTTGCAAGGAGTGATTGTTCCAGCATTTCAAGGACCCGGAAGCTGAATATCTCTGGCTCCAGCCGGTACTTTGAGAGCAGGTCGAAGCTGTCTTCCTCAGGATTCATTACCATGAGAGGCACAGTGATCCCTGCTTTTCTTAATTCAACACCTTCATCGGCATAGGCTACGGCAAGGTATTCAACCTGGTTGAACTGGAGCAGGTTGGCGATCTCAAAGCTCCCGTTGCCATAGGAAAATGCCTTGACCATCACCATCGTTTTTGTCCCGGGCCGAAGCTTTGACCTGTAATAGTTCAGGTTGTGGATCATGGCGTCGAGGTTGACCTCGAGAATTGTTTCATGTACTTTTTGCTGCAGCAGCAGGTCGATCCGCTCAAATTCAAATACTCTTGCACCTTTCAGAAGGATGGATTCATTCCTGAATGATGAAACGGGGAAGCGCTGGATGAACTCATCGGTGCTCTGGAAAAATTCTTTTTCCATCGAAAACTTATTTGCCTGGCGGCTGATTGCCGGCCCGATGCCGATGATCCTGTCAATGCCTTTGGTCGAGAGGATCTCCGCAATCTCCTTGTAAAATTCTTCCGGATCACGACCGCTTTGCAGAATATCCGACAAGATAACCGTCTTTTTGTTCTGCTGTTTCTGCTGATTAAGGAAGTCAATGGCGATACCCAGCGAGTTGATGTCGGAGTTGTAGCTATCGTTGATCAGTGAACAATGCTGAATGGCTTCTTTCAGCTCCATGCGCATGGCAATCGGCGTCAGAACAGCCATTTTATCACGGATGATTTCTTGCGGATACCGGAGAAACAGCATCACGGCCCAGCAATGAATGGCATTTTCAATTGAAGCCTCATCGACAAATGGAAGTACGATAGAAATTTCTTCTCCGCGAAAAAGTGCAGTCAGCGTGGTTTGCGATGCGGCAGAGAAAGCACCGGTCACCTGCAGGTCTGCGGGTTGTTTCCTGCTCCAGCCAAATTTATTAATCTTTTCGAGGGAATGAGTTGCAGCAATGGTCTCATGAATGATGGTATGATCAATGCAATACACCATGTCGTGTGCATTCCAGAAAAGCCTGAGTTTCTCAGAAACCTTTTCCCTGAATCCGCTGAAGTTCTCATCATGGGCATGACCGATGTTGGTGAAGATGCCGATATCAGGGCGGATGATTGATTCAAGTTTTTCCATCTCGCCTTTCTCTGAAATACCTGCTTCAAAGATGGCCAGTTCATGGCTTGAGTTTATTTTCCAAACCGACAGCGGTACACCGATCTGCGAATTGTAGCTCTTTGGGCTACGGATGATGTTGATCTCTTCATTCATCAGCTGGTAGAGCCACTCCTTGATGATCGTTTTCCCGTTGCTGCCGGTGATGCCAATCACGGGGATCTGAAATTGTGAACGGTGATATGCACCCAGTGCCTGGAGGGCTTCCCGCGTGTCTTTGACAATGATGAAATTGGGTCGTTCCGTTAAATGATTACGTGATGTTCCGGGAGAAGCTGGATCATGGATCCATGGCCCGGCGGGTGGGATATGATTAACAAGGAAATTCCGGACACCCTTGTTGAACATCTCTGGGATGTAGCGGTGCCCGTCATTCCGGTGTGAAACCAGGGCAATAAAGAGTGTCGTATCTGGATGTGTGAGACGACGGCTGTCGATCAGAAGATCATGGATCATGGATTTCTCCTCCAGGTTCATGAGGAGCAATCCGCCGGTTAATGCGGCAATCTGGTTTAAGCTATAACTTGTTTCCGGCATTACTGTGGAATTTCCGGTTCTTCCGGAGCCGGGTGCAACGCGTTGGCATTAAGCTGGTCGAATTCCATCCGGTTGTTGAATATCTCGCAGCCAAGGTACACCGCATTGCGGAAGGCTTCGGGGTTTGCAATGTTCTTCCCGGCTATTTCGAAAGCCGTACCATGCGCAGGTGACGTCCTTACATAGGGTAATCCTGCAGTGAAATTCACACCATCTTCGAAGGATAACAATTTGAACGGGATCATGCCCTGGTCGTGATATACTGCCAGGATGCCATCGAACTGGTGAAAGGTATCAGAGCCAAAGAATCCGTCTGAAGGATATGGGCCGAACACCATCATGCCCTGCTGATATGCTTTTTCAATTGCTGGTTTAAGGATTGTATCATCCTCGTTCCCGATCAGGCCGTCATCTCCGGCGTGCGGATTAAGCGCAAGCAATGCAATACGCGGCTTCATAATGTTAAAATCCCTGATCAGGGAGCGGTGCATGATCATGATTTTTCGCATGATCAGGTCTTCATTCAGCGTTTCCGAAACTTTATTCAACGGAATATGACCGGTGATGACACCAATTCTAACTGAGCTTCCGACCATCAGCATCAGGTAGTCTTTCGCATTGAATTTCTGGGCCAGGTATTCGGTATGTCCTGGAAAAGCAAACTTCGGAGACTGGATGTTTTTTTTATTGATGGGAGCGGTGACAATGATATCAATCTCGTTTTTTATCAGGTCGTCGGTAGTCATCTCAAGTGAGAGCAATGCCAGTTCTCCCCCGATCGGGGTTGATTTTCCAAGGTCAATCTTCACTTCATCCTCAAGAATGTTGATGATATTGGCTCTGCGGGCATGTGCACTCTCGGCATTCTTTACCAGGTTGAAGTTGAAGTCGTTGATGTTTAACGTTTTTCTGTGGTAGGATGCGGCTTTCGAGGAGCCATAGACGATGGTGGTATAGTTTTCAAGCAGGCGAGGATCCTGCAGCGTTTTTATGATGATCTCGTAACTGATGCTGTTGACATCTCCATGGGTGATTCCAACACGGATACGGTGTTCTTTTTCAGGTATTGTAGTCATTCTAAAGATTTTTTACAAAATTAAATAAAAGCCTTACACCTACACCGGTTCCGCCGGAACCGCGGTATGAATCCCGTTTTTCGAGATACGCCGGACCGGCAATGTCGAGGTGGATATATGGATAGTCAGTGAATTTTTCAAGGAATTTTCCGGCAGTGATGGCACCTCCTTCTGCAGGACCAATATTTTTCAGGTCGGCCAGATCGGATTTAATGCCATCTTCGTATTCATCCCAGTTCGGGAATTCAGCGATCCGTTCATAGGTGTTCCATCCGGCAGTCTTTAACAGCTCAAGTTCCTTCTTTGCCCTCGTTTGCATACCGACCATACCGAATCTTCCAATGGCACGGCTCGCAGCGCCTGTAAGCGTGGCAAGATCGATAACCAGTGCAGGATCATATTTCCTGGCATAACTCAACGCATCGGCGAGAATCAGTCTGCCTTCAGCGTCCGTATTGATCACCTCAACAGTCATTCCATTGTGCATTTTGAGAATGTCTCCGGAGACAACAGCTTCCGGTCCGGGGCGATTATCCGTTGCTGGGATCAGCCCGATTACATGCACGGGCAGTCCGGACGTTGCAATGGCATAGATGGCGCCCGCAACAGCAGCTGCACCGGCCATGTCTGCCTTCATGTTGTTCATGTACTCACCGGGTTTCAGATTCATTCCACCCGTATCAAACGTTACACCTTTACCGACAAACACGAAAGGCTTTTTATTTACAGGATTTTCAGGTGACCACTCGAGGATGGTGAATGTAGGCGGTTCCTGGCTTCCTTTGTTGACACCCAGTAATCCGCCCATCTTGAGCGCTTCGACTTTTCTTTTATTCAATATTTCGATCCTGATGCCAGCTGGTTTTGCAAACTTCTCAACCTCTTTCGAAAAAGCTGAAGCGGTCATGAATGTATTGGGCTCATTCACTAGGTTTCTGCAATGAGTCACCGCTTCAACAACTGCCGACAACTGCGTTATCTCATTCCCGGAAATCTTTTTGCAGCAGATGGAAATCTGTTCGAGTGTGTTCTTCTTTTTTCTGTCGGTCTTGTATTTCAGGAACTGGTAATTCCCCAGTGCGATGCCTTCGGCGTAGGATAGTAATTCGGCAGGATCATTGGCAGAGTCCACGATGGTGACCTGGCTCGCCTTCTGCTCATTCAAAAATGAAGCCAGAAAATCACCGGCTTTCCTGCATTTCTCAAACCGTTTTACGAGTTCTATCCCGTTCTTCAGGAACTGGACGAATGCCCAGTATCCTAGACGGTTAAAAGAAAAGAATTCCGTTTTGTCTTTTTTCCTCCTGGTTGCAATGAATTGAAGCTCTCCGGGTGATAGATATCCTCCCGGAATTTCCGCAATATCCTTCACGAGGAAGGCGACACTCATTCCTTTTCCGGGGTGTGTGATTTTCGTAATATCCGCTTGCATGCTTTTTCGTACTTTTGGGTACTGTTTTGACTTGCAAAGGTATAAAAAAACCATTCCGGAAGAGCTTTACCCATGAACACCGACATGTTGATCAAAAAAGCCATGAGGCTTGAGTTTCTTACGCCTGCCCAGGGAATCGCCTTGTTCGGGCAGCTTCCACTCGGAGAACTGATGATGGTCGGGAATGAGCTGAGGAAGCTGCATCACCAGGGAAACAAGGTTACATGGATCATCGACAGGAATGTAAACATAACCAATGCCTGCATTTCAGGATGTAAATTTTGCAATTTCTATAAACCGGTCAGCAACCGGAAGGTTTATGTAACGACAACCGAAGAATATGCAGAGAAAATAGAAGAGATGCGATGTCTGGGCGGAAACCAGTTGCTGCTGCAAGGCGGATTACATCCGAACCTTGGACTGGATTTTTATGTCCAGCTTTTCCGCCAGCTGAAGGAGATGTATCCAGGTCTCCTGCTTCATGCGTTGGGTCCTCCTGAAATCGTTCACCTGGCAAAGATGGAATCGCTTGGTTTCTCAGAAGTGCTGAAAAGGCTGATGAAAGCAGGCCTCGACAGCCTGCCGGGTGCCGGTGCCGAGATCCTTTCCGACCGGGTGCGAAAAATATTATCACCGGCAAAATGTACAGTCAAAGAATGGCTGGATGTCATGAAAGCGGCCCATATTCTTGGCCTGACTACATCGGCAACGATGATGTTCGGGCACGTCGAGACACTTGAGGAGCGAATGGGACACATGGTGGCAATCCGCAATGTACAGGCTCACAAACCAGCATCAGCAAAGGGTTTTCTTTCATTTATCCCATGGCCGTTCCAGGATGAAAATACGGTTCTGAGAAAAAAATCCGGGATCACTAACAAGGTAACGCCGGAAGAATATATCCGGATGATTGCCATCAGCCGCATTATGCTTCCCAACATTTCCAACATCCAGGCTTCATGGCTTACGGTGGGGAAAGGAACTGCCCAGCTTTGCCTTTATGCCGGAGCCAATGATTTCGGTTCAATCATGATCGAAGAGAATGTTGTCTCGGTTGCCGGGGCGACGCATACGTTTGATGCCAAAGGCATGCGGGAAGCGATCATTGAAGCCGGGTTTGTACCTCAACTCAGGAACCAGCAATTTGAACAGCTGCAATACGAGTTGTAGTGCAGCGATTAAGCCTTTTAGGTTTTCTATTTCTTCACAAGCTGCTTACTTGCAAAATCAGAATAAACACTTTTAGCAATCTGAATTGCAGCCTGATCGAGGAAGCTCGGATCGCTGATAGCGATTTCTGCTGACCATAGCAAATCGTCTTTGCTGTTGCCATACAGATTTGCCGTGAGGTTTACTACTGTGGTTGTGGTCCAGTATCCACCCGTTGTCACTACGCTGTAGCCCGGGGAATAGATCGGGTAACCCCATGAATAATAACTGTAATAGTTGTAATAGTAATCCGGATACATTGTACTCGTTTCCGGAATATATGCCTTGTCCTTGTCAGTGTTTTTATAATTGAAGATGAGAATGCCATCCACGCCAAGGCTGTCGAATTTCTTTTCGAGATCTTTATATTCATATTTTTTATCGGGACGAAGAACTGACAATGAGCCGATGCATTTGATTCCTTTCTGTGAAAAATACTGTGCGAAGTATTGCTCGAAAGGCTGCCGGTACTCAAGTTTATCGAACATTCCCCAAACGAGCAAATGAGAAACATTTTTCTCGGCACCTTTTGGATTTACGTAACTGGTTAGTGTCACAGGAGAGCATGATGCGATAAGAAAGGCAATGAGGATCATGAATAATCCGGTGATCCGTGTAAAATTCTTTTTCATACGATGGGGTTTTGGTAGGACAATGCAATTGTTGTGAACAAATATATGAAAATCCTTTGCGCCATAGCGTCTTTGCGGTTTAAATTTTATTTGGGAAGCTGTCCGCAACTTTATAATGTAACGGAGGATAACTTGATGATAAATAAAAACCCCGAGGCTTTTTTACCTCCCATAAAATAGTATTTTTGAGTATGGAGTATTAAAATTAATCCTACCATTATGAAAAAGGCTATTCTTCTTGCATTTTCGATCTTACTGATGACCTGTATCATCGCGCAGATTCCACAGCAATCAATCATTGATACTATTCAATCCTATGTAGATCAGCAGCGTTCGATCCAGCATGCCAAAGGTGCCTTGCTTAAGATTGAAAAAGTCGGCGCCTGGTCTTACAAATGGACCAGCGGTGTTACCGATACCGTGACAAATACACCACTGACCGGAAATGAAAAATTCAGAATAGGCAGTCTCTCTAAGATGTTCCTCGCTACCTGTGTTTTAAAACTTGCCGATGATGGGTTTATCTCATTAAATGATACCATTGGTAAATGGCTGTCGCCAGCACTTGTTAATGTGATACCCTATGGCCGTGTCATTACCATCAGGCAGCTGCTGAATCATACCAGCGGGATGGCAGATCCGGTTGATGATCCTAACAGCACCGTCCTCACCAGGTTTTATCAGAATCCATTTTACAGGTTTAATACGGATACGATCATGTTCAATGATTTCCCACTGCTTTCTCCTACAAATCCTCCAGGCGATACACTTGCAAATTATACCAATACTGGGTACTGGCTGTTGGGCAAGATTGTTGAGCGTGTAGCCAGCATGGGTTATGATCAGTATATCACAGAACATATCGTCACTCCATTAGGGTTAGCAAATACATGGATTCCGTCAATTGCCGACAGCAGCATCTCCGCCCCATACATGCATGGATATGGCATGAATCCCGTCACAGAAGTGATGAATGATTTCTCTTACCAGAGCATATCTCTTCCATACAGTGCCGGCAGCATCTATTCGACATTAGATGATCTGAATGTTTTCTTTAAGAACCTGAGGAACGGGAACATCATCCCCATGAACTGGGTGGACAGCATGCAAAACTGCAAAGCCCATAATATGTTAAAACCCAGCATGTATTATGGATATGGTTTGTTCAGGGTTTTATACCCGCCATTAAGGCTCGACTGGTATGGCCATACCGGTGGCATTGCCGGCTATTGCACATACATGTTTTACATGCCATCTGTCAACTGTTATGTGATCTGCAATTTTTCGGCCGAAGAATCAAGTCCGCAAATCTTGTATCAGCAGATCGCTGCATATTTGCAATCCATTGAAGGCATTGAAGGCACGCCTGATAATCAGACCCTGCGAATTAGTCCAAACCCGGCTTCCAACAAAATTGAAATCACAGGAATAAAAAAGGGAACGATAGAAATAATAAACCTTTATGGTAAGGTAGTAAAAACGCTGGAAGCCTCAGCGGAAAAAACGTATGTGGATATATCCGGATTAACTTCTGGCGTTTATCTTATAAAAGCTGCAACGACCAAGGGAATCAGGATCACCAAACTTATAAAAAAATGAAAGACATTCCCTTATTCGTTAGGTAATACGCGTCACAATCTTTTCGGACCTCAGGTCCCGGAACCGAGACTTAAGCTGTCCTTCTCGAAAGACAAACATCTTTAGCAAAAGAATAGCTTTAGCCCATTGAAAAGTGTAACTTTGGATTGAATTCGCATAAAACACGTTTTTATATGAAGAGGATACTTCTTTTCAGCGTGATTGTTCTTTTATTAATCAGCTGTAAAAAAGACAATGAGGTCGGCATTTATACTGTTTCCGGGAAGATCTCAAACATTGAATCAGGCGGTTCTGTCGTCCAGGTGAGTTTGTCCAATGATCAGAATTCATATCTCACGAAACCCTCTGCATCCGGAGATTATGCAATCGCAAATGTGAAAGCCGGCAATTATAAACTCATTGTATCCCAGGAGAAATTGAAGGGAAGTGTGGAAAGAACGAAGAACGTTACGATTTCCGGTTCGAGTCAGTCGGTGAATGTACTGCTTCCCGATCCTGTCCAGATCTTTTGTACAGATCATCCGCCGACTTCAGTGACGTTAAAATGGACCGTCTCTGCCGACTCGGGCTTCAGGGAATACAAGGTCTACAGGGGTTTCAGCTCAGGACTTGATGAAACAACCGGTACACTGATGCATGTAACAACGGTGCGTACTGATACTGTTTTCGTCGACAGCGGAGCGTCCATGAACAGCGTTTCACCCAATACGGATTACTACTACCGCGTTTTTGTGACGGATGATATGGGAAAGATTGCAGGAAGCAATGTGCTGCATGTAAAAACCGATAATTATCCTGAATTATACACACTGACCGGCGTGAATAACTTCTCTGCAAGTGTTGACCTGGGCATTGTGTCAGGTGTGGCTTTTGATGGCAATTATTTGTGGCTTGCCTATCGCCTTGATGTCGGCGGGTTTTATGACAAGGATAAAGTAACCTTGGCAAAATATGATCCGGCAACTTTCAATCTTGTTGATACCATTTCATTCAGCGACCGGATTGAACCACTGGGCGGCCTGACGTATGATGGTCAGCATCTGTGGCTGCAATACAGCGCCAGCGGCACCGGAAGCAATTTCATCCGGGAAGTTGATCCTGTCACAAAAAAGATACTCGCCACTTACAGCACCGATTATGGCATATCGGGTCTGGCGTATTTTAATAATTTGTTATACCTCAATTATGATTATTCTAAGATTGAAACACTGAACCCGCTTTCAGGAGCAATAACCGGGAGTTACAAAATACCGCTTCCTCCGCTGAGCGGTAACAGTTACGGAATTGCGATCAGGACAAATGAGATCTGGGTTTCAATCCGGCTGGGCGGGACCATCTTTGTGTTGAACAATAACTTCACGCTGAAATGCATGGTGCCGAATACACTGGATTATTCGCAACTTTGTTTCATGAACGATCGGCTGGTTGTGGCAACACTGACACGTATCTACATTTTTGATATCTCCGGCGGGAAATCTCTGCATGGTCCAATGATATAGTGTTCATCCCGAAAGCGAGTCATTGGCTTTCATTGAAGGGAATTATTCCTGTATAACATCAAAATTAATAGTATCAACGATGAAAGCAGCTTACATTGGTTACATTTTTGTCGCATTGATAATTTTGCTTGCGACGTTTGTAAATTATTTTAAATTTCAATTCTTCGACGTATCTGACGCAAAAAACCTTTTAGCAGGGATGTCTGTTGTATTGTTCGTCAAAGTAATAAACTTGCGTAGAAAAGTTGATGGATTAGAAAAAAAGGAAATGGTGTAATTTGTGTTTTTTATTTAAGCGGATGACAAAAACCAGCTTGTTTCAACCGGGGAACATTTTCAACCAGGCCGTTCCGGATATGTTTCCCGTGCGATGGAATGAAACGTTTCCTGCGACCCTGGCATCAAAGCAACAGTAGTTTTCATGTAAAAATTAAAAGGAGAAAAAATGAAAAGGTTCTTTACAATTCTTTCGATTACCTTGTTTTTGCTGATCCTTGCAAAAATAACATCAGCACAATCAATTGATGATATGCGGGAATTTGGCATTACGGCAGGCGGATTGACAAACTTTCCAGCAAATCAGCACTACCTGAAGGAAAATACCAGCATGTTTTATGTTGCACCGTATATTCGGACAGGTCAGCATGAATTTTCTGCAGGATTTATTTTTCCACTGCAAACCCATGCGTTGTACTTTAACGATAACAACATCATGCCACGACTGGGGGCTACGGCCGGTTATAAATTCTATGTCTTTAATATTTATGGACGTGAAAACATGTTTGTTCATTATATGTTCCAGTATTTAAGATTTAATTCAGGCTATGACGTCTATCACAGAGGGGTCACACAGCCGGATCATTTTACCGAGACCGACATGTACATCAACAATGTGATCGGATTGGGATACAATCTGTTTTTTGATACCGGAGGAAGGTTCGGGCTTTTTTATACACTGGATTATGTAATCTCACAGACCGGATATAATCTGGCAACTTCGGGTTTAAGCAGTAAAACCTGGACTACACAGTATGTCTGGAACAACCTGAGTACGAATATTGGTTTCATCTTCAAGATTACTTCGTTAAAAAAGAAGGAGAAAAAATAATCTTATGAAAAGGATATCAGGATTTCTAATCGCAATTTTGCTATTTCTGTGTTCAGTGAACGCCCAGCAAAAAGACAACAGCATTAAGACTGCGCTGCTGATTGTTGACATTCAGAACTTCTATTTTCCAGGGGACGGGCGCGGACTGGTCAATGCTGAAGCAGCGAGTCTACAGGCCAAAGAGATTCTTCAAATGTTCAGGGATAAAAAACAACTGGTCATCCATGTTCGTCATAAATCAAAAAAAGGCGCTGAGATCCATAAGAATGTGGAACCACTTCCGACAGAAAAAGTGATTACAAAAGAAGAGGTAAATAGTTTTCTTCATACAGACCTGCTGGATTATTTGAAAAGCAACAACATTACACGGCTTGTCATTATCGGGATGCAGACCCAGCTGTGCCTGGAAGCAGCCGTGCGGGCAGGTCATGATTTTGGCTTTGAATGTATAGTGGTCCGGGATGCATGTGCCACGCGGGATTTAAAGTTTGGCGATAAAACTGTAAAAGCAGAAGATGTTCAAACGGGCGTCCTGGCCACAATCACTGATGGCGGCTACGGCAAGGTGATTGATCTGAAAGACTTCAGGGAGAAGGCAGATCATTATTTGTTCCAGGAGCTGAAGAAGGAGTAGTTTCAACACAAGGAACACTTTATGCCCTTTGTGAAATTCATAGTGTCCTTTGTGGTTAATTAATTTCTTTACCTTCTGAACCGTAACACAGTTCCAAGTGGCAGGTTCCTTCCAGCCTTGTCAGGGAAGAAAAGCTCGCCGAATTCTTTCTGAGTGATGTTCCGGAAATGCGTCTTCATAAGACTGTCGGCAATGAGTGCCGAAAACCCCATGGAATAAAGGCTAAGGATAAAGAATGAAGAGGTTGGCTGTAGCAACTGGCTGCAGCACCTGATCATCTCGTTGATCGATTCCTGCAGGTACCATTTCTCACCTTCAGGGCCGCGTCCGTATGCTGGCGGATCAAGGATGATGCCGTCATAGTGGTTTCCGCGCTTGACTTCCCGCTTCACAAATTTCAATGCATCCTCCACAACCCAGCGGATATCCTTCAGCCCTGAAGCTTCCATGAGTTCCTTGGCCCAGGAAACCACGGCTTTCACGGAATCCACGTGAAGGACATCGGCACCGGCTGCTTTGGCTGCAAGTGATGCGCCACCGGTATATGCAAATAGGTTCAGGACTTTAACACCGGATGCATGATGTTCCCGTTCTTCCCTTGTTGAAGGGCTTGGAGGATGAATTAACTGAATGACGGAATCATAGATGTAATTCCAGTTCTCTGCCTGTTCGGGGAAAACCCCGATGTGGCCAAAGGCTGTAAGTCCGAGCCGGAATTTCAGTTGCATCCGTTTGTACTGATACTGGATCACCCATTGTTCGGGCATTCCGGGCTTCAGCTTCCAGTCACCCTTTTCTGAAATCTCCTGGGTGGCCGGATCAATGCCCTTTGCACGTTTGTACTTTGCGTGGTACATCCGTTCCCATTCGGAGTCGGGAAGAGATTTTTCCCAGACAGCCTGCGGCTCGGGCCGGGCAAGAACATATTTGCCATACCGTTCGAGCTTCTCGAGGTTCCCCGAATCGATCAGTTCGTAATCTTTCCAGTATGCAGGTGTCCAGATATTCATATCACTTCAGGTCTTTGACAACAAGTACGCGGAATACGTCAACCCCGTTATTTTTCCATCCTCTCTGCATTCCGGCAGGAACATGAATGCATATTCCCGGGGTTCCGTTTACAGACCGTCCTTCGAGGTCCAGAATTCCATTTCCCGAAATTACATAGAAAACCACATCAAATGGCTGTGAGTGTAATTCCATTTTTTCACCGGGCTGCAAAGTAAGGTGAATCAACTCCAGCTTTTCAGATGAGAACAGGATCCGCCCATCAAGTCTGAAAGGGACCTTTGGAGCATCTTCCAATGTTGTTACTTTCAGAATAGACATATAGTAATTTTGGATTTTGCCATTTTGCTATTTTACTAATTTGCAATCACAACCTTCCACCTGTTCTCTCTCTCCTTTGCGTTTTTATCCCAAAGAGGAATGACGGTTTTGATGAACTCAGCTTTTTCTTTGCGCAGCTGTTCCATCGGGAGACCAATATATTTCTGAGCTTTATCCTTGGTTGTTATATCAGGATATGGAACCTCTTCATTCCTGCCGAGTTTTGTCAGCAGGCGTGCGAGCTGAACCCTTGCATCCTGCGTTTCATTCATGCCATTCCCGATGATCCTTGAAACTTCAACCGGGGAATGAAAGGATGCCCCGTGGCTTGCCGTTGCATAATCCCAGAACCATTGACCGCTGCGGATTTTCTTCAGGATCGGCTCCATCTGCTGTTCTGTAGCACCCGCATCCCATGCGACCTTTGCCTCAATATGCGCGCGAACCAGCTCGATTTCCAGCTTGTCCCTGATCTCCTTGACCTTCTTTTGTCGTTCATAAACGTTTTCCCGCAGCGATTCTTCGCTTTCGCGGTGACAGGTCTGGCAGGTATTGGCAATATTTGCAAGCGGGCTGACGATCTTGTGACTCGTAAACTTCTGCCCGCCTTCCTTGATGTATGGCATGTGGCAATCGGCGCAGGCAACACCGCGGCTGGCATGAATCCCGGTTAAATAAATTTCATAATCGGGATGCTGGGCTTTCAGGATGGGTGTCCTGCTCAATTGATGCGTGAAATCGGAGAATTTGATCTCATCATAATATTTTAAGGCTGAATCTGCAGAAGTTCCTTTCTTCCATGGGAAGGTCAGATAGGCCACTCCTTCAGCATCCGGGCGGTGTTTGTCGAAATAATATTCAACATGACACTGAGCACATACCAGCGACCGCATCTCCTGGTGAGTGGATTTGGTGATGTCTTTCCCCATGGCCCTGAATGCCTCTACCAATGCCGGTCTGCTGATGCGCAGGTCCATCGTCACCGGGTCATGACAATCTGCACAGCCAATATTATTCACCACCTGGTCGCCCAATGAAGCCCATTTGCCTTTGTAAAAAGTCAGGACACCTTTATCCATCATGAGCCTTGGCACATCCGGACTCTTGCAGGTCCAGCAGGTATTTGGCTGGGGACCGTCATCCGGACCTTTGGGAGCACCCGTACGGAGTGTGCTGCGGATATCCTGGATGGCATAATAATGACCGCGGCTCTGGCTGTATTCTTTGGAAAATGCATATCCTGCCCAGAGAACGACCATCCTCGGATCCTGCTGGAGCTCATCGATCATGGCATTCCCATTGAACATGCTCCGGAATGTGGTATCCCTTGTCTGGAGATAAGTCTGGTATTCCCGTGGGAAATTCTCTCCCCACACGGCATTCCGTGGTTCCATCTCGCTGACACGCACCTTTGGTTTATACACATATTCAGTTTCCGCCTTCCGTGTGGTGATGGAAGATGCAAGCAGTCCCAGGAGGAACACCACGATCATCGTGGCGAAAAAGAGTGTCCAGTTGACCCAGGGCTTTCTCGTAGAAATTTTGTTCATATCTTTAATTATTGGTGTTAATGACGAATATGCGATTTACGAATATGCGAATTAAGTTTCCGAATTCGTCATTCGCCTATTCGTCATTTAGTTAATATCCATTTTGCAACCGTGCTTTCTGACTTCGGTCTGATCATAGCATTCGGTGTTGATGCCAGTCCGTTGACCCGTCCGTGCGGTGTTTCGCGGTGACAATCGAGGCAGTATCGTTGTGTAAGATCATTTTTATAATTTGGCTGGACGGATTTCATGAACTCTTTTCCAACCACTTTTTCATGACAGCGGATGCAGTTCTTCTCAACCAGCGGCCGTGTTCCTTTGGCCATGATGATGTTCTGCCGCTCCAGCCTGAATGTGAACTTATAGGCATGGCTTAGTCCGTCTGTAGCTTTAAATAAATATTTTGCGAAGACATTGTCGTGGGGAACATGACAGTCGTTGCATGTGGTTACACGTCCGTGGGAGTTGTGCGCCCAGTTGGCATATTGCGGATTCATCACATGACAGTTAACGCAGGCTTGCGGATCATTTCCCGCATATGACCAGGCTTTGGAAAGGTAAAAAGCATAAACACCAAGGCCAAAGAAAATCCCGAGGAGAATGGAAACCGGCATTCGCCAGGGCAGTGGAGGGACAAGCCAGTGTAAAAATTGTTTCATGCCTTAGGTAGCTTAATCATTATTCTTGTTAGCCTTTTAACAAAACTAATGCAATTTATGGGATAAAGGGTTAATATAATTCCCAGCTTAATTTTGCAGGATCCTGACATTTCTCGCAGATGACGCTGATTATGCAGCAGATCACTGCAGATTATAAGTTGATTGTATCTCTGCGAAATTTGCGACTTAATCTGCGAAAATCTGCGAGATAACAAACGCTGAAAGCGATTATTGTTTCAGGAAAAATGAATGATATAATCCCATTCCATCATGCTCTGAAAATGATTCAAATCCAAGCGAACCCAGTTTCTCAATCATTGGCCCAGGCGAAAATGGCGTGAGTATCTCATAGATCTCTCCGCTGTTTAAGCTACTCGCTTCACGTATCACTCTTTCGATCGGATGATTTCCTGATGCCAGTAATGGCAGTGCATCAAGGGTAATTTTAACATTGGCATCAATCAGCCATTTTGGTCTTTCCATAAGCTTATTTTTTATAGGATAAAATCCTCTGTTCTTCGGTCAGCTTGCGCTTCTCTGTCAGATCCTGGGAAACTTCAAGTGTTCCTAAGTATTCCCCTGTTTCATTCCTCAGCGCGAAATATTCGATATGAATAAACTTGTTCTGCATCTGGATCCAGAAAGGAGCACTGTCAGCAGCTCCTGATTTGAAATCAGAGATGATCTTGTCGACAATATGGACGCTTGATGGAGGATGGCACATCCTGACATCTCTTCCCAATATGGCGCGGTTCCTGTCAAAGACACGCTCCCTTCCCTGGGAGAAATATTTAACCTTATCATCCTTATCCACAAACGTCAGGTCGACAGGAAGTGAATTCAGCACAGCAAGAAGTTCTTCGGAACTGAATTTTCCACTGGGCAGTCTCACCGTATCCGCTTCTGCAGACCGGTTCTCCGAAAGGGTTACACCGGCAGGGGCCCAGGCAATGTTCGGATCATACAGGCAATACCCTATTTCATTCGTTTGCCTGTATATCTCGTACCACTCCTCATCTGTAAGCTTATCCATGCACATCGGGAAGAGGATCTCTTCTTCCTTCATGATCATATCAGGGATGGATTTAACGGCCGGAAGTAAATAGAGTTCAACCTTGTTTTTCAGTATTGGAACCGTCGGATCATCCGGAAGATTCAGTGAATCCTTGGCATTCTTCAGCAAAGCACGGATCTCATTGTGCTTTCCCCACATTACGGTCGGCGGACCGGTAATACCATATTTCTCAAGATATGGGAACAGCAGATTTTCTTTCCTTTTGTAATGTTTGTCGACATCCATCAGGCTGTTGAATAATGACTGAAGTCTGTTAACGAAAACCTCTCCACCGATTGCGGGAACAAGTTCTTCAATTTTTGAAAAGAGATCGTTCAGCTTTGTCACGACTTCTTCCAGTGCCCTGTTCTCTTTTTTGAATGTATCGACAGGATGACCCGGGGGAACGACTTTTGCTCCCGAAAGATCGATGGCTCCTTCGAGTGCCTGGGAATGCACATCACACAAGCGCAGCACTTCGGACTCGGGCAGGCCTTCGCTGATCAGCTCCTGTTCAACTTCCACGACTTCACCGTAGGGGATCTTTTTCAGCAGATCGATCAGTCTTTTCTTAACCTCTCCGGGAGCAACTCCTTCATGCAACTGAAGGATCATGTGCTTCAGCAGATCCTTGCGTTCACGCGAATTATTTATCAGTTCACTCATGGCTTATCCTTTTATCATTGTCAGTACCATCTTGAATTTTTCTGTTGCATTGACGGCATGCGGAATGTTTGCCGGCATAATGATCGAGTCTCCGGTTACAAGTGTAAAAGGCACCTTGTTAATAATTATCTCTGCCGTTCCATCAATAACCTGCACCATTGCATCGAACGGGGCCGAATGCTCGCTCAGCCGCTGTCCTTTGTCAAATGCAAAAAGTGTGATATTCCCGACCGGCCGGTCAAGGACTCTTTTGCTTACAATCCCGTCGTTTGAATAGTCGGCGCTATCTGTGAACCTGAATTTGTTTCCCGGTTCAAAACTGTTCTTTTCCATAATCTTATGTTTAAGTAATTGTTAATTTTTTTAAAGTTCATAACACGAAGTTACACGAAGGCTTCATGAAGTTCCACGAAGAGAAGTTATCATTGGTTTCGCGGATCTTCGTGTCTTCTTCGTGAACCTTCGTGAAACAATAAAAGACCAGGAGTTCCTACAATGATAGAATGCCATTACCGGGTGTTTATAGATCATCTTTGGACCTGCTGACCGCATCACCTCCCTGATCTTTTCTTTCATTTCCGGGGAATAGCAGTGAACAGGGCAATTCTTGCATGCCGGTTTTTCATTTCCGAACCTGCAATTCTCTGTCCGCTTTTCTGTGTAGATCATTAGTTTTTTACATTCATCGCACAAGGTTTTCCTGTGATGAACCGAATTGCAGTGCATCCGGATCATGGCTTCCACTGTTTTCCCTTCAAAAGTTATTTTCTTTGTCATGAGATATTATAAATAGCGGAATTCGCATATTCCCATATTCGTCATTCCCATATTCGTTTTCAAACCCATTCTTCTTCGATTACATTTCCCTCTACGCCGACAACCGCCAATTTGATCGGGATGTTCCTCCCGGAATTTTCCTTTGCTGTTTTCGCCATCTGCAATAATCCTCCGCAGCAGGGGACTTCCATAATGACGACGGTAAGTGAATTAATTTTGGAGTCAGAAATCATGGAGATAAGTTTCTGTAAGTAGGATTCCTTGTTTGTATCCAGCTTGGGACAAGCAATAGCGATTGATTTTCCTTTCAGGAACCTGGAATGAAAGTTTCCCATCGCAAATGCGGCACAATCGGCAGCAAGAACGACATCGGCATTTCTGAAATAGGATGCCTGCGGATTCAGCAGGTGAAGCTGTACGGGCCATTGGCGCAATTCCGAGGGTGTTTCTGAAGATTCTCCGGCGATTGTTTTCCTGGCTTCTTCAACAAGCTTTTCATCGATCCTGAAGTCTTTGGCTGCCGATCCGGGGCAACCGCATGCGCTTCCTTGTTTTCCTGTTTCTACACTCATATCAATCTTGTTTTCTTTTAAATATTGAATGGCTTCTGATAAGTACTTTTGTTCATTGTGGTCCCGGAGATGCTCAAGATGTGCAAGGATTGTATTTCTTCCCTTGGGAATCATGAGTTCCATGACTTTGATCTCATCATAAGGTTCTGCCTCGCGTTCTTCGATCTCGATGGCCCCTTCAGGGCAATGGCCGATGCAGGCACCCAGTCCGTCGCAGAAGAGGTCGCTGATGAGGCGTACTTTTCCGTCGATGACCTGCAATGCACCTTCGTGGCAGTTTGGAACGCATAAGCCGCAGCCATTACATTTCTCTTCGTCGATTTTGATGATCTGTCGTTTCATAGGATCTGTTAATTGAATTATTATTAAGGTCAAATTCCCATAACTTGTTGCGTATTTTTTCTTTGCGAATGCAGGAATTTGGAATTATATTTTGTTTGTTTTCTGCATTTCTACATTCCTGCATTCTGAATTCCTGCATTCATTAGTATCTAGTATTCAGGTATTCTTTTGCGTCAATAGGGTTAAAAAAATTACATATAGTCCTTCAGCGTCTGACTTTTCAGGTATTTCCTGAAATCAATGGTCATTTTATTGATGATATTTCCCATCATGCATTTATCAAAAGCACAAATATCATAGTCGAAAGGGCAGTCTGTAACCTCCAGGTTTCCTTCAATGGTTTCATAGATGGCAAGCAAAGTCACCTCTTCCGGTCGCTTTTTCAGGGTAAATCCGCCCAATGGACCTCGGACAGATTTCAGCAGATCATTTTTCACCAACCGCTGCAAGACCTTTGAAATATGGTTCTTGGATAGTCCGGTTTGTTCAGCGATCTTCACCGCATTGATTCCTCCGTCGTTCCGGGCGATCAGCACCATGCCGTGAATAGCGATCGAAGCGGCTTCAGATAAAGTGAAAAATTTTGACATAATCTTATTCAGGTATTTGAATGCGCAAATATACTAATAATTTTAATAATGCAAGAAAATGAGGAAAAATATTTTTTGGGGAAAAGAGAAGGCCTGAGGGATCAGGCAATAGGCAATAGGCAATAGGCAATAATTCCTGCATTCCTGCATTCCTGCATTCTGAATTCTGAATTCTTAAATAAATGTTCGATCAATTGAAAAAATATATATACATTTACATCCTTATAGCTATTCACCATTAATTTTATCATCATTTAACCCTTCATCTTATGAAAACATTTACTCTCACATGTGCAATGTTCTTACTATTCTCTTTCGGACTGTTCGCTCAATTTGGATTAAATATCAGGACGGGTGGTGCAGTTACTGTTTTTGGAAGCCTTTCCATTACTGACGGTCTTTTTATCTGCGGAAGTACTGTGACGGACACTCGTGACGGCAAAACCTATCCCACGGTTTCGATCGGTACACAATGCTGGTTTGCAAAAAACCTGAATGTTGGTACAAAGGTTTTCGGAAGTTCGAACCAGTTAAATAACAGCATAATTGAAAAGTATTGTTACAACGATGACGATGCAAATTGTGCAGTTTATGGTGGTTTATACCAGTGGGACGAGGCAATGCAGTACTCGACAACTTCCGGTGCTCAGGGATTATGCCCGGATGGTTGGCATATACCGACAGCCCTGGAGTGGACAACCCTTGTAACCTTCTTAGGCGGAGAAAGCATTGCCGGTGGCAAGATGAAAGAAGCCGGATTTACGCATTGGTACACTCCTAATACCGGCGCAACAAACAGTACCGGATTTACTGGTCTTCCGAGCGGTATCAGAATCAATGATGGCACTTTCGGCAGTATTACCGGCTACATTGGCATGTGGTCGTCAACGCTGGATGGCCCGAGTGTCCCGTGGTACCGGTACCTGGGTTACGCTCACGAAGGCGCCCTCCTTGGCTCCTCTAACAAGGCATACGGTTACTCACTCCGCTGCCTGCATAATTAGAAGAGACGTTAGGCTTTTGGGGATCAGGAAGCAGGCAATAATTCCTGCATTTTGAATTGACTGTCAGACTTTCGGCTTTCGGCTTTTGGACTTTTTCTCTGCAAACAAACCCGAGGTGTATTTGTCATACAACTCGAAGAGAAACTCAATCCGCTTTGTTTCATTGGGGAATGGCTGCGGACGGTAACAAAGATCAACTGCCTTGTCCAGCTCCTGGTGAGCTTTGACCAGATCCGGCGGCATGGTCAAGGGATCGTAGAGATCGGCCAGGCTGCTGCCGGGAAACTTTAACCGTGTATCCAGTACTTTTTGCGCGGCCTCTTCTATGACTATTATTTGCTTTTCGGAAGAATTTTCCGGGAATGGGAAATTGTTATAAACAGCAGAAGAATAGCGATAATCGGATTTTAGCCTACCACAAACAGATCTCGTCCAAGCAGCATGCATTAGACTCATCAAAATTCCGAAAAGATATAATGAGGCATTTGGGATGATGATTAACATTTCATGTGCAATTATTTCTGTTGTCAAGAAGGCAATTGGTATGTATTGTCTATTTTCAGAAGAAACTCTTGGAATTGCCAAATAATCTGAATCTGGTTGCCTATCTTGTGTGAATAGTGTTGGGTATTTGCTGAATTCCTTAACACTTTTGGTTGCGCTTAATAAACGCTCTTTACTAACGTCTTCTAATCTTTTTCGAACAAATGGCATTTGTCTTAGTTGGTCAGGTGGACAATCTTTTAACCACAAACAGTATCTTATCTTCCCATTCATCAATTCATATCCACCAATAAATGGTCTTATCCAATTCTTTGCTAGGGGTTCATGTAAAATAAAATTTTCCTTTTCTTCCATTGATAATATCAAATGTCCACCATCGGTTGGTTGGCTCCCTTTAAACATTTCAGGAAAATTATGAATAGGCTTTCCTCTAGATGAGATAAAAACATCTTTGCCTTCAACCAAATATGGATTGATGTTTTTTACTTTCACTTCGTGAGGTTCTCCCTTGATGTTTTCATATTCAAATAGTCTTTTTTCAGGAATATCGTAATTCGCAAAACCAATAATAACAACATGCACTGCAGCATTACCCCTTGCTTCATTACTCCAACAAAAAGTTCTATGGGCAAAATGAATTTTTATTTTATAATAACTAAAAAGTAATGACCATAGAATTCCAACTTGTTCCCCTTGGCTAATTGAATTTGTAGAAACAAATGCAACTTTAGTTGTTGAAGATTGAATCATCTTCGCTGCTTTTAAATACCAAGCTGCTACGAAATCCAATCTCCCTGCCCGTTTTGCATCTCCAAAAACAAATTCCATATCGCTCATTTGTTCTGGACTTCGCCATTGATGTCCAATAAACGGCGGATTCCCATAGATATAATCAAACCGTTGCTCCTCCTTGTCCCATGGCATCGGTTCGATGAGGCTTTGCCAGTCGGTACGAAGTGCATTGGCGCAACGGATATTCGGGCTCTTCTTCAATGGAAGCCGGACGAAGTATTGTCCGAAGGCCTCACTCACCCGCATGTTCATCTGGTGGTCCATGAGCCACATCGCCACCTGTGCGATCTGCGAAGGAAACTCTTCGATCTCGATGCCATAAAAACGATCCACATCGAGTTTCAGCAATTCGGAAATATCAAATACCTGCTGTCCTTTGTGCAGTGTTTTGATGATCTCAAGTTCGAGCAACCGCAATTCGCGGTAAGAAATGACAAGGAAATTCCCGCAACCGCAAGCAGGGTCAAGGAATCGCAGTGCCGCAATCTGGTCATGGAATTTTGTAAGCTTACCGCGGCTGTCTTTTATGGATTCATATTCTTTCCGGAGATCGTCCAGGAACAGCGGTTTTATGACCTTAAGGATATTCTTTTCGGAAGTATAATGCGCGCCAAGATTTCTCCGCTCCACAGGATTCATCACACTTTGAAAGAGAGAACCAAAGATAGCCGGTGAGATTGCGCCCCAGTCGAGTGCAGTGCATTCCAGCAGGATCTCGCGCATGCGGCTGTCGAAGGAGGCCGGCGGAAGGTGTTCTTCAAAGAGTTTCCCGTTGATGTATTTGAATGCATCCAGCTCTTCGTCGAGGTTCTTCAACCGGTCTGTCCTCTGTGTATTGAGGATATAAAACAGCGAAGAGAGATGTTGAGCAAGGTCGCTTCCGTCCTCTTTGGTCTTGTTCACGATAAAATCGCGGAACTGGTCTTTCTCGAAGATGCTTGTGTCTTCCGCAAAGAGGCAAAAAAGCAACCGGACTAAATACAATTCGAGTGCATGGCCGGTATACCCGATCTCTTTGAGCCGGTCGTGGAGTTTACCCATGAGTTCGGCGGCTTTGATATTCACCGGATCCTGTTCATGGAATTCATGCTTCAGGTAGCCGGCGATGAATCCGAAGTGTCGGACATTCTTATAAAGATCGGGGAGTTCAAACTCAAAATGATCAGAGGTGTCAAGATCATATAACCGGAACCGTGCGAAGTCTGATACCAGGACATACTTTGGAAGTTCATAATCTTTCAGTCCGGGGAAATAATCAAGCGCCTGTTTATAGGCTTTATCAAGATCCTTGCCTCTCGATTTGTGTTCAACCAGGATCGTTCCTTTCCAGAGAAGGTCAATGTAACCGGTGGACTCATCGAGTCGTTTGACGGGTTTTTCGAAGCTGGCAAGTTTACGACGGGAGACCCCGAACACGTTGAAGAAATCGTCCCAGAAGGATTTGGCTTCAGCATCTTCGGAAGTTTCGTTTTCCCATTCTTTGGAGAAACGGATAGCGCGGTCTTTGATCTCATTCCAGGATAACGGCATCGGGGAAGTTCATTTTAATACATTGCTAAAATATTAAATATTTGGGGAATAAGAAGAAATTAGTCCGGCATTCGCATATTCGTCCTTCCTCTTAAAACCGACATTAAACCGAGATCAATCCGAGATCAATCCGAGCTGGTTCGGTTTCAAGACGGTTTTAAGACGGTTTCAAGACGGTTTTATAGTAAAGGCACGAGGCAGTAGTGAAATAATTCCTGCATTCCTGCATTCCTGCATTCTAAATTCCTGCATTGACTTATTTTAGCCTTTCGGCTTCATAAAAAATAGCTAATTTGCAGCCGGTTCAAAATCAATTTCGATGGACAATACCGATGCAATTCCTTCCGGCAAGTGGATGATTATCGTCAATCCGAATGCCGGTGCCAGAAGAGGAATCAAGGACTGGCCTGAAATTTCACGGCTGCTCCTCGCTGCAGGATTGGAGCATGAGGTGATTTTTACCGAACATCGCGATCATGCGCAGGCAATTGCCATCGAAGTTATTGGGAAGGGCTACAGGAACATTGCGGTTGCCGGTGGTGACGGCACAATGAACGAAGTGATGAACGGGATCTTTTCTCAAAAAGCTGTTTCACCATTGGAAATCATCCTGGGTATGATCCCTGTCGGAACCGGAAACGACTGGTGCCGGACTTTCGGGATCCCATTCGATTATAAGGATTCCATCGGACTGCTGAAAAGGAAGAAGACTTTTCTGCAGGATGTCGGTATGGTTCATTATTTCCAGGGGAATAATCCCATTGTGAGGCATTTCATGAATATTGCCGGGATGGGATACGATGCGCTTGTTGCCAGCAAAACAAACAGGTCAAAAGAGAAAGGAAAGAGTAATCCGCTGATGTATTTCTATTTCATCTTTGCCAGCCTGTTCCAGTATAAATTCATTGAAGCAATCATCGAGATTGATGAGCAGCAGGTTTATAAAGGGGATCTGTTTTCAATGAATGTCGGAATATGCAAATACAACGGAGGCGGAATGCTGCAGGTGCCATTTGCGATTCCCGATGACGGGATCTTCGATGTAACACTGATAAAGAGAGCACCTAAATGGCTGGTGATCCGGTATGCACGGAAACTTTATGACGGATCGCATGTTGAGCTTCCGTTCATCAGTACTTACCGTGGAAAGACAATCCGGATCAGGTCACGCGAAACGATCTCCCTGGAGGCTGATGGTGAATCACTCGGGAACTCGCCGTTTGTTTATGAGATTCTGCAGAAGAGCTTGCAGGTTGTTTCCGGTTTGTAAGAATTTTCCCAGGCACATTATTATAGTGAACAGATAATAATTTGTAGTGAAAAACTAACAGATAACAGTGATTAGTGAAACCAGCCAATTTTTTCTGTTCATTTTTCACTATTCACTTAAAAAAAAGCCGCCCTTGGGAGGCGGCTCTCTGCTTGGCAGCAGTATATTTTGGTTCTGATTCTTAGTTGTAATTAACGGTTACGGTCATATCTGTTGTGTTTGTGTAGGTCCCGGCAGCCTGTGCAGCACCAACAACCAATGTTCCGCCAACCTGTAAAGTCTGGCTTCCTGCTGTCAATGCACCGGTTCCTGAAGGATTGCTTACAAACGTATTAACTGTCATTGTTCCTGATGGTGTTCCGTTCAATACAATTGAAGTAGGTAATGTAATGGCATAGGTTGAAGTCCCTAACCCGCTCACGGTAAAAGCAGCTGCGGTAACAGTTCCGGTCACTGCGGGAAGAGTTACGCCACCAGTCTTTGTGCGTGTTCCGCCAGTTGCAAGAACAACGGAACCGGCGACGGTAGGGCTAACGGCGATACTTCCAAAATTCATATCAACGGTTTTTGAAATTGCAATCGGGGTAATTACTGTGGCAGAAGTTGTAGCAGTGGCAGAAACCTGAGCAAATGTGCTGATTGTTAAAGCTAAGAAAGCGATGGTCAGAGCAAAAAATTTAGTTGTGTTTTTCATAGTTGTTTAGTTTTTGTTTTAGTTGTTGTTTAGTTGTTTTAGTTTTCTGTTTTATTGTATTTATTATAGTCGCAAATATTTTCTGGTATAGAAAAAACTTAACCGTGTTATTTTGAAAATCTGTCGCCAGATTTTTTTATTTTATTTTGAAAATTTTGGGGTCGGGTGTGCAGCCTAACGTGAGACAAATTTACGGCGACTTTTTGGATTTGATGCCGGAAAAACCTTCTTTATTAATCAACACAGCGCACAGCTGTGCGAATCAGCAGGTCATTTTTTCAATCTTTCCAGTTACCGTTTTCCTTGATCAGGCTGATCAATTCTTCAACAGCAGATGACTCATCAATGTTTTTTTTCACCAGTTCCTGCCCCTTATACAGCATGACCTTCCCCTTTCCGGCACCGACATACCCGTAGTGTGCATCTGCCATCTCCCCGGGACCATTGACGATACATCCCATTACGGCGATCTTCAATCCGATCAGGTGACTGGTTCTTTGCTTGATCGTCTGTAATGTCTCCTGGATGTTGAACAAGGTTCTTGCACAGGAAGGACATGAGATGAATTCTGTTTTGGTGATTCTCACACCCGTTGCCTGGAGAATGTTATAAGCTACCGGGATTTCAAATTCAGGATCTTCGGTGATGGAAACCCGGATAGTATTGCCGATTCCCTGTGCAAGCAGGCTTCCGATTCCAATCGCGGATTTTATCCGTCCGTCCTCTCCTTCGCCCGCCTCGGTAACACCCAGATGAACCGGGTAATCCATTCCTTCTTTCTTCATCCTTTCAACCAGGAGTTGATTCGCCAGGATCATGATGCGGACATTGCTTGCTTTCATGGCAAGGACCGTATTATAAAAACCAAGACCTTCAAGGATCTTCGTAAACTCCAGCGCTGACTCCACCATTCCTTCCGCCGTATTTCCATACCTGTTGATGATCCGCTCCGAGAGCGATCCATGGTTCGCACCGATACGAAGCACGGTTCCATGAGTTTTACAGATCTTTACCAATGGTTCGATACGACTGGCGATTTTTTCAAGCTCTTCCTCGTATCTGCTTTCAGAGATTCTGGTCCTTCCGGATGGAAGAAAATCGGAAGCGCCGGATCTTTTATCTACGTAATTTCCCGGGTTGATCCTGACTTTTTCAACAATTGTAGCAGCAATCTCGGCAAGTTTAGGATTAAAATGTACATCCGCGATGAGCGGTGTTTTATATCCCCTTTTATGCAATTCACGTTTGATGTTCCTGAGATTTTCCGCCTCTTTCAAGCCCGGAACTGCGATCCTTACATATTCGCATCCTGCTTCAATCATGCGGATGGACTGCTCTGCCGTGCTTTTTGTATCGAGCGTATCGGTATTGGTCATTGATTGCACACGGACAGGATAATTCCCTCCCATCGGAAGGTCGCCGATCTCGACGACACGGGTTTTAAAGTGTGAATAGGGGTTCATAATCTACACCAAAGATAATCATTATTCGTCCAGGGTGCTGATCCTGCGAAGTTACTCTTCGTTTCGGATTTTCCCGGTCCCCATTGTCATTAACAATAGGGAGTTGATAAATTCCTTAATATGATAAATTTTCCGGGAAGATTATAGATAATTTTACCTGTTTCGGATAAAATCCCTCCCTATGAAGAAGAATTATACCCTGTTTTTTATTTTTACCGGAATGGCTCTTTTATGTATTGTTTTTTTGGCAAATACGGCCCGGGCAGATGGTGGGAGCACCCTTTCGGATATTGTTTCAGCCGGAAATGAACCGGCCAATATCCCTTATGAGTCCTACCAGGCTTCTGTTATCAATTCCACATCTGATGCAGTAAGGGTTTTTTCTTTTACGATCCGGGATGGCGGAGGGACTCCCGATGGGGATGCTTTGCCAACCATCCTGGCTTCCATCATCTTTGATAAAGGGGCCGGTAACACCGTTTCAGACTGGGCCGGCACGATCAGGGAAGCTGCTCTCTTTGACGGGACAACCAAAATTGCGGAGGTTAGCGTGACCGGAGAAACCATCTCCTTCAGCGGGCTGGCGGGTCCGAATGTTACTGCTGCTGATGATGGTTCAAAAACCCTCGATCTTTACCTGACATTTGGAACAGCGGCTACCGATAACCAGCAATTCCAATTCCGGATCCAGTCTTCAAATGTCACTGCCACTGCTTCGGGAAGCTCATTTTTCACTTCCTTCACGCCTGTGTTAAGCAGCGTTTCCGGAGACCTGAACAGGATTGAAGTCACAGCGACAAAACTTGCTTTCGTTCAGCATCCTGCAAACGTAGCTGTCGGGCTTGTCATGGTGCCTGCTGTCACCGTCGAAGCAATTGACGCAAACAACAACCTTGACCTTGATTATGTGACGGGGATCTCAATCACTGCAACAGGCTCCGTGATGAATGGATCTCCCGTATCAGAAACGCCTGTCTTCGGATTGGCAACATTTGCTTCTCTCTCCTTCACCACAACAGATTCAACTGTGACACTGGATGCATCCTCCGGAACGCTTACCACTGCCACAAGCTCATCATTTATAGTCGGGATCCCTCCGGTTGCAGGAGAGATTATCATCAACCAGTTCAGTCCGGGCTATAACGGCGATGCGGATGAGTATATAGAGTTGGTCAATACTACCGATAAAACATTTGATCTTTCCTTGCTCAGAATAGAGTATGAGTCGGATGCAGGGCTTTTAGGAAGTGCCGGAGGAGGGCTTTCAGGAACGCTGGAGCCTTATGAATACTGGCTTCTTTCGACCAACCCGACTGTAACTGTGGGAGAAACTGCAGATCTTCCCAGCGACGGGATCATCATTGCCGGCTTTGCAGGGACGGGCGGTCAGCTGGCGCTGGTCTTGAAAAATCCACCCTATACCGAGATTGACGGGCTGGCTTATGGGGTTGTTTCACAAGACAACCTCGGGGAGAGTCTGCCAGCTTCCCCACCAACTGTCGATGGAGGCCTGGAAAGGACTCCTGAGGGCAGCGACAGCGACAACAACAGTGTTGATTTTACAACAGTCCCACAAGGCGAAATTTACCTGCATTGCCACAATTCCCTGTATATTACACATAATTTGACGATCCCAAGATCCTCCTATCGTGACGTAACGCTTGCCCGTTGGAACCCTCAGGTGCAGATGTCGGGTAATCTATACGTGTCGGGCCGGCTTAAGGTATGGTCGGGGAACCTCAAGGTTGGATCCACACAAACCCTGACAGTCAGCGGGAACACATACCTGGATACCAATCCGGGACTGACACTGAAATCCGATGCTTCGGGAACCGGATCTTTCATCGACAATGGAACCATTAATGGTTATGGAACTTCCAGGATGGAAAGGTATCTAACCACTGATGGGTGGCATTTTGTCTCTTCTCCCACCAGTGATGCAACTGCCAATGTCTTCCTCGCTGATTACCTGAGGACTTCTGACCCCACTGCGACTGATGGCTGGGGGCCCTGGATTGTTAACCCGGCCACGAGCCTGCAGGTAATGCGCGGATACGGATGCTGGAAACCTTCCACGAATCCTTCTTTGGAGACCTTCACCGGGGACTTTAATACCGGAACCCTGAGCTTTACCGGGAGTCGGGTTGCCGGAAATCCTTATGAAGGCTGGCATCTTGTCGGCAATCCCTATCCCAGTGCCATCAATCTTTCATCCGGAAGTATTTCCTGGGGCCAGTTTGAACAGGCGGCCTATTTCTGGGATGAGTCCGGATCAGGAAATCCTGATTATCCTTCCGGGAACTATGATGTAGCCCTTGCGTCACCCCCATATTTCGGAACACATTCCCGGTATGCGCCAGCAGAGCAAAGTTTCTACTTACACATTAAAGATCCTTTTGAAGGATCAACAACCTTCACCCTTAGAAATTCCACCCGTGTTCATAACAGCGAGCCGTTTTTAAAAGATGCACCCGCCCTGGTAAACGGTTTGCTGTTGAGTACAGAAAGCAAGACAAACCACTATTCAGACCGGGTAACGGTTCATTTCAACCCGGATGCAACAGCAGGTTACGATCCCGGCCTGGATGCCCTCAAACTCGCAGGTCTCTATGAAGCACCGCAACTGTACACGTTAATCAACGACAAAAAAGTCACCTGCAATTCACTTCCGTTCTCCTCAAGAAAAACAGACATTCCCTTAGGTTTCACCTGCGGAATTTCCGGGTCCTATTCCATAAAGGCAGACAGTCTGCAGACCTTCGAAAACGCCATCACCATTTTCCTGGAGGACCTGAAGACAGGCATATCACAGGACCTGAAATCAGTCCCGGAATACACTTTTGCTTATTCCGTGGATGACGATCCTGCGCGGTTCATCCTCCATTTCACCAACCCGACGTTTGGGCTTGAGAGTCATGAGGTCATTCCGGGGATCCGGATATCTTCTTATGGAAGGTGTATCATAATTAAATCGGAGGAGATCAACTTATATGGCTCAGAAATCAGGGTTTACGACATGACCGGGAAAACCGTTTTTTCAGGGGTTCTTGAGGAACAAAAGACCAACCGGATCAGCCCGGATGTTAAGGACGGATTTTATCTGGTCCAGGTAATCACGAAAACGGGCGTTTTTTCCGTGAAGATCTATTATGGAAGAAAATAAGACCGGCCGGGTTTCTTGTCTGTCCCGAAAAAGAACCGAAATATCTTCCTAACTTTGAGGTCTGTTTTTGTCAACCTGATGGAAAAAAATCTTGTCATCTACAATACATTGTCGAGGAGTAAAGAATCCTTCGAGCCCTTGAATCCTCCTTTCGTGGGAATGTATGTTTGCGGCCCCACGGTATACGGCGATCCGCACCTGGGTCATGCACGGCCCGCGATCACCTTTGACCTGGTATTCCGCTATCTTCAGCACCTGGGATATAAAGTCCGTTATGTAAGGAATATTACTGATGTCGGTCACCTTGAAAATGACCAGGATGAAGGTGAAGATAAAATTGCCAAAAAAGCGCGGCTCAATCAGCTTGAGCCGATGGAGATTGCACAATATTACTCAGACCGGTATTTCCATTTCATGGAATGCCTGAATGTAAAGCGTCCAAGCATTGAGCCGCGTGCTTCCGGTCATATCATCGAGCAGATTCAGATGATAAAGGATATCCTTGCTGCGGGTTTCGCTTATGAAGTCAATGGTTCAGTCTATTTCGATGTGGTGAAATACAGTGAGCATTATCAGTATGGAAAGCTCTCCGGAAGAGTTCTCGATGACCTGGTAACCAATACGCGGGTGCTGGAAGGCCAGGATGAAAAACGGAATTCAGCTGATTTTGCTTTGTGGAAAAAAGCCCAGCCTGAACACATCATGCGGTGGCCTTCACCCTGGAGTGACGGATTTCCCGGATGGCACCTTGAATGCTCGACCATGAGCAAGAAATACCTTGGCGATCATTTTGACATCCATGGCGGCGGACTTGATCTGCTATTTCCGCATCATGAGTCGGAAATTGCACAGTCGCGGATTGCCAACGGGTCGGATGCCGTGAAATACTGGATGCACAACAATATGATCACCATCAACGGTCAAAAGATGGGCAAATCGCTGGGGAATTTTATCACCCTCGATGAATTCTTTACAGGAAAAAATCCTGCACTTGTCCAGGCATACAGTCCTATGACGATCCGCTTTTTTATCCTGCAGGCGCAATACCGGAGTACACTGGATTTTTCGAATGAGGCTCTCCAGGCGGCTGAGAAAGGATTGAAGAAGCTGCTTTCAAGTTATGAAACGCTTGGCAAGCTTGTTCCTTCCGGAACCGGGGTTTCTGTTATTCAGCCGATTGAAAAGAGCTGTTATGATGCAATGAACGACGATTTCAACAGCCCGATCCTCATTGCAAATCTTTTCGAATGTGTCAGGATCATCAATTCCGTGAATGATGCGAAGGAGAAGATATCTGCCGAAGACCTTGATCTGCTGAAGAAGTTGTATAACAGATTTGTTTTCGAAATCCTTGGTCTGAAGGAAGAAAAACAGGAGCAGGATTCCCTCGTTGACGGCCTGATGGATGCGATTCTTTCAATTCGCCAGAATGCCAAGGAGAAAAAGGATTTTGCAACTTCAGATAAGATCAGGGATGCACTTCAGGGGTTGAATATCACAGTGAAGGATACGAAAGACGGACCAACCTGGAGTTCATCGTAACAATTATTTCTTTGCGTCTCTGCACCTTTGCGGTATAATTGAATAAACGAAATACTATTAATGATGCTAATTGCCTAAACCGGTAACATGATGAAAACAATGAAAACACTGGTGCTGCTCCTGGTAGGTGCATCACTGTTAATCGGATGTCAATCCAAACAGGAAAAAATGAAAAAAGAACTCGTTGACTTTATCAAAAAATTCGATTCGGTTTACATTCCATTGTACAAAGAATCTGCATTGACAAGCTGGAATGCAGCAATCTCGGGGAAACCGGAAGATTTTAAAAAATCCGAAGATGCCCAGATGAAGATCGTAAAATTGTTTGCCAACAAAGAATCCCTGAAAAAGCTGGATTCGATAAAGGTTTCGGGAATGATTACCGACAGCTTGCTTCTTCGGCAACTGGATGTGCTTTATCGCCAGTTCATCATGGCTAAGGCAGATACTGCAAAACTGAATGCCACAGTCAGGATGCAAAGCCAGATTGAACAGAAATACGGGAATTTCCGTACAGAAGTGAAAGGGAAAAAACTTTCCGATAACGAAGTTGAAGATATCCTGAAGCACTCCAAGAATGTAAATGAGCAAAAGGAAGTCTGGATGGCCCAGAAAAAGATCGGCCCGCTGGTTGCGGCCGATATCATCGCACTGGTGAAAAAACGCAATGCTGTTGCCAAAGACCTTGGATTTGCCAACTATCACGAGATGAGCCTGACCCTTGCTGAAGAAGATCCAAAGGATATCAGCAAGCTTTTTGATGAACTCGACAAGTTGACCAAATCCTCTTTCCAGCAAGTGAAAGGTGATATTGATGATTACTTTGTCAAATATTACGGATTGAAAAGCAGGGATGAACTTATGCCATGGAATTATCAGAACCGCTTCTTTCAGGAAGCGCCGAAGATCTATGACATGGATCTTGATCAATTTTACAAAGACAAGAACCTGGAAACGCTCGCCACCAATTTTTACAAAGGCATTGGACTACCGATCGATGATATGATCAAAAAGAGCGACCTTTATCCGAAACCCGGTAAAAACCAGCATGCGTTTTGTTCAGATCTCGACAACGAAGGAGATGTGCGTGTTCTCTGCAACATCGCGCCGAATCAGATGTGGATGAACACCATGCTGCATGAATTTGGACATGCTGTTTATGACAAGAACATCGATAACACCTTACCGTTTATTTTGCGCGATCCTGCCCAGACTTTCACAACAGAAGCCATCGCCATGATGTTTGGCAGATTTTCTTCAAACCCGCAATGGATCAGGGATAATGTCGGAATTCCGGAAGCAGAGAAAATGAAAATTGCCGAGAACTGCTTTAAAACCTTACGCATGGAACAACTTGTCTTCAGCCGTTGGGCGCAAGTGATGTACCGTTTTGAGAAGAGCATGTATGAAAACCCTGATCAGGACCTGAACAAATTGTGGTGGCAACTGGCTGAAAAATACCAGCTGCTGAAACGCCCCGAAGGAAGGAACGAACCCGACTGGGCAACCAAAATCCACATTGCTTCGTACCCTTGCTATTATCACAATTACCTGATGGGTGAACTGCTGGCTTCACAACTTTATTTTTACATCGTAAAGAATATTATCAAGTCTGATGATTACAAATTCCAGAGTTTTACCGGAAGAAAGGATGTGGGTACGTACCTAAAAGACAAAGTCTTTATGCCGGGTTCAAAGTATTTCTGGAATGATATGATTGAAAAGGCTACCGGCGAAAAACTTACGCCGAAATACTATGCGAAGCAGTTTGTGAAGTAATTGATGTTATTCCGATGTCATAAGTAAAAGAAATTACTCCGAAAGAGAAAAACTATTCGTTATTCACTGTTATCTATTCACTAACCTTTTAGTGCCTCGGCGCCGGCAACAATTTCCAGCAGCTGGTTCGTAATGGCATCCTGGCGGGCTTTGTTGTAAGAGATTTGCAGCTGCTTGATAAGCTCCTGGGCATTGTCGGTAGCCTGCTGCATTGCTGTCATCCGCGCTCCCTGCTCTGATGCAAATGAATCGATCAGTGCCTGGTAAAGGTGGATCCGCAAAGATTTTGGGATCAGTTCACGGATGATGGTTTCTTGGTCCGGTTCAAAAATATAGTCTGGCTGAACTGCAGTCTTAGTCATATTGGCTGCAGGAGCAACAGGCCGGATCGGTAAATACTGTTCAATCATGAGCCGCTGAACCGCAGCATTCTTAAACTGGTTATAGATGATCTGGATGACATCGTATTCTTTATCCACGAAAAGTTTCATCAGCAGTTCGGCAACCGGAACAACCTTTTCAAACGAGATCTTCTCCAGCAACTCATCATGTGATGCAATGACCTTGTAGTTCCGCTTGGTAAAAAATTCGGAAACTTTTTTCCCGATACACATCAGGCTGACATTACCTGCATTGTACTGTTCCGCATAGTTATCTGAAAGCAATCCGAGGGTAGCCTTGATGATGTTGGAGTTAAACCCGCCGCAAAGTCCGCGGTTGGAAGAGATCACAACAAGGAGTATCTTTTTGGGATCACGTTGTTTTGAAAAGCCGCTTTCGCTGGAATCGTCAATGCTTGAACTCAGGTTTTGCAGGATCTCCTGCAACTTGGCTGCGTATGGCCTGAGTTTCAGGATGGCCGACTGGGACTTCCTCAGCTTGGAAGCGGCCACCATTTTCATCGCATTTGTGATCTGCTGGGTAGACTTAACAGATGCGATCCGGATACGTACTTCTTTTAATCCCGCCATTTCCCGGTTTTATTTGCTTTCTTCAAAATTGACAGCAGTTTCCTTCGCCAATTGTTCGATGATCTTTACGTCTTCATCCAGCAACTTTCCATCTTTCAGGTTTTGCAGGACAGCTTTATGCTGGAGCTCCATTTTATTGAGAAATTCAATTTCAAACGACCTGATCTTCGCGACCGGAATATTCTTCAGCAGGTTTCGTGAACCGCAGAAGATGATCGCGATCTGGTTTTCAACGCGCATGGGTGCATACTGTGCCTGTTTCAGGATCTCGACATTACGGGAACCTTTATCAAGAACCGATTTTGTGGATGCATCAAGATCGCTGCCAAACTTTGAAAAGGCTTCCAGTTCACGGTATTCAGCCTGGTCAAGCTTCAGCGTACCAGCAATTTTTTTCATGGATTTGATCTGTGCATTCCCCCCGACGCGGGATACTGAGATGCCCACATTGATTGCCGGCCGGATACCGTTGTTGAACAATCCTGTTTCGAGGAAGATCTGTCCGTCGGTAATGGAGATGACATTCGTTGGAATATAAGCAGATACGTCACCTGCTTGTGTTTCGATGATCGGCAATGCTGTAAGAGAACCTCCGCCTTTAACCAAGTGGCGAATTGAAGCCGGAAGGTCATTCATATTCTTTGCAATATCATCCGAAGAGATGATTCGTGCTGCTCTTTCAAGTAATCTTGAGTGAAGGTAGAAAACGTCACCCGGGTAGGCTTCACGGCTGGGCGGACGACGCAGCAGGAGGGAAACTTCACGGTATGCAACAGCCTGTTTCGACAAGTCATCGAAAATACACAGGGCTGATCTTCCCGTATCCCTGAAGAATTCACCAATGGCAGCACCGGCGAACGGAGCGTAGAATTGCATGGCAGCCGGGTCGGATGCTGTGGATGAAATCACAACGGTATAGGCCATTGCCCCTTTCTCTTCAAGTGTCTTAACGATATTTGCAACGGTGGATCCCTTTTGTCCGATGGCTACATAGATGCAGATAACAGGTTCACCTTTTTCATAAAATTCTTTCTGGTTGATGATTGCATCAATGGCAATTGCAGTCTTGCCGGTTTGGCGGTCGCCAATGATCAGCTCGCGCTGTCCGCGGCCAATCGGGATCATCGCATCAATGGCCTTGATGCCGGTCTGCAGCGGCTGGTTTACCGGCTGACGGAAGATGACGCCAGGGGCTTTGCGTTCCAATGGCATCTCAAACTTCTCTCCTGTAATTTTTCCTTTGCCATCGATCGGTTCTCCCAGTGTATTCATGACACGGCCAAGCATGCCCATACCCACTTCGATGGAAGCGATTTTCCGGGTTCTCCTGACAATATCTCCTTCCTTAAGATCGTGAGCTTCACCAAGCAAGACCGCACCCACGTTATCTTCTTCGAGATTCAGTGCGATTGCTTTCAGTCCGTTCTTTTCAAACTCAATCAGCTCTCCCGATTCAACATTGGTCAGACCATAAACCCTGGCGATCCCGTCGCCGATGGTCAGTACCGATCCGATCTCTTCCAGTTCCGTTTCATTCTGGTAGCCTGCCAATTCTTTTCTCAATATCGCGGAAACTTCCGCGGGCTTGATTTCTGCCATATTATCTTTTTTTCTTTCTGATTAAACTACATTCAGGTTAATTCCGGCCGCAATATTATAGTTCCAATTCCGTAACACCTTTTTTCATCTCCTTGATCTGCTTGAGAATGCTGGCATCGTATTGTTTGTCATTCCATTGAAGGATAAAACCGCCGATCAGTTCCTCCTTAATTTCTCCCATCAACTCGATCTCCTTGCCCGTGAATTTCTTCATCACATCGACCACCTCGCTCCGGAGCTTGTCTGACAACGGTCCTGCTGTCTGCACGGTAGTGGGCAATATCCCCTTGTAATCTTTATAAAGTTCAATAAATGCCAGGGAAATATCCGGGATGAATGATTCTCTTTTTTTCCTGGTAATGATAGACAGAAATGTCAGTGTCAGATTTGAAACATTTGCTTCAAAGATCATGTGAAGGATACTTATTTTCTTTGATGTAAAGATGATCGGGCTTTTCAGCATCATCCGGAAATCCCTGTTGGATTTGCAGATGCTGTCGATCCGTTCGATATCATGGTAAGTCTCCTCCAGAACATTGTTCTCTAACGACAGATCAAACAAAGCTTTCGAATAGGGTACTGCGATATGTGATATATTTATCACGTCAGGAATTAATTAAATTTGATATCCTTTAATAATTCTTTTACATATTCTTCCTGCTTTTTCGGGTCTGAAAGCTCCCGTTTCAGGATCTTCTTCGCGATTTCCAGTGAAAAGTCGGTCAGCTGATCTTTCAGATCCGCCAGTACGGCCATCTTCTCAGCCTGCATGGTTTCCCTTGCATTGCCAAGGATCCGGTTGGTCTCTTCGATTGCTTTCACTTTCGATTCTTCGATGATGGATTCCTTGAGTTTACGGGCTTCTGCCAGGATTTTATCACGTTCGTTTTTTGCCTCGGCCAGCATTTGCTCATTGCTGAACTGAAGCTGCTGCATCTCTTTTCTTGCTTTTTCAGCAGTATTGAGTGCTTCGTGAATCGATCCTTCCCGTTCCTTTAGTGCTTTAAGGATCGGTTTCCAGGCAAATTTCCCCAGGATAAAAAGGACCGCAAGGAAGGCAAGCGACATCCATAAAATCAGTCCCACACCGGGATTAACAAGTTCCATAGGATTGTTTTTTATTACTTGAATCGAACTCCTGTTGCATCAAGTTGTAAACAAGTCGAAAGTCGAAAGTCGAAAATCTTCTCTCAGGTCAATCTGATGCGAATGGAGCGTTTTCTTTTTTCCCTTAAATGAACAGGATCAGCAAACAAACGACGATAGCAAAGAATGCAACTCCTTCAACCAACGCAGCGGCGATGATCATGTTTGAACGGATATCGCCCAATGCTTCCGGCTGGCGTGCGATTGATTCCAGCGCACCTTTTCCGATCTGCCCAATACCGATACCTGCACCGATCGCAGCAATACCTGCACCAATGCCTGCGCCCATTTTTGCAATAGGAGCAAAATTGTTTACCACTTCAAGTAAAATTGATAATAAATGCATAATTCAAGAATTTAAGTTAATTACTAAAGAAAAAACTTCAAAATTTACAAACTAAACTTTTAATTCTGAATTCTGAATTCTGAATTCTGAATTACTTTAATGGTGTGCTGGTTCTGTTGTTGCCAATCCGAAATAAAGTGCGGATAACAACGTGAAAACGTACGCCTGGATAAATGCAACAAGCAGTTCCAGCAAATCCATAAAGACCATGAAGGCCAGTGTTGGGATTCCAACACCAAGTCCCAGTGCAGTCGATATTTGTCCGAAGATAAAGATGATGCTGATAAAGCCCAGGATTATAATATGACCCGCGGTCATGTTTGCAAAAAGCCGGACCATCAATACAAACGGCTTGGTTATGATCCCGATGATCTCAACAATTGGCATGAGTGGCACCGGAACTTTTAACCACCAGGGAACTCCCGGCGTATTGATGATATCAACCCAGTAATGCCGGTTGCCGCTGATGGTCGTGATTATCAGGGTGCAAACAGCCATCACGCCTGTTACGGCGATATTCCCGGTAACATTTGCGCCCCCGGGAAATAATGGAATGATACCAAGCAGGTTATTCAATAAAATAAAGAAGAAGATCGTCAGGAGAAACGGCATGTATTTTTCATATTTCTTTTCCCCGATCGAGCTTTTTGCCACATCGTCCCTGACGAACAGGATCAACGGTTCCAGCAGGTTCTGCATCCCGTGCGGGGCTTTGTTCTCATTCTTTTTGTATGCATTGGCGACGGAGACAAAGACGAAGACCAGGATGAAGCAGCTGATGAAAATAGCCAGCACTGTTTTGGTAAATGAGAAATCATACACCTTAGGGCCTGCTTTCCCGGTCATCTCTTCCTGAAGTGTGACGATCTTGCTTTTATTCGGTCCTTCTTTTGCAACAATGAATCCCTTGTAGGAGTGTGTTTCATTATGAAATTTCGAAGACCAGAAAGCATAGAATTTTCCTTCACAGACAAGGAGTACCGGCAACGGGATGCAGATATCAAGCTGGCCGATTGTTGCGATATGCCATTCGTGATTATCGACGACATGTTCCATGATCATCTCGCCCGGGTTGAACTTCTCCGGTTCTTTTTTTTCTTTAAGGTTGTGGATAGAAGCTGAATCTGCCGGGATCAGGCTTGATTGTTCGGGTGAACCAGCAGGCCGGGCAAACTGCGAGAGAAAGAAAAAACAGATAAAAAGCGATATGTATTTAAACCTCATTGCGGAAAAGTCTTGCAAGTCGTTCGTTTATTATATACGGAAGTGAACACTACCGGTAATGATTACTTCTGAGCCAACGGTTCCACATAAAGGATGACAAATTGGTCAACCGTGGCGAAAACATTGTCTGCGCCAAATCCTTTGTAATGCTGGGTTGTAAACCAATAATACCCGGGAGGCAGAAGCCTGAAAATTACGGCACCATTGGCGTCTGTGTTAATGGTTCCCTGGTAAACTTTGTTTTTCAGGTTGGCTAAGGATGTGGCCAGGGAAACAGGTTCATTTGGAATGGCATTCCCGGACTGATCCATAACCGTTACTGTCAAGGAACCCGTCACTTCATGCTTTGAGGAACAGGATTGTATTCCGCAAAGGCAGCAAACCAGCAGGAAAGTAACAAAGAGCCCTTTTATCGTTTTCATAATGATCAATACTAAAGATGATTAAACTGCGCAAAGATAATAGAAAATTTTCGTAAGGAAATCAAAATTTGATTTCATCATCGAATATCTTGAGGAATGTCACATTTCTTAATTTTGGCAGGAACTGTTACCGTTTTCACAAAAATGAGTACTTTTGAGTGCTTCATTTGTTTATTATTATGCTGGCAGGGATTTTGCCTGTTTTAACAACACCCGTTAACCATGAATATTCTGATCCGGAAATGTTTATGCAATGTGATAGGCATTGCTGTTTTTCTCCTGGGTACCACCTCCCTGTCTGCCCAGAAGGTATGGACACTCGAGGACTGCATCAATTACGCATTTGATCATAACCTGGACATCAAGAAACAGGTTCTTGCTGTTGAGCTCAGCAAAACCCAGGTGCTTCAAAGTGCACTAAGCATGCTTCCCGATCTCAATGCAAACGCCACGAATGTATGGAATCTGGGGGCAACCATCGATATGTATACCAACACATTCGCCACGACCACCGTGCGTTCCAACAATTTTAATCTCGCAACCAACATGACCCTTTTCAACGGGTTATCAAAATTCAATACAGTCAAGCAAAATCAGCTTAATTTGTTGGCAAGCAAATATGATCTGGATGTCATTCAAAACAACATTTCTCTTTCCGTTGCGGGGTATTACCTGGATATCCTGTTTAACCTTGAATTGCTGGACGTGGCAAAGGCCCAGCTGAGCATCACCCGGGACCAGGTGGCCCGGATTTCTAAGATGGTGGACGCCGGATCTTCTGCCAAAGGAGATCTGTTGAATATTCAGGCCCAGGCTTCTGCAGAAGAGCTGAATGTGATCGAGGCCGAAAACAATTTAAGCATATCTGACCTTTCACTTCAGCAGCTCATTGATTTGCCTGTAACGAAAGATTTTCGTGTGGAGAAACCCATACTTAAACCCGTTGAAAAGCCTGAAGTTGTGTTGACCCCGGAACAGATTTTTGGCTATGCATTGCTGGCACGGCCGGAGATCAAGAGCGCCGACCTTCGTGTTCAAAGCGCCCAGAAGAGCCTCGCGATCGCTCGCGGATCGATCACACCGACGCTCTCAATCGGAGGATCATGGGGAACAGGATATTCGGGTGCCAGCATGGAAGTTGACCCGAATGCACCGGTCCAGCCACCGATCGTCAGGCAGATCGGGATCACGCAAATATCGAGAGATACCGTATTGGGTAAATATCCCAATCCCACTTACCGTGTAAAATCATTCAGCAGCCAGTTCTCCGATAATGATAACCGGTCGGTCGGGTTTTACTTGCGAATCCCTATCTTCAACGGGTGGTCCGGACGCACGCTGATCAGCCAGGCAAAAATCGGCAAGGACCAGGCAGAAGTTGATCTTGAAATCACCAAGAGGACACTTCGGAAAAGCATTGAACAGGCTTATGCCGATGCAGTAGCATCGCTCAAGAAATACAACTCATCCACGCAGAAAGTTGATGCGCAGAATGAGTCATTCAAATATGCCCAGCAAAAATTCGATGTCGGGATGATGACCTCCTTCGATTACAACACGAGTAAAAAAGATCTTACCAAAGCCCAGTCAGACCTGCTTCAGGCCAAGTACGACTTTATCTTCAAGACAACAATTCTTGATTTTTATATGGGAAAACCAATCAACATCAATAAATAACATTCATTCTCATTTGATATGCCAATAAAGAAATCGAAAAAAAGAGTCCTGATCATTGCCGGGATCCTTGCTGTTGTTATCCTGGTCGTGGTTGCAGTCATAGTAAAGAACAAACGTGATGAAGGCGTCAAGGTGACTGCTGAGAAAGTAATGAAGCGGACGATCATCCAGACAGTTTCNGCCAATGGCAAGATNCAGCCCGAGAAGGACGTGAAGATCAGCCCGTACATCTCCGGGGAGGTTGTCCAGCTNATGGTTAAAGAAGGCGACGAAGTTAAAGCNGGGGATCTTCTGGCAAAGATTGACCCGGAAATTTATGTATCCGCTTTTGATCAGAGCAACGCTTCGCTCAATACNCAAAAAGCCAACGAAGCGAATGCAAAGGCACGATTGGCTCAAATGAAAGCACAGCTCGAAAATACACGGCTGACATTTGAGCGTCAGCAAAAGCTATTCAGCCAGAATGTCATTTCGAAAGCCGAATTCGACCAGGCCAAAGCCGCGTTTGATGTTGCAAGTGCCCAGGTTGAAGCGGCCTCACAGGATATCAATGCTTCCCAGTTCATGGTGAAGAGTTCTGAAGCTGGAATGAAACGTGCCCAGGAAGACCTGACACGGACAGCAATTTTTGCTCCCAACGACGGGACGGTTTCCAAACTGAGCGTCGAAAAAGGCGAACGGGTTACGGGTGCTTCACAATTCTCAAGCGGTACGGAGATCATGCGGATTGCAAACCTGAATGAGATGGAGGTCCAGGTTGAGGTGAATGAAAATGATATCGTGCGCGTCTCGATGGGCGATACTTCCCTTATTGAAGTCGATGCTTACCTGAACCGGAAATTCAAAGGCGTTGTTACAGAAATTGCAACATCTGCAAACACTACCGGAACCAGTGTTGACCAGGTCACCAATTTCAATGTCAAAATCCACCTCCTGAAAGAGTCATATAAAGACCTGCTGAATCCGAAAATCCTGAACTATTCTCCTTTCCGTCCAGGCATGTCAGCAACTGTAGAAATCCAGACCGAGACGGCCAAGAATGTTCTTACAATTCCGATCCAGGCTGTAACTACAAGGGTTGCACAGGATAGTCTTGATAAAATAAATCAAAAGAGCAAGACCAAACAGGGAGAGGGAGATGACGAAATGGAAAAGATCAGCTCCAAGAAAAAGACCGGCGAGATCCAGGAATGCGTATTCCTCTATGAAAATGGCATTGCTAAAAAAGTCAATGTAAAAACCGGGATCCAGGACAATACTTATATCCAGATCCTTTCAGGACTTACTGATGGCAGGGAAGTTATTACCGGGCCTTATTCCGCTGTCTCGAAGAGCCTGAAAGATAAAGACAAGGTGAAAAAGGTTGACAAGAAAGATCTTTTCACTAAAGAGTAATCCTTTTCTTAATGGCACTGATCCTCAGCATTGAGACCGCCACGAACAGCTGTTCCATAGCACTTTCAAAAGACGGAGTAGTAGTAGCTGCAGAAGAATCTTCTGTCAGGAATTCTCATTCTGCGATCATAACAATCCTGATAGAATCTGCCCTGGCAAATGCCGGCAAGGGTTTTCATGAGATTGATGCAGTTGCTGCCGGCGAAGGCCCCGGTTCTTATACCGGGCTGCGGATTGGAGTTGCTACAGCCAAAGGTCTTTGTTGTGCACTTGAGAAACCACTCATCGCGATCAGCACGTTGCAGGCGATGAGTTTCGGGATGCAGGAAGCCATGAAAGGTATTCAATTACCGGAACGCTTGTTACCGGTCCTTTTTTGTCCTATGATCGATGCTAGAAGAATGGAAGTTTACTGTGCAATTTACGATAGCAGCGGCAAAGAGATTCAAAAACCATCCGCAGAGATCATCACGTACGATTCCTTTTCCGGGTACATTGACAAGAATATCCTGGTCTTTGCCGGTGATGGCACATTGAAATGCAAGCCCTTGCTGGAGCATTTTCCCAATGTTGTTTTCCTGGATGATTTTAATGCATCTGCCAGGTATATGGCGACAATTGCTGAAGAAAGATTTGCTGAAAACCGCTTTGAAGACCTTGCTTATTTTGAACCGTATTACCTGAAGGACTTTGTGGCAGGAAAGCCGAAAGTGAAGGGGCTGAGGTGAATCATTACGCAAACAAATTCAGAATCACCTCTGGCATCGAAGATTATAGATTCATCTTCCTTTTCGGCAATCCCAAGTAAAAAATCCCCTGCCTCAAGAACTCCGGTATTAGCAGCGGATTGATAATTCAAGACTCCGTTCAGAAGACAGATTCCCACAAAATTTCCGTCATCCTTAATTGAAATTGAAAACGAATCGCCTGCGGGGACCTTTATCATTTCTACCGTTCCACTTGCCATTCCGGTCGTCATCAGGTTGAAGTCTGTTACTTTTCCCTTGCTTCTTGTTTCCCAGTCACCTGAAAAAATATCGGTTTCAGATTTCTTCAGCGTTTTTGAATAATGACCAATGTGTTCCAGTTCAAGTTCTCCTTCCAGGATCATGATCACCCTTCTGACCCCAGGCAATGGCGTGAAGGTTGATGTTTCCGCATCAACCCTGGCGGTACTGATACGGAAAAGGAAATTTAATTCCTTCAATGTGGAGGCTTCAGGAAATATGGCCAGCTGGGTTGTTGTTCCGCCGGACCATGTTGTTTCTGTCAGCTCCCTTTTTCGTTTGATCTCTGTTTTCATGAAGATGGATTGGTCTGTTCCTGATGGACAAAAATAGTGACTACTGCCATTTTTACCTTGACAATCCTGACTTTTTATCGTATGTTTGGATAACAAAAACTGAACATATGCGAAAATTTATCCTGATTATGCTGTCTTTAGTGCCATTTATCTTATCTGCACAAAAAAATTGTGTCAATGATGAATTCACCGGCACACACAGAAAAATGGCAAAAACAACAATCGCAGCCTCAAAAACAGTTGAGACTTTTGCGGATTTGCCTTCGTTTATCAAAACCTTACCGGATGACAAAGTTCTGACCACCCGCAAGCCTCCTATCTCAAATAACCCGTATTTCCTCAGGGTTGTGGAAGAGGAGCGGAACGTCAAGGTCAGGGAAGCCTATATATATGCCATCAGCAGGCATGCGGACAATGATTTCGAGCTCATCCTTGGAAGTGACCCGGATTACCGGAAATCTGTATTTTTTAAGGCTGAAATTTCAGGTTTGCCTGAATCATCGAAAGACGCCTACGCAACATTGAACACGGTAAGGACAAAAATCAAGAACCAGTTCGGGAATGTTTGCGGGAAAATGTTACTTCTTATGGATAACCCGGTAAAGGTGACTGTAACCGGTTCCCTGTTTTTTGATATTGAAGAAAGACCGGGGAAGACCGGGCCAAAAAAACTAAGGACTACAACAGCGTGGGAGATTCATCCCGTGTCGGAAATCACGTTCAACTAAAAGTCGTCGACGTTCACTTTCTTCTTTTTGGATGGTGGCTGGTAAGTATCGCAATTAAACTCAACTCCAAGTTGCTTCGGCGGGGCTTCAAAATCGCGTTTGCTCAGGTTCAGCGAAGGATCCGCATAAATCTTCTTCATGTACAATGCCCAGATGGGTAAAGCCATGTGCGCTCCCTGACCGATGTCTGTAGACCTGAAATGCGCTGCACGGTCTTCACAGCCTGTCCATACACCGGAAACCAGGTCGGGAGTAATCCCCATGAACCATCCGTCGGAATTATTCTGTGAAGTGCCTGTCTTTCCTGCAACCGGGACATCGATCCCGTAGAGGTAACGAAGCCGTGAACCCGTTCCGCCTTCCACTACGCCTTTCATCAGCATGATCATGAGATACGCAGTTTCTTCGCTGATGGCTTCCTGTTGTTTCGGAACAAATGTTTCGATGACATTCCCGTTCTTATCCTCGATGCGGTTAAGGAAAATAGGTTCGACATAAACGCCTTTATTTGCAAAGGTGCTCATGGCGCCGGTCATTTCATACAACGTCAGGTCAGCTGTGCCAAGCGCTATTGAATAAACCGGGGGAATGTCGCTGGTAACACCCATCTTGCGTGCAATACGCACGACATCCTGCGGGGAATATTTTTTCATCAGCTGTCCCGAAATCCAGTTGTTTGATGCCGCCAATGCCCACTTCAGGGTCACTTCTTCTCCCAGCCTTTCCTTGCTGTCGTTTTTCGGAGCCCAGGTGTCGCCGTTTGATAGTTCAATTACCGGCTGAATGTTCGGGTATTTTGTGCAGGGTGATTCTCCTTCCTGCATGGCCAGTGTGTAAAGGAATGGTTTAAACGTAGAGCCGACCTGCCGTTTTGCAACTTTCACATGATCATACTGGAAATAACGGTAATCGATTCCCCCGACATATGCTTTCACAAAGCCTGTATGCGGGTCCATCGACATCAGTCCTGATTGCAGGAAGAATTTATAATACCGGATTGAATCCATCGGCGTAAGCACGGTGTCAATTTCCCCTTTCCAGGAAAAGACCCGCATCTTGACGGGTTTATTAAAAGAAGCAAGGATTGATGCTTCCGGTGTATTGGTAAGTTTCAGCCGGTAGTACCGGTCCGACCGGCGCATCGCCTGGAGCAGGAGGTTCTGGATCTCTTTCTTCTGGTTTTTCTCAAAGACAAACGGTGCATCCGGAATTCCTTTCCAGTGTTTGAAGAATTGCGGCTGAAGCTCTTTTCCCAGGTATTCCCTGACGGCCTGCTCGGCATACTCCTGCATTTTTGCATTGATGGTGGTATAGATCCGCAACCCGTCTTTATAAAGATTGTAGGGATTTCCATCGGGTTTTAAATGGTTTGAGCACCAGTCGTTGAGTGTTCCGCGGAGGTATTCCCTGAAATACGTAGCCAGTCCCGCTGTATGATCCTGGATCCTGAAACTGGAAATGTCGATCGGGATGGCTTTGATGGAATCGAAGGCTGCCCGGGTAAGGTAATCGTATTTCTCCATCTGGGCCAGTACGGTATTCCGTCTTTCAAGCGCTCTTTCATGGTTTCTCACAGGGTTGAACCATGACGGTGCTTTCAGTATCCCGATAAGCAATGCTGCTTCTTCCGGTTTCAGTTCAGCCGGGGTCTTGTTGAAGTATGTCTTTGCAGCTGACTGTATCCCGAACGACTGGCTGCCGAAATCCACCGTGTTCAGGTACATGGCCAGGATCTCGTCCTTGGAATAATTCCTTTCAAGTTTTATGGCTGTAATCCACTCCTTGAACTTGATGATGGCTGTTTCAAAAAAATTGCGGTCTTTTTTCCGGGGAAATAGATTTTTGGCAAGCTGCTGGCTGATCGTGCTTCCGCCGCCTTTCGAAGTGCCGGTAACCATCCCGAGCACAACACGGAAGATGGCTTTGACATCAACACCGGAATGTTTTTCGAAACGTGCATCCTCCGTCGCGATCAGCGCATTGATTACATTTGGGGAAAGATCCTGGTAATGCACATTGGACCGGTTTTCGAGAAAATATTTTCCAAGGATTTTGCCGTCACTTGAATAAATCTCCGTGGCAAGGTTGCTCTTCGGATTTTCCAGTTCTTCGAAACTTGGCATTTTACCGAAGACCCCCATGGAGATCAGGAAGAAAAGCAGGCTGAAGAAAATGACCAGGGAACCAATCGTTATCCATAACCCCTTCAGGTACCTTGTCTGTTTCTGAGCAGGAATCGCCTTGTGTTTACCGGCCATTATGATGAATCTTATAATGTTAACCTACTTTGGTTCCTTTTCAATCCGGATGCCGATATCCATGATGCCTCTCAGCTCTTTCACCCGCATCGCCTGTTCAACCTCAAATGTATATCGCCCTTTCTGGCGGAGGCGAACACTTCTCTGGAGCAGGAACCGGTTGAACTTTATGCTTCCTGAACCTGATCCAAGCCACTTCCCGGTGTAATCTGCCAGCGGACATTCAATGGTATCCTGAGCCTTTTTTCCGGAAGGGTTGGTAGTACGGATAAAAAGATAAAGGTTGCTGTAAGGATAATCCGGGGAATTCCGGACATTGAGAAAAAAATCATACTTCGAAACGGTATCTTTGATCTGCACAGCAAAGAAAGCCTTATCGTCAGATTTCCAGATTCCTTGTACGATGGGTTTGTTTTCCTCGTAGTATCGCCTGTTGTCGCATGAAGCCAGTAAAAACGCCAGGATACAAACAGGAATCAGAATTGAAAAGATCCGGCATTGCAGCATTCTCACAGGTTCAGGGATTTGAGACTATAAATTATCAAAACGGGTGAGATCATCCTGGCCGACCACATTCTCAAACTCGGTTTTGGGTTCAGCGATGAAGGCAAAATCTTCGAGCTTTTCCGGAATGATGTTCTTCTTGTTATCCCCGGCAATCCTGATTACTTCGTCCAATGGTATGGCCATGAGATTGGAGGGATTGTGAAGGTATGAAAACCACATTACCTTTCTGAAGATGTCGGTTTTCTGACAAACGGCTTCACCCTTTTTAGTTTTGAGAACCAGTTCAGTGTTGGGAAAATCTTTCAATGCATCCACATAGGTTTCGTACTCATAGTTCAGGCAGCACTTCAGTTTTCCGCATTGTCCTGCAAGTTTCTGAGGATTCAGGGAAAGCTGCTGAACACGCGCAGCATTGGTCGTTACTGAACGAAAATCATTCAGCCACGTTGCACAGCAGATCTCACGGCCGCATGAGCCAATACCACCCAGCCGGCTGGCTTCCTGCCGGGCACCAATCTGCCGCATCTCGATCCTGACTTTGAATTCCTCGGCAAGGATTTTAATCAGTTCACGGAAATCAACCCGGTCGTCGGCAGTGTAAAAGAATACAGCCTTCGTGTTATCGCCTTGGTATTCCACGTCATTGATCTTCATGTGGAGCCCAAGGCTTTCGGCAATGATCCGTGCTTTATGCATAGTCGGACCTTCGGATTCAACAGCTGTGATCCACTTTTCGATGTCTGTAAGCCGTGCCTTGCGGTATATTTTTTTGATCTCGTCGGGTGCGGTTTCCACCTTTTTTTTACGCATCTGAAACCGGACGACTTCCCCTGTTAACCCAACGATTCCAATGTCATGCCCGGGAGATGCTTCCACTGCGATGATATCACCCACCTCAACGGTAAGATCCGTAGGAAGGCGAAAAAAATCCTTCCGGTTATTTTTAAAACGAACCTCCGCAACATCAAAGGGTTTGAAGAACTCAGGATAAGGGATGTCGCTCATCCAGTCGAATGCATCAAATTTGCTGCAACGATGCTGGTATACAACATCATTCTTATGATACGGTTTCGGTGCCTGGCAACATCCCCGGCTTAAAAAGGGATTTTCAGGATTGGGTATGGGCGTGTCTTCCATTGTAGTTTTTCGCTTCGCAAAGGTACAATAAAAACCTTTTGATGAAGAGGATGATTCAGGAACCGGTCAAACCAGCCTGACGAGGTAATAATTCTTCTTTCCTTTCTGCACGAGGATGTATTTTTCATTCAGAAGATGGGTATGGTCAACCATAAAAGTGTCTGTTACCTTCTCTTTGTTGATCGCAACACCCCCTTCTTTCAGCATGCGTCTGGCTTCTCCTTTTGAAGGGAAAACCTGCGTTTTGTCTGTCAGGAAATCAACGATGTTCACCCCTCCGGATAAATCATCTTTTGCTGTTTCACATTGCGGGACACCTTCAAATACAGCCAGCAGGGTTTCCTCTGTGAGTTTTTTCAGTGTCTCTGTCGTTCCTTTCCCGAAAAGGATTTCGGAGGCTTCAACAGCCGAGTCATAGTCTTCGGCCGAATGAACACGGATCGTGATATCTTTTGCCAGCGATTTCTGAAGGATCCTTAAATGCGGAGCCTCCATGTGTTGTGCGGTAAGGTTATCGATCTCCTCTTTTGAGAAAAGTGTGAATTTTCGGATGAAATCAGATGCATCCTCATCTGAGGTATTGATCCAGAACTGGTAAAATTTATAGGGTGATGTTTTTTTGGGATCGAGCCAGATGTTGCCTTCTTCCGTTTTTCCGAATTTTCCGCCATCCGATTTCGTAATCAGCGGACAGGTCAGTGCATAGGCTTCTCCCCCCAGCTTGCGGCGGATGAGTTCTGTTCCCGTGACGATGTTGCCCCACTGATCAGAGCCACCCATCTGGAGCCTTACATTCTTGTTTTCATACAGCCAGCAGAAGTCGTAACCCTGCACCAGCTGGTAGCTGAATTCTGTAAATGAGATTCCTGAACCAGATTCCATGCGCTTCTTAACAGAATCTTTGGCCATCATGTAATTCACGGTAAGATGCTTGCCGACATCACGCAAAAACTGCAGGAACGAAAAATCCTTGGTCCAGTCATAATTGTTGACCATTTCGGCTGCATTGGGTGCAGCATCAAACACAAGAAATTTCTCCAGCTGCTTCTGAATACCAACCTGGTTGAAACGAAGCGTCTTCTCATCAAGAAGTACCCTTTCTTCGGATTTCCCCGAAGGATCGCCAATCATCCCGGTTGCGCCACCCACAAGTGCAAAAGGTTTATGCCCTGCCCGTTGCAGGTGAACCAGCATCATGATGGAAGCCAGGTTGCCAATATGCAGGGAATCAGAAGTGGGATCGTATCCGATATAGGCTGCTGTCATCTCTTTTGCCAGTTGCTCCTCGGTTCCCGGCATGATGTCATGAATCATTCCTCGCCAGCGCAGTTCATCAATAAATGTCATTATGTTAATTTTATTGCAAAAATAGCAAAATATTTGCGAATTTTGGGAGTTAGAAAATGGAGGATGTCCCGGACTGATTACAGCTACATCAGGTCTCATAGGAAGTAAGGCAATTCCAATATCATCCAATTAGTTCAGAACAAATCATGAAAAAAAACATTCTGCTTAGTATTTCAGCTTTCCTCGTTCTTGTTTCTTTCATGGTCTCCTGTAAGAAGAAAGATACAGCAACTGCGATTTCTGCAAATCAGCCCTTGACCGATCAGCTCGACAAATGGGGCGATTCGCTGATAAACAAGATCGTTATCGATTCAGCGAAACTTGGTGCCCAGGGAGCTATGTTCTATGTTTATAATCCTTCAATTAACTTTGAATACCTGCGGGCCTTCGGAACATCGGATGCTTCCACAGCCCGGTTCCTGCCATTGAAAACAACGGATTTGTTTCGCATCGGAACAATTACGAACACGTTTACAGCTACTGTTATCCTGCAGCTGGCCCAGGATGGAGCCCTGTCACTTGAAGATTCCCTTGGCAAATTTTTTCCGGGTGTTCCCAATTCAGCCAATATTACGATCCGGGAGATGCTCAACATGACGAGCGGGTTGTATGATTTTATGGATTCGGATTCCATTCACAGGATCTTGTCGGAGCATCCGCTGCGCGTACTTACGCCCGTGCAGCTTGTTAATTTCGGAACTGCATATCCTCCCTATTTCCAGCCGGGAGGAGGCGTTCATTATTCAAACACCAACAGTGTTTTACTGGGGATGATCATTGAGCAGGTCACCGGGAGCAGTCTCAGTGAAGCTTACAGGACGCACATCCTGGAACCGCTGAGCCTGAGCAGCACTACGTTCCCCGTCAACCAGTTCATGCCGTTCTATGCACCGTATTGTCATGGTTACGAATATGCGGACAGCGTGCATACACTGTATGATGTGACTGAGCGCTATGATCCTTCATGGTCATGGGCCTCGGCAAACCTGGTTTCGTCTGTACCGGAACTCCAGATCTGGTTGCCGGCGCTTGTGAAAGGAGCCCTGCTTAGCCCGGATATGCAGCAGGGCAGAATGTTCATGGTCGACTGGGAAACTGTTCACGGGATCCCGCTGCAATATGGTCTCGGAATTATGGGAGCCAGTGGCTACTTCGGGCATATCGGCGACAACAAAGGTTACCACAGCATTTGCATGTACTCACCTTCATCCGGGAATATTATCATCGTGATGGTAAATAACGGATCCTGCTCACCACTGCTGATGTTTGCGGAAATTGCAAACCTGCTTAAACCCGGACTGATCCCTTTTACACCCTGATCCCAGGCAGGAAACCACTGATTTTTTTACTTCTGATTTTTTTTAGGCGTCCTTCCTTCGCTTTTCAACATCTTTTCAATGATCCATTCCAGCTGGCCGTTTACACTCCGGAATTCGTCGGCAGCCCATTTTTCGAGGGCAGCATAAACCGCCGGATCAAGACGGAGCATAAATACTTTCTTGCTGGCCATGATGCTATTGATGCAGGGTCCCTGTATTGACCACCGGAGTGGTATCCTTATCTGAACAAAGTACAACCATCAGGTTACTTACCATCGATGCCTTTTTATCCTCGTCAAGCTCGATGATCTGCTTCTTGCTGAGCTGGTCAAGCGCCAGTTCAACCATGCTGACAGCTCCTTCAACGATCTTCATCCGGGCTGCAACAACAGCTGTTGCCTGCTGCCTGCGCAACATCGCGCCTGCTATTTCTGAAGAGTAAGCCAGGTGACTGATCCGTGCCTCTAGAACCTTAATGCCTGCCAACTGCAGCCTTTCAGAGAGCTCCAGCTCCAGCTTGTGATTCACTTCATCACCTCCCGAACGAAGGGTCATCTCTTTCTGTTCATCATCAAAATTATCATAAGGATAATGTCCTGCCAGGTGACGGGTTGCAGATTCGCTCTGGATATCCACAAAATTTATATAGTCATCAACGTCAAATGCTGCCTTGAACGTATCCTCCACTTTCCATACCAGCACAACGCCAATCATGATCGGGTTGCCGAGTTTGTCATTTACCTTGATCGCTTCACGGTTGAGATTCCGTGCACGCAGCGAGATCTTCCTCCGGAGATAAAATGGGTTGACCCAGAAAAACCCGTTGGATTTGATCGTTCCATTGTATTTGCCAAAAAGAGTTAATACGGCTGATTCGTTCGGGTTGATAATCAGCAAGCCTTTCGCACAGAAGGCTCCCAGTCCGATCAATACCATTCCCGGGATAATGACGGCCGGGTTTTGATTTGAAAGGATGAAGCATAAGCTTCCCCCTGCCCAGGTCACAAGGATCATTAATACCCCGATATAACCTGAAATTATTGAAGATATTTTTTCTTGTTCCATTTGAGTAAAGTGTTAATAAGTGATATCAAATTAATATTATAATGATAATGCAATAATACCACCTTTTTAAACAGAAGTCAAGTTTTTCAGGAATTATTTTTCAGGATCAGGTATGCTTTGGCACAGGCGAGTGCATCATGCATGGCATTGTGATGATGCAGAAGCTCAATCCCCAGCGATTCGCACATCTTTTTCAGGTTCATTCCCGAAAGCCGGAGTGTGCATGCTGTCCTGAATTCAGGGACCGGTAAACCATAATATTGCAGCGTAGTCCGCAGCACGCCTGCATCGAATGGCACGTTATGCGCCACAACCAGCTGGTCTTCGATATATGTACGCATTACCGGCCAGATCTCGGCAAATGTAGGTTCGTTCAGCGTTTTCAGCGGGGTTATTCCATGAACCCGGATGTTGGTGTAATGGTATTTGTTGTCGGGCGGCCTGATCAGCTGCGAAAAGGTCTGAAATATTTCTCCGTCAACCACACGGACCATTCCGACCTGGCATATGCTCGATCTCTCAGCTGTTGCTGTTTCGAAATCCAGCGCAGTAAATGTTTCGTTATTCATGGCAGGATTACATATAAAACAGTAGGAACAGTGCCGGCAGAATGATCCCGACGACAGTCAGCCAGGCGCCACGGCCTATGATCCCGTTTCTGCCACGGAGCACAAAAAGTCCCGTGATCGCAAGAATGATAAGCCCGATAGCATAGAGGTCAGAAAACCATGTATAGAATCTTTTGATGTTGTTGTAATGAAGAAGGTTGAATTCCTTGATGATATACCGGGTGCTTTTCTTCTCGACCTGGCCATCACCGCTGGCAAGGTCAACGTAGACCGATCCGTTCTTCAGGAAGATCTGAACGTAATTTTCACCGGTTATGAAGCTTTTGTAATTATTTTTTTCGCCTTCCTTTTCAACGATCGACATCACATACGCCTGGTCAGCCTTGCCATTGGCAGGCGGCGTCACTTTGAACTCCTTGTAGGATTTGCTGTAATCGGGATGAATGAAATCCCCGGATTTAAAATGGTTGAGGACGATTCCCGAGATCGCGTAGATGAGTGTCATCCCGACGCAGAGATAACCAATATCGCGATGGAGCGCATTGTTCCACCTGCGGAGTGTTTTGACCTGCATTTTATTTTATCTCCACAAATTTGCCGGCTTCGATGGAGAAGTTTGACAAATGGTCTTTTCCGCTCTTCCTCAGTTCATCACGCAGTGCGGCAATCTGTTCAAGCTTTTCCTTCACGCCCTGATCTTCGTGGCCCTTTGTGCCGGTATGAACACCAACGTTATGGTTTTCCTGCGGTTTCTTTACTTCCGCTTCCCACTCGTTCAGGTATTTTGCATCGATGCGTTCCTCCTTAAGCACCCCTGTGATACGGATCCTGCTGCCGATCATACTTTCTTCGAACCTGGTAATTTTCGGTCCGGCAGTCACTTCAACCGTGATGCTGTCATTGCCACCTGCAAGGAACAGTCGTTCCCCACCATGTTTGCAGATGTGAAGAACAGTGCCTTCAATGAAAACCGGTTTATTGACAAGCGTATCTGCTTGCTTCTCAAATGTTAAGACCGTCACTTTTACAGTGTCCGCAGTAGTCTTTGCGCCGTTGTTCTTATTGCCGGTATTACAGGCGGATACGATAAGAGCGGAAAAGATGAAGATGCAGAAGATTTTCTTTGTCATGGAGAATGAATTAGGTTGACAAAGATCAGAATTTTTCCGCACCCGGCAAAACGATGGCTGCAGCCTGGTATCATTGGGAGGCCGAGGGCTCGTTTTCACACGGGACTTTTTCATCTGGAGAATGTGGTGTACATTTATAAAAGTTTTACACCTTGGCGTCTTTGCAGAAAAATTTATTCTTCATGTAAATGGGTTATAAAATCATTCAAGTAAAATTGCCCCCGGGTTATTCTGAATCTGATCTGAGACAAAGGATTGGAAAGGAACTCCGGATCAAGGAATTTACCTTCCAGATAGAAACAAAAAGCCTGGATGCACGGAAGAAAAGCAATATCCACTGGCTGCTTCGGGTTGCCATTCTCTCTTCCGAAATCCCCGGTGATGAGCCCGAACCGGTGACATTGCCGGAAGTCCCATACAAACAAAGAAACAAGCATGTTGTCATTGCAGGCAGCGGTCCGGCCGGATTTTTTGCCGCCTTTGTCTTGCAGAAAGCCGGGTTTCGTACAACGATTGTAGAGCGCGGGGCAGAAGTTGCCAGGAGAGAAAAGGGAATAATCAATTTCGAGCGTTCCGGTGAATTCAGCCCGGTTGCCAATTATTCTTTCGGCGAAGGTGGCGCAGGAACATTCTCAGACGGGAAACTCACATCACGATCAAAACATCTTTCCATTGAAAAAACATTCATTCTTGATTCCTATGTTCAGGCAGGTGCGCCGGAGGAGATCAGGTACATGGCTTTCCCGCATCTCGGCAGCGACAACCTGAAGAAGATTGTCAGGAACCTGAGGCAGCAATACCAGGAGATTGGCGGTGAGATCAGCTTTGAGACAACACTCACCGACCTGGTCATCCGGAATGGACAAGTTAAGGAAGCCACACTTGACCCTGGCAGTCTTAAGGCCGATTATTTCATCATTGCATCCGGGCATTCTTCTTACGAAACCTACAGGATGCTGATGAAACTGGGCGTTCAGTTCCGCACAAAGAATTTCGCGATCGGCACCCGGGCCGAGCACTGCCAGGAAGAGATAAACCGCGCCCAGTGGGGTGTTGAGATGCTTCCTGGGGTGAAGGCTGCCGAATACCGGCTGACATCAGAAGCAGACGGGAAGCATGGCGTGTATTCCTTTTGCATGTGCCCGGGAGGGATGGTTGTCCCTGCTGCAACTTACAGCCATGTCAACATTGTCAACGGGATGAGCAACTACCGCAGGAACGGCCGTTTTGCCAATGCCGGTTGTGTTGCGGGAGTTCATCCTGATCAGCTTGCAGGAAAAAAAGAAACACCGCTTGAAGCGCTGGAATGGCTTGAAAATCTTGAGAATTCTTTCTATGCATTTTCTGACGGATACCAGGCGCCATTTTGCAGCATCAGGGATTTTCTTCTTTCAAAGGAACCGAAGAAAATTCCGGAGACAAGTTACCCGCTTGGGTTAAAGCCAGCGCCGTTATGGGATATGCTCCCGTCTATCGTCACTACTTCATTGAAGTCAGGAATCCGCGATTTCATGCATAAGATGAAAGGATACGAGAACGGGATTTTCCTTGGATTGGAAAGCAAGACC